>Ga0335078_10001779_pt1 | contig 32546 bp, 27 predicted proteins | sample Lox_Sample_32_FD_206711 | JGI IMG/M metagenome (GOLD analysis project Ga0335078, IMG submission 206711) | Soil microbial communities from Loxahatchee National Wildlife Refuge, Florida, United States - Lox_Sample_3.2 | ecosystem: Environmental > Terrestrial > Soil > Wetlands | place: USA... | reverse complement strand
CGGCGCGCCCGCGTCCCCGCAGCCGCCCGGCCGCGACCTGGCGGCCCAGCCCGCGCCTGCCGCCGTGGGCACCGCCGGCCCCTTCGGCGGCGACTTCTGCGGCGGCGATCCGCCCGCCCGCGGCCCCGATGCCAAGCCCTGGTGGGATCCGGGATCGGACACCTCGGTGTCCCCGGAGACCGACCACGTCATGATCGCCGGGGTCAGGGTCGCCCGGGGGAGCAGGGTCAGGATGCTGCCGGGCTCGCGGCGCGCCGACGCCCAGGACATCTTCCTGGCCGGCCGCGAGGCGGTGGTGGAGGCGGTGCTGCACGACGTGGACGGCCAGGTGCACGTCGCGGTCAGCCCGGTCAGCGACCCCCTCGCCGAACTGCAGCGCGGGCACGGCAGGTTCCTCTACTTCGCCCCCGACGAGATAGCGCCCGTTGACCCCGCCGACACCGGGAAGGAGGAGACACCATGATCGGTAGCCTCATCAAGGCCGCGCTGATCGCGCTGGTCCTGACGTTGATCGTGCAGTCACTGCCAGACATCAAGCGTTATCTGGAACTCCGCGAAATGTGACCCGTCGGCGCCGTGGCGCGGCGCGGACGACATCCCGGCGCGACGGCGCGCGGGCCTCAAGCACGCACCGAGTCAAGGTGAGGCGACTATGGAGACGATCATTGGTTTCGTGGCCGGTTACCTGGTCGGGTCCCGTGAGGGGAAGGCCGGCCTGGAGCGGCTGAAGACATCGTGGCACGCCATCAAGGCCTCGCCCGAGGTGCGCAAGATGGCGGTGGACGCGGTCACGATGGCCGAGCAGGTGGTCCGGCGGGCGCCCATCGGCGGCATCAGCGGGTCGGTGGTGCGGACCCTGGCCGCGCGGGCGGCCGCGCACGGCCAGGCCTCCCGCGCGGCCTGACGCCCCGGCTGCCACGCGGAATCCGGAGCGGTTCCTGAGGTCACCCTCAGGTTGCTGTGGCAACCTGGGCGTGGAACGTGCCCCGGAAGGAGCTGACCCATGTCCGCTGGCCCAGAAGACGAGCACACCCAGCCCGGCACCCCCGGCACGCGGGCGGTCTGGCCCGGATCACGCCGGCTGGGCATCCTGGCGGGCGTCATCACGGCCGGGATCCTCACCGGAGCCGGGGTGGCGGTGGCCGCGACCAGTTCTTCCGGGCACCCGGCGGCCACGACGGCGGCCACCTCGCCGTCGCCCGCGCCCTCCCCGCCGGTGCCACCGGGCGGCATCTGGCGCCACATCCACGGCCGTGCTCCGTTCGTGATCGGGCCCCTGGCGGGCCCCAGCCTGGCCGGCGGCCCGTTCGGGGCCATCCACGGCACGGTCGTGGTGCCGAAGTCCGGCGGCGGCTACCAGACGGTCGCGTTCCAGAACGGCAAGGTGACCGCCGTGTCCGCGACGTCGATCACGCTGCGCAGCGCGGACGGGTACAGCCGTTCCTACGGGGTGACCAGTTCGACCATGGTCAACGCCCAGCGGGACGGCATCGGCTCGATCAAGGACGGGAACACGGTGTCGGTCCAGGCCACCCTCAGCGGCAGCACCGCCACCGCCATCCGGATCGTCGACGTCTCCCTCCTCCAGCAGGGCTTCAAGCACTTCTTCACCCCCGCCGCCCCGGGCGCCTGAGCCCGCCTCCCCGCCGCCCCTCGGCGCGCCATGGCTGTCCGGCCTCCGGGCCAGGGTTTCCCGGCTATCCATTTCCATGCCGGAAACTTTCTTCCCGCCACCACATCGCCGTACCCGAGGGTGTATAAAGATCGCGATGCCGCCGGCGCGGGTCACCGGGCGCCGAGGCAGATCTTTTTCACCCATACCAATGTCCGAGGGTGAGGTAGCTGTGGCTGCGACTGAAAAGCAGGGCAGGTTGGACCCGGATTTTGATCAAGGAGTTCCGGCTGGCCTTGCTGGGGCCGCGTGGCGGAAGAGTTCCTGTGCAAAAAATAACGGCGACTGCGTGGAAGTGGCACACCTTCGCAACGGCCTGATCGTCGTGCGGGACACAACCGAGGCGGGCCGTGGGCCGGTGCTGACCTTCGAGGCACCTGCGTGGCGATCCTTCGTCCTTCGCATAAGGAACGGCGGGATCGTCGCCGTCGAGGCGGAGTGCGGGTGCAGATTTCAGGCATGCCTTTCCGGCGCCGCGGGACCGGAGCAGGCCGGCAGCGGGGGGGAGTAGCCTCCGGCGCCGGAGCAGGGGCTGCCGCCCGGCGCCGCCGGAAACGCGGCCTGCCCCTGCCAGGCCCCGGGCAGGGCAGAGGCCGGGCACGGCGGGTGGCGAACGGCCTCCCCCGGACCGGTCCAAGCTGCCTGTGAGCTGGGCTTTCCTCGTCAATTACGAGCCGACACGGGCCAGTTTCGCGGGGCAGGCGGCACCGCCGGCGCGGAGGATGCTATAAAGATCACCATGCCGTCCGCAGGGACCCGCTGCCCAGGCCGCGGCGGCATCTCTTCTTCCAGCTACGTTCCAACGTCCGAGGGCGAGGTCGCCGTGGTCGCGTCTGGGAAGCTGGTCCGCCGGGATGGCGCACCAGCCCGATCTAGCATGAATCCAGGTATGCAGGCGAGGCTGCCCGACTTCCCGGCTGCCGCCTGGCGCAAGAGTTCCTGGAGTGCATGCAACGGAAATTGTGTCGAGGTCGCCAGGAGCCGCGAGGGCAGCCTGATCGGCGTCCGTGATACCAAGGATGCTGGCCTCGGCCCCGTTCTGCTGTTCGATGCCGCATCGTGGCGCTCGTTCCTCGATGCAGTGAAAAGAGAAGCCTAGGTTCCGTCCGGCTTCACCCGGGCCGGGGTGCCGGCCCGGGTTTTTCATGCCCATATGCTCCCGGTCGCGGCTGAAATAAGAGACAGGGACTGCGTTATGTCGAGTGATTGCCGCACCAGGTACTGGAACGCTACCCGGTATTTATAGGTCTGATTCTCATCGTCCAGCACGTAGCTCCCTTCGAAATGCTCGACCGAGACGATGTCATGCAACGGAACGTCGTGGACTTGCGGGAACTGCATGTATGAGAACGCTCCCGTCGGCATGGGCGGGTGTTCCCCGCCGAGCGGGTAGACACGCAGCTCGACATTGGGCAGGTCCGCGGCCTCCGCCAGGCGCTCCAGTTGCCTGTGCATCACCTCAGCGTCGCCGAACCTGCGCCGCAGCACGGACTCATCCATCACCACGAACAGCTCAAGCGGTGGATCCCTGGTGAGCACCTGCTGCCGCATCAGCCTGGCCTCCACCCAGCGGTCCGTCTCCCCGGCGGGGCCGGGGAACAGGTTCAGCCAGAACTGCCTCACCGCGCGGGCATAGTCGGGGGTCTGCAGCAGCCCGGGGATGATCTGGGGTTCCCAGTTCCACACGGACTCGGCCTCCGCTTCCGCGTGGGCGTAGGGAGCCACCTGCGGGAAGCTCGCCGTGGCCCGGTCCAGCCGGCTGCGCTGGCGTGACTCCCGGTTGAGGGCCAGCAGTTCGTCGCGGTGGCTGTCGCTGATCTCGTACAGGTCCAGGAGCTGGCGCAGGTCTGCCTGCTTGACACCGGTGCGCTGGAGTTCGATGCGGCTGACCTTCGACCCCGACCAGCCCAGGCGCTCGGCGACGTCCTCGCCGGTCAGGCCCGAGCGCTCGCGCAGCCGCCGCAACTCGGCCGCGAGCCGTCGGCCCCGGACGGTCGGACTGCCCTGCTCGGCCAAGCGCCCTGCCCCTTCCTGGGGCGAAGTCCCACGGGGTGTGATGTCACTGCAGCGTAGTGCCTGGAGTTGCTGCCGGGAAGCACCGAAACCGTGATCTTCACTGCCAAGCACACTGCAATTTGCAGTTTTGCCATTGCATACAAGCGGTCCGTGTCGTTCAATGAAATTGGGTGAGAGTCAGGGGACGAGATGATCGCCACGGGGAGAACGCGGCGGAGGCCACCGCTTTTTGCCCCGGCCGGCCCCTCCGCCCGCGCGACAGGTCCCGGGCCCGCCCACGTGCCTGCGCTGCGCCGCGCCAGAGCCCCGCCACGGGAATGCCCGGACACGGCACGCCCATCCATTCGTCATGCATTGGATACCGCGCCCTGGGGCGGCCCATCAGTCCGTCCCCGGACACAATGCTGGGCCAGCGGTCGACCCCGCCAGCCCAGCGGTACGCCAAGCTCCCGCCCTGAACCAACAGACCAAGGAGACCTGGTAATGATCTACGTTACCCCGGCCGATTCACGATGCAAGGGACCATGGACCTGTTTTACCTGCGGGATCACTCTCGCCGCGGGGAAGTGGGCCGCGCCGGCCAGCATGGAGGTGGTCCCGTGATCCTGCTGGTGTTCCTGATCGGGGCCGCCCTCGGCGGACTGATCGGCCGCAAGGCCACGCAAACGGCAGCCCGGTCGCACCTGCGCCGCCTGCTGGCGCAGGCGCGGGCGGACATGGGCCGCGAGGTGACTCACTGGCAGGAGGCGGCGGCGCGCGCCACCGCCGAGGCAGCCAGGGTCGCCCGCGAGGCAGAGGCCTACAAGGCCGGCACCATCCACGGCCGCGAGGATGTCATTTCGATCATGCCGCTGCTGGTGGCGGCGCAACACCCCCCGCTGCCGGAAGCACGGGCCAGCGGGGAGGAGATGTAGCAGGAGGCTCCCTGCCGGTGACCCGGAACCCGGCGGGGAGCACCGTGAGGCAGCCCGGCGGACAGTGCCGTCCGGGGCTACCTCGCGAAGAAGTGCAGGCCGACCCAGGCCCACGCGACCAGAATCCCCACCCGCCCGGTCCGGCTGCGCATGGCCCGGGTGAGCAGGTCCCCGAGCGACGGGACCGGGACCCGCGTCCTGGTCGCCAGCACTTCCAGCACCACGATGCCGCCGAGCACCACCAGGTAGCCGATGATCGTGATCTCGTGGCTGTTCATCGCTCTACCAGGTACCAGCCGAGGGCGAGCCAGGCGAACAGGAGCACCGAGCGGCCGGGCGAAGTGCTCAGCACCGGGTCGGTCAGCGTGCTGATCGTCGGGTGCGGATAGGAGTCCGTGGTGAGCGAGGGCTGCTGGAGCAGGGCCGCGAGTTCCCAGAGGCAGCCCGCGACGAGCACCGCGATCCAGACCAGGGTGCCGGCGACCGGCAGCCGCCCCCCGGCCGGGCGGGCCCGCACCGGGCCGTGCCAGCCGATCAGGACCACCACCGTGCCCAGGCCGATGATGCCCGCCGTCGCGGGCCAGGAGTAGCGGCTGAACGAGCCCACCACGCCGGCGTAGACGGCCCCGCCCGCCAGCAGGCCCGCCACGACGGCCAGCCGCAGGCGGCCGCCAGGCCGCCCGGCGGGCCAGGCCACGGCCGGGGCCTGGCCGTCGCCGGCCCCGGGATGGCGCAGGGCGCGGCGGCCGGCGTCCCAGGCCAGCCCCGACGCCACGAGAAGCATCAGCACGCCATCGACCGGCTTGCCCGAGATCGCGGTGAAGAAGGCGATGGCGAGCAGCACCCAGACGACCGGCTCGCGGAGCCCGGCGGTGGCGGCGATGACCCGGCTGGCCGGCCGGCCCGGGACGACGACCGCCTCGGCGCAACCGGGGCCCGCCCCGGGGCCCTCCCCGCTCCGGTCGTGGGCACCCCGCTTCTCTGGGCCAGGGGCAGCGCGACTCACCCGCACAAGCTAGCGCCAGACCGCCGGCCGGGAAAGTCCCGGGACCCGGCCTGCCGGGCGCGCGGGCCGGCGCCGGCCTTCCGGGGCGCCCGGCCCGCCGGTGGGCGCAGGCCGGCCCCGACGTATCGTTACGCAAAATCAGGCGTTGTGCGCGCGGTGCCGCAGCCATGCGCACCGGACGGGAAGGGGCAGCCAAGCCGTGACCAGCACCGTCGTGGTCATCGACGGGACGTCGCTGAACTGCGCCGCGCTGAGCGCGGTGGCGCGGCGGCAGGCGGGCGTGGCGGTCGGCGAGCGGGCCGTGGCCGCCGCGCGGGCCGCCTGGCAGGTCGGCCGGGAGGTGGCCGCCCGGCAGCCGGTGTACGGCCGGACCACCGGCGTGGGCGCCAATCATGTCGTCGAACTCAGCGAGCGCGACCGGGCGGGGCACGGGCTGCGGCTGCTGCGCAGCCACGCCGCCGGCACCGGGCCGCTGGTGGCCCCCGAGGTGGCCCGGGCCATGCTCGTGGTCCGGCTCAACCAGCTGGGCGCGGGCGGCTCGGGCGTGGATCCGGCGCTGCTGCCGGTGCTGGCCGACGCCATCAACCGCGGCTTCACCCCGCCGGTGCCGCTGTACGGGGCGATCGGCACCGGCGACCTCACCGCGCTGGCCTCCACCGGGCTGTGCCTGTTCGGTGAGCGCGCCTGGCAGGGCGGCACCGGGCCGCCGCCGCAGTTCCCGATCGCCGCCAGCGAGGCGCTCGGGTTCATCAACAGCAGCGCGGGGACGCTGGGCGATGCCGCGCTGGCCTGTCATGACCTGGCCGCCCTGCTGCGCTGTGCCGCCCCGGTGGCGGGCCTGTCCCTGCTCGCCGTGCACGGATCGGCCGAGCCGTACGCCGAGGCGGTGCACCTGGCCCGGCCCCACCCGGGCCAGCAGCGGGTCGCCGCGAGCATGCGGGCCCTGCTCGCGGCCGAGGCGATGACGGCGGCGCGGGTGCAGGACCCGTACGGGTTCCGGGCCTTCCCGCAGGTGCACGGCCCCGCGCTCGACTGCCTGGAGCGCGCCACGGTCATCCTCGAGGCCGAGCTGAACGGCCGCGCCGAGAACCCGCTGATCGACGTGACCGGGCGCGCGGTCTGGCACAACGGGAACTTCCATGCCGCCTACGTCGGCCTCGCCCTCGACGCGGTCCGCGCGGCGCTGTTCCAGACCGCCGCGCTGGCGGTGGCCCGGCTCGGCACCCTGATGGAGCCGTCCTTCACCGGGCTGGGCGCCTTCCTGGCGGCGGACGCCGCCAGCTCCGGCGTGATGATCCTGGAGTACGTGGGCCATTCGGCGGTGGCGGACATCCGCCGCTTCGCCGCGCCGGCCGCCCTGGGCGGTGCCGTGCTGTCCCGCGGCGCGGAGGAGCACGCGGGGTTCTCCACCCAGTCGGCCCGGGCCACCACCGACGCGGTGACCGCCTACCGGGCGGTGCTGGCCTGCGAGCTGATCGCGGCGGTCCGGGCGCTGCGCCTGCAGGGCCGCGCCCCGGCCGGCGGCGGCCTGCGCGCGGCCTTCGGCCTTGCCGACGCCGCCCTGGAGCGGACCGCCGCCGACCGGCCGCTGGACAGCGATCTGAGCCGCGCGGATGGCGTCCTGGAGGGCATCGCGGCGGCGGCACCCTGGCCGCCTGCAAACCGGGTGAGTTAGTCTTCCCCCGGCCAGCAGTGCGTTTTCGCTGCGGCGGCGCGGCTGGCCTCCCCCTTCGACGACGGAGAACCGATGAGCATCATGGGCACGCGGGTACTGCGGACCGAGGACCCGCGGCTGCTGACCGAGGGCGCCGTCTACACCGACGATCTGCGCCTGCCGGAACTGACCGGGGCGGCGTACGTCACCTTCATCCGCAGCCCGATCGCGCACGCGCTGATCACCGGCATCGACGCGGCCGCCGCTACCGCCCAGCCCGGCGTGGCCGCGGTGATCACCGGCGCCGACCTGCCGGCCCCGGAGAAGCCCACGGCCGAGCCGCTGCTCGCGACCGACCGGGTGCGCTACGTCGGCGAGCCGGTGGCGATGGTCCTGACCGACGGCCGCTACCAGGGTGAGGATGCGGCCGAGCTGGTCAGCGTGGAGTACGAGCCGCTTCCCGCGGTCACTAGCGTCGACGCGGCCCTGGCCGGCGAGGTACTTCTTTTCCCCGGCACGGACAGCAATATTTTCCGTACGGGAACGTCGGGGAACTGTGCCGATGACAGCTTCGCCGACTGCGACGTGGTGGTCGAAAGAACCATCGTGAACCAGCGGCTCGCCCCCGTGCCGATGGAGGGGCGCGCGGTGGCCGCGGCCTGGGCGGACGGCCGGCTGACCGTGTGGTGCAGCACCCAGAACGCGCAGATCTCCCGGGACGCCATCGCCGGGCAGCTGGGACTCGGCAAGGACGCGGTCCGGGTCATCACGCCGGACGTGGGCGGCGGGTTCGGCGCGAAGGTCGGGGTGGACCGGGACATGATCGCCGTCGCCGCGGCGGCGCGGCTGGCCGGCCGCCCGGTGCGCTGGGTGGAGACCCGCAGCGAGAACATGCTCGGCATGGTCCACGGCCGGGCGCAGAAGCAGGTCTACCGGATCGGCGGGACGCGGGACGGGCGGGTCCTTGCCTACCACCTCGACATCGTCCAGGACTGCGGCGGCTACCCGCGGTTCGCCGTCATCCTGCCCTCGCTCACCGGGCTGATGGCCAGCGGCGTGTACCAGATCGCGAACGTGGGTTCGTCCTTCCGGGCGGTGGTGACCACCACCACGCCGATCGCCGCGTACCGGGGCGCCGGGCGGCCGGAGGCCGCCGCCGCGATCGAGCGGGCGATGGACGACTTCGCGGCGGAGATCGGGATGGATCCGGCGGAGGTCCGCCGGCGGAACATGGTGCCGCCGCACGAGTTCCCCTACACCACGCCCACCGGGGCGGTCTACGACACCGGTGAGTACGCCTCGGCGCTGGACAAGGTGCTGGCCGCCGCGGGCTACGCCGGCCTGCGCGCCGAGCAGGCACGGCGCCGGGACCGTGGCGATCCGGTGCAGCTCGGTGTGGGCCTGTCCTGCTACGTGGAGATCACCGCGGCCGACGGCGGCGGCGAGACCGCGCGGCTGGAGGTGCACGGCACCGGGGCGGCGACCGTCTACACCGGCAGCTCCCCGCACGGGCAGGGGCACCAGACCGCGTGGGCGATGCTGGTCGAGGATGAGCTCGGCATCCCGATGGACCAGGTCACCGTCATCCACGGCGACACCGACGCCATCCCCGAGGCGGTCGGCACGTTCGGGTCCCGGTCGCTGCAGCTCGGCGGGACCGCGGTGTACCAGGCCGCCGGCGACGTCCGGGAGCAGGCGCGGCGGCTCGCGGCCGAGATGATCGAGGCGAGCGAGGCGGACCTGGAACTGGTGCGCGGCACCTGGCAGGTGCGCGGCGACCCGGCGACCGGGCTGAGCTGGGGACAGATCGCCGGGCACGCGGGGCCCGGCGGCCTGGCGGCGGCAACGCGCTTCGTCGCCAGCGCGCCGACGTTCCCGTTCGGCGCGCACGTGGCCGTGGTGGAGGTGGACGTCGAGACCGGCAAGGCGACACTGGTCCGGCACGTGACCGTGGACGATGCCGGGACGATCGTCAACCCGGTGCTGGCCGAGGGCCAGCGGCACGGCGGCATCGCCCAGGGCGCGGCCCAGGCGCTGCTGGAGGAGGTGCGCTACGACGCGGACGGCAACCCGCTGACCAGCACGCTGGCGGACTACGCCGCGATCACCGCCACCGAGCTTCCGTCGTTCGAGCTGGTGGCGAGCGAGACCCCGACTACGATCAACCCCCTTGGGGCGAAGGGCATCGGCGAGGCGGGGACGATCGGGGCGGCCCCGGCGGTGCAGAACGCGGTCATCGACGCCGTCTCGCACCTGGGCGTGCGTCATATCGAGATGCCGGCCACCCCGGAACGGGTCTGGGCCGCGATCAATGAAGCGAGGGCTCAGTGAAGGTGGCGATCAAGATCAACGGCGCGCAGGTCGAGGCGGAGGTGGAGGACCGGCTGCTGCTCGCCCACTTCGTGCGCGAGGTGGCCGGCTTGACCGCTACCAACATCGGCTGCGACACCACATCCTGCGGTGCCTGCACCGTCCTGCTGGACGGGGAGTCGGTGAAGTCCTGCACCATGCTCGCCGCCCAGGCGGACGGGCGCGAGGTCACCACCTGCGAGGGGCTCGCGCGGAACGGCCAGATGCACCCGGTGCAGCAGGCCTTCCACGCCGAGCACGGCTTGCAGTGCGGGTTCTGCACCCCCGGCATGGTGCTGGCGGCGGTGTCGCTGCTGGCGGAGAACCCCGACCCGACCGAGGAGCAGGTCCGGTCGGGGCTGGAGGGAAACCTGTGCCGGTGCACCGGCTACCACAACATCGTCCGGGCGGTGCTCGCCGCGGCCCGTGACGCGCGGGAGGCATCATGATTCCGGCGGCGTTCGCCTACCGGTGCCCCGCCACCGTCGAGGAGGCCCTCATGCTCGCCGCCGACGCCGGCGAGGACGGGAAGTTTCTGGCGGGCGGGCACTCCCTGCTGCCGCTGATGAAGCTGCGGTTCGCGGTGCCCGAGGTGGTAATCGACGTCGGCCGGATCGCCGAGCTTTCCTACATCCGCGACGAGGGCAGCCATGTCGCGATCGGGGCGCTGACCCGGCACCATGACCTGGAGCGCGCCGCGCTGCTGGCCGCGGAGCTGCCGTTGCTCGCCTGCGCCGCCGGGTGCGTCGGCGACCCCCAGGTGCGGCACCGCGGCACCATCGGCGGGTCGCTCGCGCACGGTGACCCGGCGTCCGACCTGCCCGCGGCGGCCCTGGTCCTGGATGCCGTCCTGGTCGCCCGCGGCCCGTCGGGGACCCGGGAGATCGCCGTCACGGACTTCTTCCGCGGGCTGTTCGAGACGGCGCTGGAACCCGGCGAACTGCTCACCGAGGTCCGGATACCCAAGCCGGCCGGCCGGGGCTGGTCGTTCCAGAAGTTCACCAAGCGCGCCATCGACTGGGCCATCGTCGGGGTCGCGGTCCAGGGCCAGCACGTGGCACTGGTCAACATGGGCCCGGTGCCGATGCGCGCGGCCGCGGTGGAGCAACGGCTGGCCGCTGGCGAGTCGCCCGCCGAGGCGGCCGCGCACGCGGCGGAGGGCACCAGCCCGGTGGCCGACATCAACGCCAGCGCGGCCTACCGCGAGCACCTGGCCCGGGTCCTGACCGCCCGCGCCCTGGCCGAAGCAGCCAACCGCGCCTGACCTCCGGGCGGGCCGGCGGGCGGGTGTTGCTAGCGTCGGTGCATGAGGGTGAGGTGGCGCGCGCGGGGACGCGTCGCTGCGGCGGCGGTGACGGGCTGCGCGCTTGTGGCGGGCGCTGCCGCCCTCGCTGCCGTGTTGCGGCAGCCCGCCGGTGTCGCCGTCCGCGACCTGCGCATCCCGGTGACCGACGGGCCGGGGAACAGCCAGCGCGTGGTGCTCGATGCCAGCTTCTTCACCCCCGCCGGGCGCGCCCGCGTGCCGGCCATCCTGCTGGCGCCGGGGTTCGGGGAGACCAAGTACGCCGACTTCGGCGAGGCCCGGTACCTGGCACGGGCCGGCTTCGCGGTGCTGACCTGGTCGCCGCGCGGCACCGGTGCCAGCGGCGGGCAGATCGCCCTCGACTCGCCCGACTACGAGGTGAAGGACACCAGCCAGCTGGTTACCTGGCTGGCCCGCCAGCCCCGGGTGCTCCGCCAGGGCCCGGGTGACCCACGGGCGGGCATCTCCGGCGCGTCCTACGGCGGCGGGCTGGCGCTGCTGGCCGCCGCCTATGACCACCGGATCGACGCCGTGGTGGCGCAGAGCGCGTGGCACAACCTGGCGGCCGCGCTGTTCCCCAACGCGGCCGGCGGCGGCCCCGCCGGCGGCGTGTTCAAGAAACAGTGGGCGGGCCTGCTGTTCACCCAGGGCTCGGCCGGGTTCGGCGTGCGGCTGCCCCCGGGCGGGGGTGACGCGGTCCGCCAGCATGTCCTGTGCGGGCGGTTCCTGCCGCGCATCTGCGCGATGTACCAGCAGATCGCCCAGACCGGGCAGGCGACGCCGGGCGCGGTCTCGCTGCTGCTGCGGTCGAGCCCGGCCAGCGTCGCGGGCCGGATGGACGCCCCGGCGCTGCTCATCCAGGGCGAGCATGACTCCCTCTTCGGCCTCGACCAGGCCAACGCGAACTATCGGGCGATCCGCCGCAACGGGGCGGTCGCGGACATGGTCTGGTTCGCCGGCGGCCACGACGGGGGTGACCCGCAGACCCGTTACGTCGACTCGCTCACCGCGGCGTGGTTCGGCCGGTGGCTCGCGCCCCATCCGGCGCGGGCCCCCGGCCAGCCGGGATTCGCGGTCACCCGCGTCCTCGGGTTCGACCCGTCGACCGACGGGGTGACGCTGGGCACCGCCACGGCGGCGTCCTACCCGGGGCTCCGGGGAACCACGCGCACCGTGGTGCACCTGACCGGGCCGCCGCAGGCGATCGACCATCCCCCGGGTGGCTCGCCCCCGTCCCTGTCGGTGTTCCCCGGCCTCGGCGCGGTCACCGGCGGCGGCGTGAGCGGCATCACCTTCGACATGCCCGGGCAGAGCGCGGCGTTCACGTCGGCCCCGCTGGCCGCCGCGCTGCAGGTCACCGGGTCACCCACGGTCCGCGTCCGGGTCAGCGGCGACGGGCCGGCGACGCTGTTCGCCAAGGTGTACGACGTGGACGAGGCGGGCAACGCGACCCTGCCCGGCGACCTGGTGGCGCCGCTGCGGGTCACCGGCGCCCGCGCGGGCCGGACCGTCACGGTCACCCTGCCCGCCATCGACTACAGCTTCTCCCCGGGCCACCGGCTGCGGCTGGTGCTGACCACCACCGACTTCGGCTACGCGACGCCGCCCGCGCCCGCGGTCTACCAGGTGGCGCTGGCCGGTCCCGGCCTGTCCGTGCCGTCCGACCCGGCGCTGACCGTGACCGGCGGCGGGGCGCCCTGGTGGGTCTGGGCGGCCCCGCTGTGCGCCCTGGCAGCCGCGGTCCTGCTGCTGGCGACGGGCCGGCGGCGCGGCCGGGATGTGACCGTGCCCGCGCTGGCCGGCCTCCCGCTGGAGATAGCCGGGCTGGTCAAACGCTACGCCGATGGCCAGCTCGCGGTGGACGGCCTGTCGCTGCGGGTGGAGCGCGGCCAGATACTCGGGCTGCTCGGGCCGAACGGCGCGGGCAAGACGACCACGCTCCGGGCGCTGATGGGCCTGCTGCACCCCGATTCCGGCAGGATCACGATCTTCGGCCGCCAGGTCCACCCCGGCTCGCCGGCCCTGTCCCGCCTCGGCTCGTTCGTCGAGGGGCCGGGGTTCTTGCCGCACCTGTCCGGGCGGGCCAACCTGGAGCTCTACTGGCAGGCCACGGGGCGGCCCGCGGCCGGCCACCGGCTCGAGCAGGTGCTGGCGATCGCCGGCCTGGGGACCGCCATCGACCGCCCGGTCCGCACCTATTCGCGCGGCATGTGCCAGCGCCTGGCCATCGCCCAGGCCATGCTCGGGCTGCCGGACCTGCTGGTGCTCGACGAGCCGATGAACGGGCTCGACCCGCCGCAGATCAGGGAGATGCGGGAGGCGCTGTTGCGGTACGCGGCCCAGGGGCGCACCGTCATCCTGTCCAGCCACCTGCTCGCCGAGGTCGAGCAGACCTGCAGCCACGTGGTCGTGATGAACCAGGGCAGGCGCATAGCCGGCGGCCCGGTGACCGACATCATCGGCGATGGCGCGGCCCTGCTGGTCGGCACCACCGAGGCAGACCGCGCCGTGACGGTCCTGCGCGGGCTGGCCGGGATCGACTCGGTGCGGCTGCACCCCGACGGCGTGCAGGTGCAGCCCAACGGCGTGCCCGCCGCGACCGTGGTCGCCACGCTGGTCGGGGCCGGGATACCGGTGGACCGGGTCGGCCCGGGCCGGCGCCTGGAGGACGCGTTCCTCGCCCTGATCGACAGCGGCGGGGACAAGGACGGCGCCGGTCGCGCTGACGAGGACGGCGCCGGTCCCGCCGGCAAGGACGCCGGTCGCGCTGACCAGGAGGCGGCCCGGTGACGGCACCCGCGGACCAGGTCAGCGCGGCAGCCCCCGGTTATGACCGGAGGCGCACCCTCCCGCTGCGGGTCGAGACGATCCGGCAGCTCCGGCGCCGCCGGACCATGGTCGCCTTCCTGATCCTGCTGGCGCTTCCCTGGGTCCTGGTCGGCGCGTTCGAGCTGGGCGGCGGCCCGCCGCCGCCCGGCAGCGGCGCCCCCGGGCTGGTCGATCTCGCCACGGCCGGCGGGCTGAACTTCGCCGCGTTCAGCTTCTTCGCCTCGGTGGGCTTCCTGCTCGTCGTGGCGGTGGCCCTGTTCTGCGGCGACACCGTGGCCAGCGAGGCCGGGTGGGCGTCGCTGCGGTACCTGCTCGCCGCCCCGGTGCCCCGGGCGCGGCTGCTGCGCCAGAAACTCGTGGTGGCACTGGCCTTCTCCGTCGCGGCGGTGACCAGCTTCCCGGCCATGTCCCTGGTGGCGGGCACGGTGGCGTTCGGCTGGCACCCGCTGCGGCTGCCCGGCACCGGTGCGGTCCTGTCCACCGGCGAGGCGGCCGGCCGGATGGGCATCGTCCTGGCCTATGTGCTCGTCACCGAGCTGGTCGTGGCCGGGCTGGCGATCCTGCTCTCGGTGTCCACCGACTCCCCGCTCGGCGCGGTCGGCGGTGCCGTGGGCCTGGTCATCGTCAGCGACATCCTGGACGCGGTCACCGCGCTGGGCGGGTGGCGCCAGATCCTGCCGACGCACTGGCAGTTCGCCTGGCTCGACGCGATGCAGCCGCAGATCTCCTGGAACGGCATGGCGGCCGGCGCCGCGGTGTCCGTCAGCTACGCCCTGATCCTGTTCGCGCTGGCCTTCCGGCATTTCCGGGCGAAGGACATCCTGTCCTAGCACGGGCGGTCGTTTCGTGGCGTGCACGGCTGGATCACAGTTCGACTTCGTCACCTTGTGCGGGCCGGCACAATGAGTTACGTTTCGGGCACCTGATCATGGTTGCTGTGGAGGCCCGGGATGACCGCTGAACCCACTCCCTTCGCCGAGAGCAAGAGCCCGCCCGTCGGAGTAGTCGGGCACGAGCACCGGCTGCACCGCGGCGTCCTCGGGATCCTGGACATCTCGGCCGCGACCATGGCCAACATCGGCCCGGCCATGAGCTTCTACTTCGGGTTCGGCCTGCTGGCGGTCACCGCCGGGGTCGCCTCGCCGCTGACCATCGTGGCGGCGATCATCGCGGTGGCCCTGCTCGGCAACACCCTGGCCCAGTTCTCCCGGGCCCAGCCGTCCACCGGCGGGTTCATCACGTTCGTCGGGAAGTCCTTCGGCGGCACCAGCGCGGTCACCACCGCCCTGGTCGCCGGGATCGGCTACATCATCGCGATGTCCTCGGTGATCGCCATCTCCGGCGGGTTCCTGTCCATCACGCTGAACTACTACCTGGGCTGGAACGTCCCGTGGGGGATCTTCACGGTGATCCTGACCGCCGGTGCGGTGGTCATGATGATCCGCGGCGTGAGCGTGTCCACCAAGATCGCGGGTTTCTTCTTCGCCTTCGAGATGCTCGTGCTCGTCGTCGTGTCGGTCGCGGCGCTGATCTCCAACGGCGGCCACCTGAACCTCACCCCGTTCGAGCCGAGCCACATCACCAGCGGCTTCACCGGGCTCGCGGCGGGCTTCCCGCTGGCCATCTACCTGTTCATCGGCTGGGAGAACTCCGCGGCGCTGGCCGAGGAAACCGACAACCCGCGGCGCAACGTGCCCCGGGCGGTGTTCACCTCGGTGCTCATCATGGGCGTCAGCTACGTGCTGTTCGCCTACGCCACCGTGAGCGGCTTCGGGTACAACACCACCAAGCTCGGCGCGGCGCCGATCCCGTTCATCACCGTCGCCCACGACACCCTCGGCGTGCTCGCCTTCTTCGCCTACCTGGCCGGCATGACCTCCACCCTGGGCGCGCTGATCGCGGGCACCAACTCCCAGGCCAGGCTGATCTTCAACGCCGGGCGGGAGGGCCTGATCCCGGGCTGGATCGGCCGGGTGCACAGCACGCGGCTCACCCCGATGAACGCCATCTACACGTTCATCGGCATCTCCGGTGCGATCATCGGCGGCTGGGCGCTGGGGCACTGGATCGGCGGCTCCACCGGGGCGCTGGACCCGGTCAACTTCTTCGCCGAGTCCGCCACCATGGGGACGATCCTGGTGCTGGTGGTCTACCTGCTGTCCAACCTGGCGCTGCCGGTCTACTACCGCAGGTACCGGCCGCAGGAGTTCAGCCCGCTCAAGCACGGCATCCTCCCGCTGCTCGGCGCGCTGGCGATCATCGTCCCGCTCTACTACCTGTCCAAGCCCGGCCAGCCCACGCCGTACGACTGGTTCCCGATCGCGGGCCTGATCATCGTGGTGATCGCGATCGTCGTGGCGTTCGTGCTCAACCGGCGCGACCCCGAGCTGGCCGGCCGGGTCGGCTCGATCGTCGCCGACGAGTAGCGCGGTCAGCCGGACCGGAGGGGGAGGCCGGCCGCGGCGGCGTTGGCGAAGTCGTCGTCCACGCTGACCACGCGGCGGCCCCGGGCGGCGAGCATCGACGCGGCGACCATCGCGCGGTAGCCGCCCTGGCAGTGCACCCACACCTCGCCGGGGGGCACCTCGCCCGCCCGGCCCGCCAGCTCGTGCAGCGGGATGTGGCTGGCGCCGGCGATGTGGGCCTGCGCCCACTCCAGCCGGCGGCGGACGTCCAGCACGACGGGGGGGCTTCCGGGCGCGAGCGCCGCGGCGAGGTCGCCGAACTTGGCCAGCCGCAGCGTCGCCAGCGGGGCCCCGGCCGCCCACCGTGCGGGCGTCCCGACGGCCGCGGCCGCGGGCCGGTCGGCCCAGATCCTGGCCAGTTCCCGCTGAGCCTGCGCCACCTGCCCGGGCGTCTCGCCCAGCAGGGTCAGCGGCGCGCCCCACGGCACGGTCCAGCCCAGGTAGGTGGCGAAGCTGCCGTCGAGCGGGAAGCTGACCGCCCCGGGCAGGAAACCCGCCGCGAACGCGACCCGGTCGCGCAGGTCGATCACCCACTCGCCGTACTCGATGCGGCGGCGGATCTCGCCGGGGGAGGCCGGCCGCGGCGGCGACAGGTCGGGGCTGTCCGGCCCGGCCAGGTTGGCCGGGCCCATGTGGGCGTAGTAGGCGGGCCACACGTCCAGCCCGGCCAGCATCGTGTCGATGTACCCCCGCTCGCTCAGCGTCAGCGCCGGGTTGGCCAGCTTCTCGCCGCCGATCGTGGACGAGGCGCCACCTGCCTGCCCGGCCGAGCAGAAGCTGCCGAAGCCGTGCGTGGGGAAGACGGCGGCGGTGTCGGGAAGCTCGGCGGCCAGGCGGTGGGCCGAGGCGTACTGTGCCCGGGCGAGCGCGCCGGTGTGCTCCGGGCCGAGCAGGTCCGGCCGCCCGGTAGCCCCGTAGAGCAGCGACCCGCCGGTGAACACGCCCACCGCGCCGCCGTCGGCTTCCAGCACGTAGCTCAGGTGGGTGAAGGTGTGGCCGGGGGTGGCGAGCACGCGGACCACGAAGGAGCCGCCCACCTCGATGATGTCGCCCTCGGCGACCGGCGTGCACTCGAAGCCGACCGGGTCCGCCCCGTTGACGAGGTACGCCGCGCCCGTGGCCGCGGCGAGCGCGGGCCCGCCGGTGAGGTAGTCGTTGTGGATGTGCGTCTCCGCGACGTGGGTGATGCGCACCCCGTGCTCCGCCGCCAGCGCGGTGACCCGGTCGGTGTCCCGCTGCGGGTCGACGACCAGGGCGACGCTCCCGTCGTGGACGAGGTAGCTGCGGTCCCCCAGGGCCGGTGTCTCGATCTGGAGCACCTCGACCATGCCCGCGCCTCCCAGCTCTGTCGCCAGGAGACTAAAAGTACGTTCATTCGTACCTTTGGGGCAAGGAACTCGCGGAGGTAGGGTGCGCGGGTGCCCACCAGCGCAACGGAGCCGCCGTGACGTCGCCGGCCGGCCCCGCGGCACCCACCGGCGTCAGTCCTGAGCGGCTGGGGGCACTGCTGCGCCCGCGGCGGGTGGCGCTGGTCGGCGCTTCGGACAAGTCGGACTTCTCCCGCATGGCCTACCGCAACCTGGTGGAGTTCGGCCTGGCCTCCCGCACGCACCTGGTCAGCCGGCGCGGGTCACCGGCACACGGCCGTGCCACCGTCACCTCCTGCACGCAGATCGCCGAGCAGGTGGACGTGGCGTTCATGATGGTGCCCCAGGAGGCCACGCTGGACGCGCTCGCCGACGTCGCCGCGGCGGGGATCCGGCACGCCCTGGTGCTCTCGTCCGGGTACGCCGACGCCGGCGAGGCCGGGCGGCGGGCGCAGGAGGACCTGATCGCGCGGGCGCGGGCGCTGGGCGTGCTGCTGGCCGGGCCCAACCACCTGGGGTTCGCCAACTTCGTGGACCAGGTCCCGGTGACCGCCATCCCCGGGCTGCCGCACGCGGCGGGCCCGGTGGCCCTGGTGTCCCAGAGCGGCATGGGCGCCAGCGCCATGCTCGACTTCGCCACGATGACCGGCACCGGGCTGTCCTATCTGGTCACCGTCGGCAACGAGGCGATGATCACGGCCGCGGACGTGCTCGGCTTCCTGGCCGGGGACCCGCACACCCGGGCAGTCGCCCTGTTCCTGGAGACCATCCGTGACCGGGACCGGTTCGCCGCGGCGGCCCGCCGCGCCGCCGGGGCGGGCAAGGCCGTCGTGGCCCTGAAGACCGGCAGGTCGCCGCTGTCCGCACGGATGGCCGCCGCGCACACCGGCGCCCCGGCCGACGACGAAGCCAGCACCGGGGCCTTTCTCGCGGGCCTCGGCGTGATCCGGGTCAGCTCGATCGAGGACCTGATCCTCACCGCCGGCGCCGCCGCGCACCTGGGCAGGCTGGCGCGGACCGGCCTCGGGGTCGTGTCGATCTCCGGCGGCGCCTGTGACATGCTCGCCGATCACGCCGCCGACCTGGGCGCGGACCTGCCGGACCTGGCCCCGGTCACCGCCGCGGCGCTGGCCGCCGTCCTGCCGGCCTACGGCACGGTCATCAACCCGCTGGACATCACCGGGGCGGCGGTCATCGACCCGGCCCTGTTCACCAGCTGCATCGAGGCGATGTCGGCCGACCCGTCGGTCGGCGTGGTCGCGGTCATCAACGGCCTGCCCTGGCAGCGCGACGGCACGCCCTGGCCGGGGCAGCCACTGGCCGACGCGATCGGCGCCGGTGCCGCCCGGGCGCGCGGGCCCGTGGTCTGCGTCAGCCAGGCGGTGCAGCCGCTGACCGGCTACACCCGCGAGGTCATGCGCCAGGCCGGCATCCCGTACGCCATCCCCGGCCTGCGCCAGGCCGTGGCCGCCCTGGCGAACCTGGCCTGGTGGTCCGCTGCCGCGCCGCGGCGCTGAGCGTGGTTGCGCGGCTGGTGCCCCAAGAGGGACAGCAAACGCGCAACCACGAGGTGTTGGGCTGGGGTGCGGGGGCGCGGGCGGGTGCGCGGCGGGGGCGCGGGCGGGGGCGCGGCGGGGGTGCGGGTGGCGGGGGTGCGAGTGGCGGAGGATGGAGGGCATGGACGGGCGCTGGGAGTTCTGGATCGACCGCGGCGGCACCTTCACCGACGTGGTGGCCCGCCGCCCCGACGGGACCCTCGCCGTGCACAAGCTGCTCTCGGAGAACCCCGGCGCCTACGCCGACCCCGCCGTCGCGGGGATCCGGCAGTTGCTCGGCGTCGCGCCGGGGGACCCGATCCCCGCGGAGCGCATCTCGGTGGTCCGGCTCGGCACCACCGTGGCGACCAACGCCCTGCTGGAACGCAAGGGCGAGCCCACCGTGCTGGCGATCACGGCGGGGTTCGCGGACGCCCTGCGGATCGCCTACCAGGACCGCCCGGAGATCTTCGCCCGCCAGATCACCCGCCCGGAGCTGCTGTACTCGCGGGTCATCGAGGTCACCGAGCGCACCGGCGCGCGCGGGGAGGTCATCACCCCGCTGGACGAGCGGGCCGCGGCCGCCGCGCTGCGGGCCGCCTACGGCGACGGGTTCCGCGCGGTGGCGATCGTGTGCCTGCACGGGTACCGGTACCCGGCGCACGAGGAGCGGCTCGCCCGGATCGCCCGGCGGGCCGGCTTCACCCAGGTGTCGGCGTCCCATGCGACCAGCCCGCTGATGAAGCTGGTCTCGCGCGGCGACACCACCGTGGTGGACGCCTACCTGTCCCCCATCCTCGCCCGCTACGTCGACGGGGTGACCCGCGAGCTTCCCGGGGTCACCGTGCAGTTCATGCAGTCGCACGGCGGCCTCACCGGCGCGCGGCAGTTCCGCGGCAAGGACTCGATCCTGTCCGGCCCGGCCGGGGGGATCGTGGGCATGGCCCGCACCGCGCAGGCGGCCGGGTTCGGCCACGTGATCGGGTTCGACATGGGCGGCACCTCGACCGACGTGTCCCACTTCGCCGGCGAGTTCGAGCGGCAGTACGAGACGCAGGTGGCGGGGGTGCGGATGCGGGCGCCGATGCTGGCCATCCACACCGTGGCCGCGGGCGGCGGCTCGGTGCTGCACTTCGACGGCAGCAGGTACCGGGTCGGCCCGGACTCGGCGGGGGCGGACCCCGGCCCGGCCTGCTACCGCCGGGGCGGCCCGCTCACCGTCACCGACGCCAACCTGGCCCTGGGCCGGATCCAGGCCGGCTGCTTCCCCGCCGTGTTCGGCCCCGGCGGGGACCAGCCGCTGGACACCGCGATCGTGGCCGCGAAGTTCGGCGCGCTGGCCGCCGAGATCGGCGCGGCGACCGGCCGCGCGCCGGCGCCGGAGGAGGTGGCCGCGGGGTTCGCCGCGATCGCGGTGGCGAACATGGCGAACGCCATCAAGAAGATCTCGGTGCAGCGCGGCTACGACGTCACCCGGTACGTGCTCGCCACCTTCGGCGGCGCGGGCGGCCAGCACGCCTGCGCGGTGGCCGACGCGCTGGCCATCACCACCGTGCTCATCCACCCGCTGGCCGGGGTGCTGTCCGCCTACGGGATGGGCCTGGCCGACGTCACCGCGATGCGCGAGGCCGCGGTGGAGGCGCCGCTGTCCGAGCCGCTGGCGGGCGAGCTCGGCGAGGTCGCGGCGCGCCTGGAGGCCGCCGCCCGGGCCGAGCTCGCGGCCCAGGGCGCCGACGGCCGCGCCGCCACCACGGCCCGGCGGGCCCACCTGCGCTACGAGGGGACCGACACCGCGCTGCCCGTCCCGCTGGGCCCGGTGCCGGACATGATCGCCGGGTTCGAGCGGGCCTACCGGCAGCACTTCTCGTTCCTGTTGCCCGGCAAGGCGGTCCTCGCCGAGGCGGTGTCGGTCGAGGTGGCCGCCGCGTCCGGGAACGGCGCCGCGGCCTGGGCGCCGCCGCCCGGCGGCCGGGCCGGCCGGGCCGCGAGCGTATCGATGTATGTCTGCGGACGGTGGGCCGACGTGCCACTCGCCCGCCGCGCGAGCCTGGCGGCCGGGGCGCGCATCGACGGGCCCGCGCTGATCGTGGAGGACTTCGCCACCACGGTGGTGGAGCCGGGCTGGCGGGCCGAGGTGACGGCGTCGGGTGACCTGCTGCTGCGGCGCACCGCCGCCCGGCCGGGGCGCAGCGCGGCGGGCACCGCCGTCGACCCGGTCATGCTGGAGATCTTCAACAACCTGTTCATGTCGGTGGCCGAGCAGATGGGCGCGCGGCTGCGGGCCACCGCGCACTCGGTCAACATCAAGGAGCGGCTCGATTTCTCCTGCGCGGTCTTCGACGCCGGCGGCGGGCTGATCGCCAACGCCCCGCACATGCCGGTGCACCTCGGCTCGATGGGGGAGAGCATCGCGATGGTCGCGGCCCGCAACGCGGGCGCGATGCGGCCGGGGGACGTGTACATGCTGAACGACCCCTACCACGGCGGCACGCACCTGCCCGACGTCACCGTGGTCACCCCGGTGTTCGACGACGCGGGCGGCCGGATCCTGTTCTACGTGGCCTCGCGCGGGCACCACGCCGAGATCGGCGGCATCACGCCCGGGTCGATGCCGGCGTTCAGCACCCGGGTGGAGGAGGAGGGGGTGGTGATCGACAACTGGCTGCTGGTCCGGGACGGGACGCTGCGCGAGGCGCAGACCCGGCACCTGCTGGCCAGCGCGCCCTACCCGTCCCGCAACCCCGGGGTGAACCTGGCCGACCTGCGCGCGCAGATCGCCGCCAACGAGCGCGGGGCGGCCGAACTGCGCAAGATGACCGGGCAGTTCGGCCTCGGCGTGGTGCACGCCTACATGGGGCACGTGCAGGACAACGCCGAGGAGGCGGTGCGGCGGGTGCTCGCGGTGCTGCGCGACGGGCGGTGCCGGTATGAGATGGACGACGGCGCGGTCATCAGCGTGGCCGTCCGGGCGGACCGGGCGGCGCGGCGCGCGGAGATCGACTTCACCGGGACCTCGGCCCAGCGCAGCGGCAACTTCAACGCCCCGTCCTCGGTGGCCATGGCCGCGGTGCTCTACGTGCTGCGCACCCTGGTGGCCGACGAGATCCCGCTGAACTCCGGCTGCCTGAAGCCGGTCCGGGTGATCATCCCGCCGGGGTGCATGCTGGCCCCGGCCTACCCGGCGGCGGTGGCCGCCGGGAACGTGGAGACCTCCCAGGCCATCACCGGCGCGCTGTACGCCGCGCTCGGGGTGATGGCCGAGGGCTCGGGCACCATGAACAACGTCACCCTGGGCAACGAGCGGTACCAGTACTACGAGACGGTGGCCAGCGGGTCCGGGGCGGGCGAGGGGTTCCGCGGCGCCGACGTGGTGCAGACGCACATGACCAACTCGCGGCTGACCGACCCCGAGGTGCTGGAGTGGCGCTACCCGGTGCGGGTGGAGCGGTACGCGGTCCGCCGGGGCAGCGGCGGCGCGGGCCGCTGGGCCGGCGGCGACGGCGGGCGGCGGGAACTGCGCCTGCTCGAGCCGATGACGGTGACCACGCTGGCCAGCCACCGCAGGGTGGCGCCGTACGGGATGGCCGGCGGCCACCCCGGGGCGCTCGGGCGGCACTGGCTGCAGCGGGCCGACGGAACGGTGGCCGCGATGCGCGGCTGTGACAGCGTTCAGGCCGGTGCCGGGGACCTGTTCGTCATCGAAACCCCCGGCGGGGGCGGCTACGGCCCCCCGGAGGACGGCCGGTGATCCAGACTGGGAGCATGACCGGAATCGAGACGGGCGCCGCGACGGTGACGATCGCCGGGCGCCGGCTGGAACTGCTGGACCGGGCCCGGGTGTACGCCTGCGGCATCACCCCCTACGACGTGACCCACCTCGGCCACGCGGCCACGTTCGTGTGGATCGATGCGCTCGGCCGGGTGCTGCGCTTCCTCGGCGTGGCGCCCGAGGTGTGCCGCAACGTCACCGACGTGGACGACGTGCTCGACGCGGCGGCCCGGCGCGCGGGGGCGGCCTTCGACGAGTTCGCCGCGATCCAGCAGTTCCAGTTCGACCGGGACATGGCCGCGGTCGGCGTGCGCTCGCCGGAGCACGAGCCGCGGGCGCACCGCTACGTGGAGCACGTGATCCGGCTGGCGTCGGGCCTGCTGGACGCCGGCGCCGCCTACCACCGCGCGGGCAGCGTGTACTTCCGCGGCGGCGGCGTGGCCGGCGGGGCGGGGCTGGGCCGGGACGAGGCGCTGCGGCTGTGCGCGGAGTTCGGCGGCCGGCCGGACGACCCGGCCAAGGACGACCCCCTGGACGTGGCCGTGTGGCAGGCCCGCGAGCCCGGCCATCCCGCCTGGGACTCCCCGTGGGGCCCCGGCCGGCCCGGATGGCACGCCGAGTGCGCGGCCATGGCGATGTCGGTGTTCGGCCCCGCGGTGGACATCCACGCCGGGGGCACCGACCTGCGGTTCCCGCATCACGCCTACCACGCCGCGATGGCCGAGGCGTTCACCGGCGTGCGCCCGTACGCCCGGGCGTGGTTCCACTCGGGCGTGGTCACCATCGACGGCGCCAAGATGGCCAAGTCGTCCGGCAACCTGGTGCTGCTGGAGGACCTGCTGGCCGGGCACCCCGCGGGCGCGGTGCGGCTGATGATCCTGGACCGGCCCTGGGGGCAGGGCTGGGACTACCGCCCGGACCTGCTGGATGCCGCCGCGGCCCGGCTGCAGGAGCTGTACCGGGCCGCCGCGCGGAACGCGCGCACCGACCCGGCCGCCGTGGGCGCGCTGCGCCGCCTGCTCGCCGCGGATCTGGACGTCACCGGCGCGCTGGACCTGGCGGTCGAGGCGGGCGGCGCGGCGGCCCGGACCCTGGCCGGCGTGCTCGGCCTCACCTGACCGCGGAATTGGCGTAGGTTTGCCCCGGCACCGTAGTGATCGTCGAAGGAGTAGCGATGCAACTCACCAAGCTCGGGCATGCCTGCGTCCGGCTGGCCAAGGACGGCGCGGTCCTGGTCATCGACCCGGGGGCGTTCAGCGGCGACGACGCCCTGGCCGGGGCGGACGCGGTGCTGGTGACCCACGAGCACTTCGACCACGTGGTGCCGGACAGCCTGCGCGCGGCGATGACCGCCAGCCCCGGCCTGCGCCTGTGGGCGAACCCGGCGGTGGCGGAGCAGTTCACCGGCTTCGGCGACCGGGTGCGGGCCGTCGCGCACGGCGACGACTTCACCGCGGCCGGCTTCACCGTGCACGTCTACGGGGGGCGGCACGCGATCATCCACCCCGACATCCCCGGGGTGGAGAACGTGGGGTACCTGGTGGACGGCGAGGTCTACCACCCCGGCGACTCCTACACCGTCCCCGAGGACCCGGCGGCCACGCTGCTGCTGCCGGTCAGCGGCCCGTGGCACAGCACCGAGCACATGATCGACTTCGCCCGCGCGGTCGGCCCCCGGCGCGGGTACATGATCCACGACGCGCTGCTCAGCCCGATCGGGCTGGAGGTGACGGACATGTTCCTCGGCCTGGCGGCCGGGCCGCACGGCGCGACGTTCACCCGGCTGGCGCCCGGCGACACCGCCGACCTCTGAGCGCCCCCCGCCGGACCTGCGGATGAGGTAGCGCAACCCGGCCAAAAGGGGGAGCCCCGCGGCCCCCTTTCCCCCGTAGCCTGCGGCAGTCCGCGCACCGGCAACCGAGGGGCATCATGGCACAGCGAGCGGCGAACTTCATCAAGCGGCAGACCGGCTGGGACGGCGGCGCCATGCCCGCCGTCCTGATGTATCACTCGGTCAGCCCGTACGCCCAGGATCCCTACCTGGTCACGGTCAGCCCGCCCCGGTTCGCCGAGCAGATGCGCTGGCTGGCCCGGCGCGGCCTGCGCGGCGTCTCGGTTGCCGAACTGCTCGCCGCCCGCGCGTTCGACGGCGGAGCCGGCCTGGTCGGACTGACGTTCGACGACGGCTACGCGGATTTTCTGCAATACGCGCTGCCGGTGCTGGCCGCCCGCGGCTTCACCGCGACGGTGTTCGCGCTGGCCGCCCGCATGGGCGGGACGAACACCTGGGACCCGGCCGGCCCGCGCAAACCGCTGATGACCGCGCACCAGGTGCGCCAGGCCGCCGACGCCGGGATCGAGATCGGCTCGCACGGGCTGCGGCACATCTCGCTGCCCAGCGCCAGCGGCGCGGCGCTGACCGCCGAGACCGAGAACAGCCGCGCCGTGCTCCAGGCGGCCAGCGGCCAGCCCGTGACCGGGTTCTGCTATCCGTACGGGGACACCGACGAGCGCGTCGTGGCGGCCGTGCGGGCGGCCGGCTACTCCTACGGCTGCGCCATCTGGCGGGCCGGGCACACCAGCACGCACGCGCTGCCGCGCATCTACGTCGGCGACCACGACGCCGCGCCCCGGCTGTGGGCGAAGGCGCTGCGGCACCGGCTGACCTGGGGCTGCCGCCCGCGCGGCGAGCGGCCCGGCGACCCTGCCCCGGCGGAGTCCTTCCCTCACTCTGCGTAGGCCGCCTACCTCCGTTGCCCGATGGCGGCGGCGCGGGCCGCTGGCATCCTCAAGGCTCCGTACCCAACGGGGCAGGGGGATCATGCCGTGGCAGAACAGACTCTTTCGCTGGCCGTCAACGGCCGCGAGCGCCAGCTTTCGGGCAGGCTGGCGCCGTACCGGCGGGAGGCCGGCGGGCACGGCGCCGTCGCGAGCGTGGCGATCGTCGGGCTCGGGTACGTCGGCCTGCCGACCGCGCTGGCGCTGCACGGCAGGTGCCCGCGGGTCCTCGGCATCGACATCAGCGCGGCGCGCCTGGCCGTCATCGCCGCCCGCGAGGCCGACCTGGCCGGCGCCGACCGGCCGGTGCTCGACGCCGCGCTGTCGGACGGCACCCTGGAACTGACCGCCGACCCGGCCGCCGCCGCGGCCGCGGACGCGGTCATCGTCTGCGTGCCCACCCCGGTGGACGACGGGCACGTCCCCGACCTGGCCGCGCTGCGCGGCGCCTGCGCGTCCGTGGTCGCCGCCGCGCGGCCCGGCCAGACCATCATCCTCACCTCCACCACCTACATCGGTACCACGCGCGAGCTGCTGACCGAGCCGCTGGCCGCCCGCGGCCTGGTGGCCGGCCGGGACGTGTTCGTGGCGTTCAGCCCCGAGCGGATCGACCCGGGCAACCCCGACCACGCGCACCGGGAGACGCCCCGGGTGATCGGCGGGGTCACCCCGGCGTGCACGCAGCGCGCCGCGAGCGTGGTCAGCCTGCTCACCGACCGGGTCTACCTGCTCAGCTCGCCGGAGGCGGCCGAGGCGACCAAGCTGTACGAGAACATCTTCCGCGCGGTCTCGCTGGCGCTGGCCAACGAGTTCGCCGACGCCTGCACGACGCTGGGCCTCGACCCGATCGAGGTCACGCTGGGGGCGGGCACCAAGCCGTACGGCTTCCTCGGCGCGTTCCCCGGCCCCGGCGTGGGCGGGCACTGCATCCCGTGCGACCCCTACTACCTGCTCTGGCAGCTGGCGCAGGCCGGCCACCGCTCGCCGCTGATCGAGCAGGCCATGCGGTCGATCGCGCTGCGGCCCGGCCAGGTCGTGGACCGCGCGGCGCAGGTCGCCCCCGGCGGCACCCTCGCCGGGGCGCGGGTGGTCGTGGTCGGCGCCAGCTACAAGGCCGGGGTGGCGGACCTGCGCGAGTCGCCGGCCCTGCCGATCATCGCCGGCCTGGTCGCGCGGGGCGCCGTGGTGTCCTACGCCGACCCGCTCGTCCCGGTGCTCGCCCTGCCATCGGGACAGGAGATCCGCACCGTGCGCGACCCGCGCGGGGAGGACTTCGACCTGGCGATCGTGCACACCCTGCACCCGGGTGTCAGCTACGCCTGGGTGGCGCGCTGCCCGCAGGTGCTCGACGCCACCTACCAGTTCGACGCCGCGCCGCACCGCGCCGTGGTGTGACCGCCATGATCGGCGAGCTGACCGGGATCGACGTCAGCACCCCCGCGGTGGTGCTGAAGTTCGACCCGAACGTGATGCATCACGGCGGCCTGGGCGCGATCCGCAGCCTCGGCCGGCTGGGCGTCCCGGTCTACGGGGTGCACGAGGCGCGGTGGGCGCCCGCGGCCCGCTCGTCCTACCTGGCCGGCCGCTTCGTCTGGCAGCCCGACCCGGACCACGCCGAGCGCACCACGGCGGGGCTGGCCCGGCTCGCCGAGCGGATCGGCCGCCGGGCGGTGCTCATCCCCACCGACGACGCGGCGGCCATCTTCCTCAACGAGCACGGCGGCCCGCTGCGGGAGGCGTTCGCGTTCCCGGCCGCCCCGGCCGGCCTGCCCCGGCAGCTGGCCGGCAAGCACACCCTGGCGGAGCTGTGCGCCGGCCTGGGCGTGGCCACGCCCCGGGTGCTGCTGCCGCAGTCCGCGGCGCAGGCCCGGGCGTTCGGCGCCGAGGCCGGGTACCCGCTGGTCGCCAAGATCGCCACGCCGTGGACCGCGGCCGGGACGGGCCTGCGGCCCACCACGGTCATCGGGTCCGAGCCGGACCTGGACGGCGCCTGGGCGGCCGCCGGCCACGCGGGACAGCCGCTGATGCTGCAGGAGTTCATCCCCGCCGCCAGCGGCGGGGACTGGTTCGTGCACGCCTACTGCGACTCCGCCGCCACCCCCCGGCCCCTGTTCACCGGCGTCAAGGTCCGGTCCTACCCGGCGCACGCGGGGCTGACCAGCTTCGGCCGCGCCGAGCCCAACAACCGGCTGCGGGATGAGATGAGCGGCCTGCTGGGCCGGCTGGGCTACCGCGGGATCGCCGACCTCGACCTGCGCCTCGACCCCCGGGACGGCGGCTACAAGCTGCTGGACTTCAACCCCCGGCTGGGCGCGCAGTTCCGGCTGTTCCGGGACTGGGCCGGCCTGGACGTGGTGATCGCGGCGTACCTGGACCTGACCGGCCAGCCGTACACGGCCCGGGGCCAGGAAAGTGGCCGCCGGTTCGTGGTGGAGAACTACGACCCGCTCGGCGCGGTCGGCTACTGGCGGGCCGGCGAGCTGGGCGCGGTGTCGTGGCTGCGCTCCCTGCGCGGCACCGAGGAGACCGCCTGGTTCGCCTGGGACGACCTGCTTCCGTTCGGCCTGATGTGCGCGCACATGGCAGCGCGCGCCGCCGGCCGCCCGTTCGCCCGGACCCGGCGGCCCGCCGGCGCCGGGCACCAGACCGAGCCGGCCGTCCGGCTGGCTCGCTGAAACTCCGAAAGAGGGACACACATGAATGAGGCCGTCGACGTAGCGATCGTGGGGGCGGGCCCCTACGGCCTGTCGCTCGCCGCGCACCTGCGCAAGGCCGGCGTGAGCATGCGCCAGTTCGGGCAGATCATGCACCCCTGGCGGACCGCCATGCCGGCCGGCATGTACCTGAAGTCGCAGGGTTTCGCGTCCAACCTGTCCGACCCCGACGGGACGCACACGCTGGCCGCGTTCTGCCAGGCCACCGCGCGGCCCTACGCCGACTACGGCCTGCCGGTCCGGCTGGACACCTTCATCGCCTACGGCCAGTGGTTCGCCGCGGCGCACGCCGACGTGGAGGAGACCCTGGTCACCCGGATCACCGCCCTGCCCGGCTGCTTCGAGCTGACCCTCACCGACGGCGAGCGGCTCCGCGCCCGCCGGGTGGTCGTCGCGGCCGGCATCGAGCACTTCGCCAGCATGCCCGGCGAGCTGACCGGGCTGCCCGCGGCGCTGTGCACGCACGCCAGCGCGCACGTCGACCTGTCCCCGCTGCGCGGCAAGCAGGTGCTGGTGCTCGGCGCCGGGCAGTCCGCGCTGGAGACCGCCGCGCTGCTGCACGAGCAGGGGACCGGCGTCCAGATCGTGATGCGCGAGCAGCAGGTGGTCTGGAACGGGCCGCCGCTGGCCCCGGACCGGCCGCTGCTGCAGCGGATGCGCGAGCCCGAGGCGGGCCTCGGGTCGGGGCTGGGCACCTGGTTCTACTCGCGGCACCCGGAGATGTTCCGCCACCTGCCCGAGGCCACCCGGGTCCGCCGGGCGCGGACCGCGCTCGGGCCGGCCGGCGCGTCCTGGCTGCGCCCGCGGGTGGAGGGCGAGATCCCGATCCTGGCCGGCCGCTCGCTGCGCTGGGCCAAGGCCGGGCCGGACGGGGTCACCCTGGGCCTGGCCGGCCCCGGCGGGCGGCCGGAGGAGATGACCGCCGGCCACGTCATCGCCGCCACCGGCTACCGGCCGGACGTGGCGCGGCTGACCTTCCTCGACGACCGGCTCCGCGCGAGCCTGCGGCTGCTGGCGAGCACCCCGGTGGTGGGCCGGGACTACCAGTCCTCGGTGCCCGGCCTGTACTTCATGGGGCCCGGGGTGGCGCCGACGTTCGGGCCGGTGATGCGCTTCGTGTACGGCGCCGACCACGCCGCCCGCGCGGCCGCGCCGTCGCTGATCGCCACGGCCTGGCACAAGGGCACCGTGACGGCGGGCGCGGCACGGTGACCACGACTCCGGCCCTGGCCGGCCCGGGCAGGCCGGCCGCCAGGCCAGCCCGGGCCGGCCGGGCCGGGCTGGCCTGCAAACGGGCCTGCGACATCGCCGGGGCGCTGGCGGGCCTGGCGGTGTTCGGCCTGCCCCTGCTCGTCCTGGCCGCGTGCATGCGGTGGCAGCTGGGCTGCCCGGCCCTGTTCCGGCAGGTGCGCCTCACCGGCCGCGGGCGGCAGGCGGAGGTGCTCAAGCTCCGCACGCTGCGGGCCGGCACCGACCCGGAGGCGTGGGTGCCCGCACCGGCGCAGTCCACCCGGCTGGGCTGGCTGCTGCGCGACAGCCACCTGGACGAGCTGCCGCAGCTGGTGAACGTGCTGCGCGGGGAGATGTCGCTGGTCGGTCCCCGGCCCGAACGGCCCTCGTTCGCCGGCCGCTTCGCCGCGGAGATACCCGGCTACGCCGGCCGGACCCGGATGAAGGCCGGCCTCACCGGCTGGGCCCAGGTACACGGGCTCACCGGCGACACGTCGGTGGCGGACCGGGCCGCCCTGGACAACAGCTACATCGACCACTGGTCGCTGCGGCTCGACCTGGTGATCCTCGCCCGCACGGCGTGGCTCGCCGTATCCGGACCAGCGCGCCACACCCGCGCGCGGCGGGCCGGGGCCGCCCCGGCGCCGCGTGCCCTGCTTCAACTCACCCCTGGCCGAGGAGGTCAGCAATGAAGGTTCTCCACCTGATCACCGGGCTCGGAGTCGGCGGCGCCGAACTGCAGCTCCGGTCGATCCTGCAGCACACCAGGCACGACGCCGACGTGATCACGCTCTACAACGCCGGCCCGGTCGCGGACATGATCCGCGCCGACGGGCACCAGGTGCGCGACCTCGGCATGACGAGCAACACCCAGCTCTCCGCGCTGCTGCGGCTGCACCGCATGATCCGCGACGGGGGCTACGACGTGGTGCACGCGCACCTGTACCGGTCGCAGGTCTACGGCCGCCCCGCCGCCTGGCTGGCCCGGACCCCCGTGGTGGTCAGCACCGAGCACTCCATCGGCGAGACGCACCTGGAGCGCCGCCGCATGACGCTCGGGGTACGCGCGCTGTACCTGGCCACCGAGCGGTTCTCCGACGCCACGATCGCGGTCTCCGCGACGGTGCGCGACCGGCTGGCCAAGTGGGGGGTCCGGCCGCGCCGGATGACCGTCATTCCCAACGGGGTGGACCTGGGCCGGGTGGCGTTCGACCCGGCCGCGCGGGCCCGGGTCCGCGCCGAGTTCGGCATCGCCGGCGGGGAGTACGTCATCGGCGTGCTCGGCCGGCTCGACCCGAACAAGCAGTTCGACAAGGTGATCGAGGCGGCGGCCACGCTGCTCGACGCGTCCACCCGGCTGCTGATCGTCGGGAAGGGCGACGAGCGGGCCCACCTGGAGGAGGTCGCCGCGGCGTGCGGCGTCACCGACCGGGTGATCTTCGCCGGGGAGCGGCACGACGTGGCCGCGGTGCTGTCGGCGATCGACATGTTCGTCGCCTCGTCCAAGCAGGAGACGTTCGGCCTGTCCGTCCTCGAGGCCCTCGCCAACGGGCTGCCGGTGGCCTACACGACCTGCCCGGCGCTGGACGGCCTCGGCGTGGCCCGGGCCCGCCAGGTGCCCGACACGGTGGCGGGCCTGCGCGCGGCCATGGCCGCCGAGCGGCGGGCCGGGCAGCGGGACCGGGTCAGCGTCCCGGCCATCCGCGAGGCATACGGCATCGACGCGGTCACCGGCCGCATCGACGACCTGTACGAGCGGATCGGTGCCCGCGGCCGGCTCTGGCGCCGCGGCCCGGTCCGCCGGGCCCGCCCGGCCGCGCCGCCCGCCCCCGCCGTCTCCGGCGCCGCGCCGGTACCGCAGCCCGCGCTGAAGGGGGACCCGCGATGAGGTACTTCGTCACCGGCGCCGCCGGGTTCATCGGCTCGCACCTGACCGAGGCCCTGCTGGCCGACGGGCACGAGGTGACCGGCCTGGATGACCTGAGCACGGGCCGGCTGGAGAACCTGGCGGCGGTCACGCCGCACCCCCGGCTGCGGCTGGTGCTCGGCTCGATCCTGGACGCCGACCTGGTGGACGGGCTGGCCGAGGGCGCGGACCGGGTCGTGCACCTGGCCGCGGCGGTGGGCGCCTTCGTCATCGCCGACCAGACGCTGCACAGCATGCGCACCAACATCCACGGCACCGAGAACGTGGTCGAGGCGGCCTGGCGTAACGGTGCCCGCCTCCTCATCGCGTCCACCAGCGAGATCTACGGCAAGAACACCAAGATCGGGCTGCGCGAGGACGACGACCGGGTGGCCGGGTCGCCGCTGAAGTCCCGGTGGAGCTACTCCGAGGCGAAGGCGATCGACGAGAGCCTGGTCTCGGCGTACGTCGCCGAGCGCGGCCTGTGGGCGGTCATCGCGCGCCTGTTCAACACCGTCGGCCCCCGGCAGACCGGCCGGTACGGGATGGTGATACCGCGGTTCGTCCGGCAGGGCCTGGCCGCCGAGCCGCTGACCGTCTTCGGCACCGGGGACCAGGTGCGCTGCTTCTGCCACGTGCACGACGTGATCCCGGCGCTGATCGCGCTGACCGAGGCCGAGCCCGCCCGGGGCCGCGCGGTGAACCTCGGCAGCGCCGAGCAGGTCTCCATCGCCGGGCTGGCGGAGCGGGTGATCGCGGCCACCGGGTCGGATGGCGGCATCGTGCGCAGCTCATACCTGGAGGCCTACGGGGAGGGCTACGAGGACATGCAGCGCCGGGTGCCCGACTGCACGCTCGCCCGCGATCTGGTGGGCTTCGAGCCCGTCCGCTCGCTCGACGACATCATCGGCGCGGTGATCGACGACCAGCAGGCGGCCCCGGTCACCGCCGGGTGACGGCAGGCGGCGGCACGTGCGCGACGAGACCCGGCAGCCCGGCGGGCCGGCCCTGGCCGCTCCCCCCGGGGCGGCCCCGGGGG
>Ga0335078_10001778_pt1 | contig 32558 bp, 28 predicted proteins | sample Lox_Sample_32_FD_206711 | JGI IMG/M metagenome (GOLD analysis project Ga0335078, IMG submission 206711) | Soil microbial communities from Loxahatchee National Wildlife Refuge, Florida, United States - Lox_Sample_3.2 | ecosystem: Environmental > Terrestrial > Soil > Wetlands | place: USA... | reverse complement strand
ACATCGTGGCACAGGCGGTGAAGGACGGAGTGACGGTCACCCCCCTCGTGTGCACGGATGCCGTCGAGGCACTCGGCGTCAACGACAAGGTCCAGCTCTCCTTCCTGGAATCGGTCTGCCGGCAGCGCGCCGCGCGGGAGCTGATGCTGGCGGGAGTGACCGTGGCTGACCCGCAGCGCATCGACATTCGGGGCCGGGTCACCCACGGCCAGGACGTCTTCGTCGACGTCAATGTCGTCTTCGAGGGCGAGGTGAAGCTCGGCGATCGGGTTCGCATCGGCCCGGGATGCGTGATCCGCGACGCCGAGATCGGTGATGACACGCAGGTGTTCCCGCACTGTGTCATCGAGGGAGCGGTGATCGGACCGAAGTGCAACATCGGACCCTTCTCCCGCTTCCGGCCGACGTCCCGGCTCGCCGGCAGCGTGCACATCGGCAACTTCGTCGAGGTGAAGAATTCGACCCTGGCCGAGGACTCCAAGGCCAATCACCTCTCCTACGTGGGCGATGCCGAGGTGGGGGCACGAGTCAACATCGGCGCCGGCACGATCATCGCCAACTACGACGGCGCCAATAAGCACCGCACGGTGATCGAGAACGACGTGCATACCGGATCCAACAGCGTGCTGGTCGCTCCCATCACGGTGGGCGCCGGCGCCACGGTCGCGGCCGGCTCGACGGTCGCGAATCAGGTGCCCGCCGGCAAGCTCACCATCGCGCGCGCGCGGCAGACGACCATCGAGGGCTGGAAGCGGCCGACCAAGCCGAAGAGGAAGTAGCCGGCTGCACGGCCATTCGGCTCAAAGGACCATCGCGGGCAGCGCCCGCATGATGTCGCGCCAGCTGAGGATGCCAACGGCGGCGTGGTTGTGATCGACAACGGGTATGCAGGATATGCGCTCGCTGTTGAAGAGCTTGATGGCGTCCTCGACAGTCGCGTCCTCTGGCAGCACCCGCAGGTGGCGCGACATGATCTGGTGGACGCGCTTGTTGAGAGTCGCCAGATCGCGGCTATTCTCCGACAGGCTGCCGAGATTCGGGCTGAGCGCCTTGAGAAGGTCGCGGTCGGAAACCACTCCGACGAGCCGGCCGTCCGCCACGACGAGCAGGTGATGGAATTGGTGCCGTTGGAAAAGATCGCGCACTCGCCCGAGTGTCTCATCCAGCGACACGGTCACGGGATGGCGGGTCATCAGGCGTTTTATCTCCATGGGGGGCGGCGAGGGCCTGCGCCTCAGGCCGGCGGATCGGCTCGCTGCCGGGGCAGGATTACCGTCGATGCGAACTCATCGGTCTTCAGGTACGCCCAGATGTCCTCTGCGCCGGCATCTTTCAACAGCGACCTCAACGCACCGACCGCCTCACGGTCGAAGGTGATGCCGCATCCGCGCTCGAGCTCCGCCATCGCCACCTCCTTGCCGAGCGCAGCGCGGTAGGAGCGCGGCTCGGACATCGCCTCGAACACGTCCGCAACGGCGGTGATTCGCGCTTCGGTGATGATGGCCTCACCGCTCAGGCCGGCCGGGTAGCCCGAGCCGTCCAGGCGCTCATGGTGTTGGCCGATGATCGCCTGCACCGGCCACGGCAGGCTCACGTGCCCGAGTAAATCGATGCCGACCCGCACGTGAGTCCTGATGAGCGCAAACTCCTCTGGAGTGAGCCTCGCCGTTTTCGTGAGCAGCACGCTCGGCACCGCCACCTTGCCCACATCGTGAACGAGCGCCCCGAGGTAGAGGCCCTCCAGCCGCTGCTCGTCCAAGCCGAGCCTTCGGCCGACGGCCAGGGCCAGCGTGGCAACTTGCTCCTGATGACGCGCGGTATAGCTGTCACCGAGACCGACGACCAGGCTGACGGCATGAACGGTCTGGATCAGGGCGCGGCGAGTGCGGGTGAGCGCCTCCCGCAGCGCCTGCGTGTCCTCGGACTCATGGTCCATGGTCTTGGCTTCCTGTGGGACCGGCCCCGTGGGTATGTGCCGTGGGTGGCGGACTCCTGCCGCGCTTACTCTAGTGCGATTGAGCGCGCGCGCGCAAATCCGCGTTGAACGAGACGACACCGCCTCACAGCAGCCGCGCCGGTGGCCGGCGGTCCGCGAGCACTTCCGCGGTATTCACGCCGCCGGTCCGCTCGCGAGCGGAGCGTGGCGGCTACGTATGGACGGCAAGGTCCGTCCTTTCGTAGCCTTTTAGCATGGTTGCAGAGCTGCATCGATCCGAGTCCGGTACGCGGACCCTGACGCACATTGCCCGCAAGCAGATCGCCGATGCGGTGGCGGCGCTCGAGAGCCGCTCTCCCTCGGACCAGGCCGTTCACGATGCGCGCAAGGAGCTGAAGCGAGCGCGCGCGACCCTGCGCCTGTTGCGGGATGCGATCGGGGACAGGGCCTACCGGCGCGAGAATGCGGCCTTGCGCGATGCGGCGCGGCCGCTGAGTGTCATCCGGGACGGCAAGGTGATGCTCGAGACGCTCAACAAGCTCGTGAAGCGTTGCAGCGACACCGACGAGCTGCCACCGACGACGGATTTGCGCCGCGTTCTTCGCCGGCAGCGCGCCACTGCGCGGCGCACGATCCTCCAGGGAGCGAAGCCCTTCAAGGATGAGCGCGCGGCTCTCAAGGCCGTGCATCGTCGCGCCGGCCGCTGGCGCAGCGGCAGCGGCGGCTGGGAGGTGTTGGGTGCGGGACTGAAGCGGGTCTACGGCAAGGGGCGCAAGGCGATGGCGGCCGCTCAGGCCGACCGCACGCCCGCGAAACTGCACGAGTGGCGCAAACAGACCAAGTACCTGTGGCATCAGCTGCAGCTCCTGGAACCCCTTTGGCCCGGAATGATTGGCGAGCTGGCCGATCAGGCCCACCAGCTCGCCGAATATCTCGGCGACGACCATGATCTTTCGGTGCTGCGCGACAAGATCATCGAGCTCGGCGAGGTGCTCGGCAAGGGCGAGCACCGCGCGCTCATCCGGCTGATCGACGGCTTTCGCACCGAGCTGCGCGATAAGGCCATGGTGCTCGGGCGACGCCTCTACGAGGAGACACCGACGGATTTCGAGGTCCGCTTCGGGCAGTACTGGCGGGACTGGCGGCGCAATCGCTAGGCGATGCGCTCGTAGAGCGTCGTGCGCTGCACGAGCGGCCGGCCGATGGCGAGCGCACGCTGGCGCATCGCCTCGGCCGTGAGCTCCTGGCCGTACCGGCCGCCGGCCGCGCGCGTGATGGACTCGTTCATCAGCGTGCCGCCGAAATCGTTGGCCCCGGCCTGCAGGCAGAAAGCGACGCCGTCGGCGCCCATCTTCACCCACGAGGCCTGCACGTTGGTGAGGTGCGGATGCAGCACGATGCGCGCCACCGCATGCATGAGCACCGCTTCGCGGAAGGTCGGCCCCTGCCGGGTCAGCCCTTTGCGCCAGAGCGGCGCTTCCATGTGCACGAAGGGCAATGGCACGAATTCGGTGAAACCGCCGGTCAGCTGCTGCAGCGCGCGCAGGCGCAGCAGGTGCCGCGCCCAGTGACGCGGCTGCTCCACGTGTCCAAACATGATGGTGGCCGTGCTGCGCAGGCCCACGGCGTGCGCGGCGCGCATCACCTCGAGCCACTGCGCCGTCGTCAGCTTGTCGGGGCAGATGATCGCCCGTATCTCATCGTCGAGGATCTCCGCCGCGGTGCCCGGCAAGGTGGCGAGCCCTGCGGCGCGCAGCTGGCCGAGATAGCTCTCGAGCGAAAGCCCGAGCGTCCTGGCACCGTGTGTGATCTCGAGCGGCGAGAACGCATGCGCGTGCATGCCCGGGGCCGCGCCCTTGACCGCGGCGAGGATGTCGAGATAGGTCCGTCCGCTGAAGCTCGGATGAATGCCGCCCTGCAGACACACCTCGGTCGCGCCGCGCTCGCTCGCCTCCGCCGTCCGCCGCGCGACCTCCTCGAGGTCGAGCAGGTAGGCGCTGCCTCGCAGCGACCGGGGGCCGCTTTTGGAGAAGGCGCAGAACCCGCAGTGATAGAGACACACGTTGGTGTAGTTGATGTTGCGATTGACCACGTAGGTCACGGTCTCGCCCGCGGTCTCCTGTCGCAGAGCATCGGCCGCGCGCAGCACCGCCTTGAGATCGGGTCCGTCCGCATCGAAGAGTGTGATGACCGCATCCTCATCGAGATCCTCGCCCCGTCGCGCCCGCTCGATGATGCGTCGCACCGTGCCCGATGCGCCCCGCCCGGGGCTGCCCTCCGCCTGCAGCCACTCGAGTGCGGCTGCCGGTACGGGATGGCCGGCACCCGCATGCCAGGGGTCGACTCGCGCGCGGCCGCGACTGTCGGAGCATCGCCTCACCGCGGTGCGCAGCGCCTCGTCCACCCATCGGCCCGTCTCGCCCGCGTAGCGCGGCGTGATCGCCAGACGCTCGCGCAAGACTCGGTCCGCCGCCCGGGTCTGCGCGGCGAGCTCATCGAGATGCGGCCAGGGCGCCTCGGGATTGACGTGATCGGGCGTGACGGGAGAGACACCGCCCCAGTCGTTGATGCCCGCGCGGATGAGCGCTTCCAATCCGCCGGCCTGCAGGTTCGGTGGCGCCTGAATCGACATCTGCGGACCCAGGAGCAGTCGGGCCACGGCGACGGTCCACAGGTGCTCTTCCAACGAGGGCTCGGGCGCGTGCGCCATGCGCGTGCCCGGCTTGGCGCGGAAGTTCTGGATGATGACTTCCTGGATGTGACCGAAGCGGCGCTGCAGCGCGCGGATCGCGAGCAGCGCCTCGATGCGCTCGCGGCGCGTTTCCCCGATGCCGATCAGGAGCCCGGTCGTGAAGGCGACCGCCGCTTCGCCCGCGGCCTCGAGGGTCGCGAGCCGCACCGACGGACGCTTGTCCGGCGAGCCCCAGTGCGCACCGCCGCGCGCCGACAGCCGCTCCGAGGCGGTTTCGAGCATGAGCCCCATGGAAACGCTGACCGGGCGAAGTTTCTCGATCTGCGCGCGCGTCATGACGCCGGGATTCAAGTGCGGCAGCAGTCCGGTCTGCGAGTGCACCTCGCGGGCGACGGCGGCGAGGTAATCGAGCGTCGTCTCGTAGCCGGCCTGCTCGAGAAAGCGCCGCGCCGCGGGATATCGCAGCTCGGGCTTGTCGCCCAGGGTGAAGAGCGCTTCCTGGCAGCCCGCGGCGGCGCCCGCCCGCGCGGTGGCGAGTGCCTGCTCCAGGCTGAGATAAGGAGAGGAGCGGGCGCGCGGCACCTGGGCGAAGGTGCAGTAGTGACAGACGTCGCGGCAGAGCTGAGTGAGCGGTATGAACACCTTGCGGGAATAGGTGACCGTCCGTCCATGGCCTGCGAGTGTCAGCTCCTCGGCGAGCGGCAGGAGCGCGGCGAGCTCGAGCTGCTCCAGACGCTCGGTGTCCTCGTGCGCTTGCAGGTCTTCCAGCTCATCGAGATCGAAGGCGAGTCCGGGAAGCCGGATGACCGCGGGTGTCAGACCGAGCGCGGTGGCCTGGTGCAGGTGTCGCGCGAAACTTCCCGGTCCGAACTCGAGCTCGATGGGCAGCGGCAGCGGAGCGCACAGCGCGTTGGTTCCGGTGCCCCGATGATCGGGAGCGATCGCAATGCCGCACGTTTTCGCGCCTTCGATCAACGCTGCGACGTCCTCGCTGCGCAGCCGAGGCAGGTCCGCGTGGACGATGAGCACCCGCGTCGCTCCGCCGCCCGCGGCAACACCGGCGGCCCGGGTCAGCGCTTCGTTGAGTCCACCTCCCGCATCCTCGAGTTGGATGATGTTGCGGGGGAAAGCCTCGGGCTCGCGGCTGACCACCGCCACCCGGTCGACTTCCGCCGTGGCGCTCAGCGTATCGAGGACGTGATGCAGCATGCTTTCGACGAGCACATCGCGTTTCGCTGGCGCAAGCTCCGCGGCAAGCCGCGACTTGCCTTCACCGCGGGGCTTGAGGGCGGTGAGAGACCAGCAGCTCATCCGAAGTCACCTCGCATGCCGGGCGGAAGAAGCGAAATCATAGCGCCGGCGGCCGCCTGGAGCACTTCCTGCCCGCAGGGATCGGCGGTACAGTCCGCATCCCGGCACGGTGCCGCATAAGCTTTTTGCCCCGAAAATGCTCAACGTCATCACGCGAACTGCCCGCTCCCACCTCATCACGATCGTGCTGCCTCTGGTCGCCCTTCTCGGCGCTTCCGCCTCGTCCGCAGAGGCTCTGCCCACCGGCTCGCTGCCACCGATCCGTCACGTCTTCGTCATCGTGCTCGAGAACAAGTCCTTCGGCGAAGCCTTTGGACCGAACGGCGCGGCGCCCTATCTCGCCCGTACCCTTCCTGCGCAAGGGGCGCTCCTCGAGAACTACTATGCGACCGGCCACTGGAGTCTCGACAACTACATCGCGCTGGTGAGCGGCCAGGCGCCGAATCCCGCGACCCAGCGGGACTGTCCGCAGGCCACCGAGTTCAAGCCGAGCCGCTCCGGTCTCGATGCCGAGGGCCAGCTGCCCGGGGTCGGCTGCGTGTATCCGACGAGCGTGCGAACGGTGGCGGATCAGCTCGAGAAAGCCCACCTGACCTGGAAGGGCTACATGGAGGATCTGGATCTGGATGCGGCCCGCGACCGGCCGGCTACCTGCACCGTGGCGCGGATCGGCCGCCCGGACCTCACCGAGCGCGCAAGCGGGGGTGACGAGTACGCTTCCAAGCACGATCCCTTCGTCTACTTCCATACCATCCTCGATCACCCGATGAGCTGCGCGGCGCATGTGGTGAATTTGAAGGTGCTGAGCAGCGATCTGCGCAGCATCGCCACCACGCCCAACTACTCCTTCATCACTCCCAACCTGTGCCACGACGGACACGATCCGAGCTGTTATGACGGCAAGCCCGGCGGCCTCCAAGGCATCAACGGCTTCCTCGCGAAATGGGTGCCGCGCATCACGCGCTCACCCGCGTATCGCCAGGACGGACTGCTGCTGATCACCTTCGATGAGTCGGACGGCTCGCCGCCGGATGGCTTCGATGCCTGCTGTGGGGAAAAACCCCTACCGGGCGCGCCGGACGCGCCGGGATTCAACGGACCGGGGGGCGGCAGAGTGGGAGCGGTGGCGCTCTCGCCCTTCATACGCCCCGGAACCGTCTCGACGATGACCTACAACCACTACGCTTTGCTGCGCACGATCGAGGATCTCTTCGAAGTCGGACACTTGGGCTACGCGGGGCAGCCGGATCTGCGCGCGTTCGGCGCGGATGTATTCAGCGGTTATCGGACCCGGCCGAGCCGCAGATAATTCACGCAGCCGACGAGCAGCACCGAGCCCAGCAGCGAGACCGCAACCGCGGTCGCGCTGAAGTAGCCATGATCCGGTGATCCGGCGAAGACTGGCCCGAGCAACCAGCCTGCGAGCAGAGCTCCCAGAATACCCGCCGCGTCGCTCCATCCGGCGCCGCGGTCAGGCTCGGATCGCATGATCAGGCTTCCCAGATAGCCGATCACCACACCGCGGGTGAGCCAGACGAATAAGTTCATGAGGAGGGCCTCGAGGCAGTTCCGCAGGGTCTCTACCGCCACGAAGCAGCTTGCGTGCCTGGCGAGGCTCGCGCTGCCGCCCCAGGGGAGCGGGCGGACCGGAATTGAGGCAAACTGAGCCTTCCAGCAGATCCAGAGCCTGGCCTCACATGTGCGGAATCGTCGGCGCCATCGCAGAACGCAACATCGTTCCCATCCTCATGGAGGGCCTGCGCCGCCTCGAATACCGGGGCTATGACTCTGCGGGCATCGCTGTCCTCGACCACAACGGCCATCTCGTCCGGCTGCGCGCCGTAGGCAAGGTGCGGATGCTCGAGGACGCGCTGAAGCGCTCGCCGACGAGCGGGCATCTGGGCATCGCTCACACCCGCTGGGCCACCCACGGCGTGCCGAGCGAGCGCAACGCGCATCCACACATTTCGCGCGATGGTCTCGCGCTCGTCCATAACGGCATCATCGAGAACCACGAGGAGCTGCGTGCGGAGCTCGAGCGCCGCGGTTACCAGTTCACCTCGGAAACCGATACCGAGGTCGTGGCTCACCGGATTCACCACCATCTCGAGACGGTAGGCGATCTCTTCCAGGCCGTGCGCGCCACCGTGGCGGAGCTGGAGGGCGCCTACGCGCTGGCGGTCGTCAGCGAAAAGGATCCGGACCGCATCGTCGCCGCGCGCCAGGGTTGCCCGGTCGTCATCGGGCTCGGCGTGGAAGAGAACTTCGTCGCTTCGGACGTCGCGGCGCTGCTGCCGGTGACCCGCCGCTTCATGTTCCTCGAGGAGGGCGACGTCGCCGAGGTGCGTCGAAGCTCGGTGCGGATCGTGGACGGCGGCGGCAACACCGCCGAGCGTCCCGCGCGCGAGAGCGAGCTCAACGCCGAGGCGGCCGAGAAGGGACCGTATCGGCACTTCATGTTGAAGGAGATCCACGAGCAGCCGCGCGCCATCGCCGATACGCTGCAGGAACGGGTCGCCAACGGCCGGTTGCTCGAGGCGGCGTTCGGTCCGGCGGCGGCGGCGGTATTCCAGCGCACCTCGGGGGTGCACATCGTGGCGTGCGGCACAAGCTTTCACGCCGCGGCGACGGTCCGCTACTTCATCGAGCAGATCTGCCGCATCCCCTGCGCGGTCGACATCGCGAGCGAGTACCGCTATCGCAACCCGCTGGTGCCGCCCGATTCCCTGTTCGTCACCATCTCCCAGTCCGGAGAGACCGCCGACACGCTGGCGGCGCTGCGTCTCGCGAAGGAGTCCGGATACCTCTCGACGCTCGCCATCTGCAACGTGCCCGAAAGCTCCCTCGTTCGGGAATCGGAGCTCGTGATGCTGACGCGCGCCGGTCCCGAGATCGGCGTCGCCTCCACCAAGGCGTTCACCACCCAGCTGACGGCGCTTTCGATGCTGGTGATCGCCCTCGCCCGGCACCACGGAGCGGATGCGGAGCGCGAGCACGGGCTCGTGACCCGGCTCGTGGAGCTGCCCTCACTCATCGAGCGCACGCTCGCGCTCGATCCCGTCATTCACCGGCTCGCCGAGCGTTTCGCCGACAAGCATCACACGCTTTTCCTCGGCCGCGGCGCGCTCTACCCCATCGCCATGGAAGGCGCGCTCAAGCTGAAGGAGATCTCCTACATCCACGCCGAGAGCTATCCCGCCGGTGAGCTCAAGCACGGTCCGCTGGCGCTGGTCGATGCCGACATGCCGGTGATCGCCGTGGCGCCCAACAACGATCTGCTCGAGAAGCTGAAATCCAACCTCATGGAAGTGCGTGCACGCGGCGGCGAGCTCATTGTTTTCGCCGATCCGGAGTCGGGATTGCAGCCGAGCGACGGCGTCACCGTCATCGAGATGCCGAAGCACGTGACGTACTTTCAGGCACCGGCCGTGTATACCGTCCCCCTGCAGCTCCTGGCGTACCACGTGGCCATTCTCAAGGGCACCGATGTGGATCAGCCGCGCAATCTCGCCAAGAGCGTGACGGTGGAGTAGCGCCTCCGTCGGCGTTGCTGCGCGTGCGACGACTCATCTTCAGCCGGTGGCGGCTTTCGTTTCCCGGGTCCTTTCGACCCCTATGAACGGCCAGCCTCCGGTAATCCTCGAGCAATACGATCCTGCTTGGGCGGCCGGGTTCGAAACGGAGCGGCGCCTCTTGCTGCCCGTCCTCGAGCCATGGCTGGTGGGGCCGATCGAGCACATTGGAAGCACGGCCGTGCCGGGCCTACGGGCCAAACCTATCATCGACATCATGGCTGCGGTGCGGGATCTTGCCTCCTCGATGCCCGCCATCGAAGCTTTAAAGCCACTCCGCTACTGTTACTTCGAGTACAAGGCGAGTGTCATGCACTGGTTCTGCAAGCCCAGTGACTTCGACCGAACGCATCATCTGCACCTCGTACCATTCGGAAGTCAACTCTGGCGCGATCGCGTGGCGTTTCGCGATCGGTTGCGGGGCGAGCCCGCCATTCGATCCGCCTACGAGGAGATCAAAGTCGCCTTGGCCGCCAAGCACAGAGAGGATCGAGAGGCTTACACGGAGGCTAAGACGGGGTTTGTGCAGTCCGTCCTCGGGCAGTTGACCTCGGCGTCGTGAGTCAGCCACTGCCGCGATCCTGAGCAAGCCGGGGTGAATCCGAGTCGAGGCAGACCTCGCTCAGGTGCAGCCAGCAGTTCGGACCGGGCGCATGTGCATCCCGCCTCAGCCGGCAGACGGATGCCCTGTCCCCACGCGAAAAAGCACGGGAAAGCGCCGCTTCCTCGTCGTCCGATCGTGCCCCCTGACAGTGGAAGATGCCGACAGGGGAGGTAAACCGGGCGGCATAAGCCGTCGCGCGCCGCGTCACCAGCAGCATGAAGCCCGCCCCGATGCCCTGGAGTCCCGGCAGTCCCACGGTCAACGGCACGAGCAAACGTCCGCCGACCGCCAATTGATCGAGCCAGATCGGTTCGGGTCGCGTGCATCCGGCATTGACGAAGATCGCATCGAAAGTCCCGAACTGCTCGCCAGTCCCGTCGGCGGCGGCGACCCTCACGGTCGGATAGGGTCGCAGGTTGCGCTGCGCCCGTGCTGCCAGTGCGGGCTCGGTCTCCACCGCCACAATTGCCGCTCGCGGCCCGAGGGCGTGGGCGGCCACCGCGGTGTAGTAGCCCACCCCGCAGCCGATGTGCAGGAACCGCTCTCCCGCCGAGAGACCCAAGCTATCGAGAAACAGCAGCAATCCGAGCGGCTCACCGTTGTTCAATCTCCGCCGCTCGTCCAGTGCGACCAGCACGTTCTCATACACGTGGCGTGGATCATCGTCGGGGGTGAGGCGGTAGCCCGCTGCGATCTCGGTGGCGCGCATGATTTTCCAGGGGCCCGGGCCGAGGAAGGCCTCGCGAGCCACGTTCGACAGGCCGTCGATGAGCGCGCTCGACTTGATGTTACCGAGCCGCTGGATTTCCCGCGCGAAGCGCAATCGCGCCTGCTGCAAATCATCCATGGTGACCTCCTTCGTCGCGCTTCAGGCCGACACCGCCAGCCGCTCCGAGCCATAGATGCGCAGCGCGATCGCAAAGCTCACGGCTGCCGCCAGCAGGCTGCCGAGCAGGCACACGGCGATGTCGACGGCACTCGGCATCTCGCCGCGCAGCAATCGCATGATGCCCAATTGCTGGCCCAGCAGCGGCACGGCGTACATCCATGTCTGCGCCTTGACCGGGATTACGACGAGTAACAGCGAGGGCAATACCGGGATCAGCATCAGGAGCGACAGGTAGGTGAGGGCCTCGCGGTAGCTCTTGGCGAACGCGGACACCAGAGTCTGCAGGCAAGTGAGCAGCAGTACCAGCGGCAACATCAGCAGCAGAGTGATCGCGAAGAAATGCACCCCCAGGTCGATCGCCATGTTCAGCCGGCGGATGTCCATGTAGCGGCCGACGACGGCGAATCCGACCACGCCGAGCGCGAGGCTCACCATGGCGAACAGCGTCGTGGCCGAGAGCTTCCCGAGCAGCACGCTCGAGCGCGGTACCGGGTTGGCGAGCAGCGGCTCGAGCGACTGCCGCTCGCGCTCGCCGGCGGTGGTGTCGATGGCGAGGTACATGCCGCCGAGGAAGGCGGTGAGGACGATGAAGTACGGCAGAAACGCGAAGATCAGCGCACCCCGCGATTGCGGCGTGGCCTGGTCGCGATCCTCCGGCGCCAGGGGCAGCGCGACACTCGGCGAGAGGCCACGCGCGATCATCCGTTGGGAGGCGGTGACCTGGGCGTAGCTCTTCAGCATGTTGCGCAGACGTTCCGCCGACTGATCACTTTCGTGGCGCGAGGAGTCATACACGAGGCGCACCGCCGCCGTTTGTCCGCGGTTCCAATGCGCGGCATAGGCCGCAGGAATCACCAGTACCACATCGTCCCGCTGAGCTTGCACGGCGCCATCGGGATCTTCGGGGGCGGGCTCGGTCACCATGCCCATCTGGCTCAGCGCCGCCACGAGATTGGGCGCGTTGACCGCGCCCACCACCGGCACCGGCAGCGGCTTCCCGGCATTCTTGAATTGCGCGCTCACCTGCAGGTTGAACATGATCAGGAACAGCACGGGAAACAGGAATGGACCGCGCACCAGGGCGTTGATGACGGTACGACGGTCGCGCAGGTTCTCACGCACTTCCTTGCGAAATACGGTGATGGCGTCGTGCATGGATTCTCCGCTATGTCCAGCGCCGGCCGCTCAGCCGGCAGTGCTCTCGCTCTGGCGAATGATCTCGACGAAGGCGTCCTCGAGGCTGGCCGCGCCGGTGCGCTCGCGCAGGGTTTGTGGCGGCGCGTCAGCCACCACCCGGCCGTGCGCGATCACGACCACACGATCGCAGAGTGCGACGACCTCCTGCATGATGTGACTGGAAAAAAGCACACAACGCCCCTCGCCCCGCAGGCGGAAGAGGAACTCGCGCAGCGACCGGGTGGACATGACGTCGAGACCGTTCGTGGGCTCATCGAGAATCAGGTTCTTCGGGTCGTGCACCAGCGCCCGCGCGATTGCGGTTTTTACCCGCTCGCCTTGCGAGAAGCCTTCGGTGCGGCGCTCCGCGACCTCGCGCATGTCCAGGGCGTCGATCAGCGCCTCGCTGCGCGATCGCAGCGTCGCCTCGTCCAACCGGTGGAGGCGGCCGAAGTAAGCGATGTTCTCGCGCGCGCTCAGCCGCTTGTACAGGCCGCGGGCGTCGGGAAGCACCCCGAGCCGCCGCCTGACCGCCAGCGGATCGGCGACCGCGTCGATACCGTCCACGCGTACACGACCGTGATCAGGCTTCATCAGCGTGTACAGCATGCGCAGCGTCGTAGTCTTGCCGGCGCCGTTGGGCCCCAGAAGGCCGGTGATCTCTCCATCGCGCGCCACGAAGCTGACTCCGTCCACCGCATTGACGGCGCCAAAGGACTTGCGCAGGTTCTCGACCTCGATCACGGCGTCGCTCCATTGAAGTTGACGAAGGGCGGCGTGGGGCGAAGCGCATGCAGACATCGGGCATTCAGTGCCTTGGGCTGCAGGTCGGCCATGAACTTCTCCACCAGCCGCGGCATGCAGCCTGCATCCATCACGTAATGTCCCTGTCCGCGCGCTATCAGCAGGCGCGCATCCCCCAGGTGCGCCAATACTTCGCGACCGTAGCGCGGTGGGGTAATCGGATCATATTCACCCTCGAGAATCAGCGTAGGGATATCCGTGTCGAGAGGTTGGTGGAAATCCTTCGGCAGTTGGCCGCGCGGCCAGCCGGCGCACTGCCGCTGCAATTCATCGACAAAACCCGCCCCCAGCAGAGTGCCCTTGGCCTCGGGATCCGGTTTGAGGAAGGGGGCATCCTCGGTGCACAGCACGGCCCATTGCATGCCGCCGTTGATTTGACGACCGAGCGTGCCGCCAATCAGTCGCGATTGACCCAGCAGCGGCCCGTAGTCGCCCGTCAGGGCCTGATGCAGCGTGAGCGGCAGGAGTGCGGCCGTGAGCGGCGAGTAGGTGAAAAGGCGCACGACTCCGGCCAGGATGCTCTCATTCAGAGTACGCGTGCGCCACTCGTCAGTGGCGGGGTCCCGGTAGGTGACCACCGGCGGATGCTGGTCGATGCGCGCGCGCAGCTCCCTGAGGTCGGCATAAGGATCACCGAAGGCTTTGACACAGGCGGGTTCCGCTGCGCACAGGCCCAGGTCGGCTTTGAGCGCATCCTCCAGATTGCGCGCAATGTCCTCACCTACGATCGCGCTGTTGGGAAGGACGCCATCGAGCACGATGCTGCGGACTCCGGCCGGATCACGCAAGGCGTACTGCTGGGCCACACGAGTCCCGTAGGAGACGCCCACGAGGTCGAACTGCGGGCTTCCGAGTGCGTCGCGCAGAGCGATGAGATCGTGCACGGCATCGGTCGTGGTGAAGAAGCGCGGATCGGCGGTGCGCTCGATTTCAGCCAGACAGGCCTGAGTGTCGGCGGCCCGGCGGGCTTGCCGCTGCGCCGGTGTCTCCCGTGGACTTGGGCTCGAGGTTCGCTGCTGGCCCGCGAGCCCGACCGCGTGCTCCACCGTCGGACAGGAGAGGGGATGCGAGCCCCCCGTACCGCGCTGGTCCAACAGCACCACGTCGCGGTGCTCGAGGACCTCTTTGAGCGCCGGCGCGACCATTGGCCAGTCGTTGATGGCCGATTCCCCGGGACCTCCGCTGATGAAGACGACCAGATCCGATGCCGGACTGGCGGCGCTGCTGCGGATGAGCGCCAGCCGCATGTGGATTTGGCGTCCCGCGGCAGCGGCCGGATTCTCGGGACGGATGAACGGCGCGCACCACGCCGCGGTGGTCTGGCCCGACAACGGCGCCTTCAGCTCGCAGGGGGCGAACTCGATGTCACCCCGCCGATAGTGCGGCAGCGGGATGCGACTTTCCTGAGCTCCGCTTTGCCGCCACCTGGGATGATGGATCATCCATTGCACCCCCGACACCACTGCCAGAGCCACCACGGCCAGCGTCAACCGCGTTCGTCGATTCATATCTGTGAGTTCCCCGACTCTTTCGGTCTGGCTGCGGTATGCGACTTATTGAGGCTGACAAGCAGCCACTTTTGGTGAGGCCTGCCCAGCGGCAACGCTCGCCGTTGCCGGGCGCCCCAGCCGCGGGCGAGCTTTCCAGGATCACAGCGCGGAGGGAACGATGGCGAATGCTGCAACCTTGCCGTCCGACGTCAGAGGGCTGATCACGACCTTCACGGTTCCGTGGGCGAAGGTGGCCTGATAGGTGTCGAGGCCGGTCGGGGCGACCTTTTTGAACTCGAGCGAGCGCAACGGACCCAAGGCCGCGAACATCCGCTGCATCAGAGTCCGCTGCAACTGCGCCATCGCCGCGAGGTTCGGCACCATCTCCTGGTAGTCGGGGTGACCCGCCTCCTGGGTTTCGATCAACTTGCGGGCCGCGGCTTCCGTGCCCGGGCTGGGCTTGTCCTGCTTGATTCTCTCCTGCAGCTCGGCGTGTACTTCCCGAGCCCGTTGCGCGGAGATCTTGCGGAGCGTCGTCAGCAGTCCGCCGCCGTGCACGACCAAGCCGGTGACCGCCCCGCCCGGCGCGAGATTGAAGCTGATCTGGACGGGAGCCACCTTCGCGAAGAACTTCTTCGGGCCTTCCGGATAGATCTCCACCGGAGCCACTCCGAGGCTGCCTTGCATGAAGAACTGCTTGTCCTGACGATAGACGTGCAGGACCTGATCGACTTCCGGGACCAGGTAATAGCCCGCGAACCTGTCGAAGTCCGCGGGATGGAACGGTATGGCCGTGCGCGGCCGCGCCTGCTCGTAGCGGCGCTGCAGGATCTGCTGTGGTGTGACCGTGCTGCTGCTTCCTTCATCCTGGACGGCCGCGGCAGGCGCCGAGACTGTGCCGAAGAGCAAGGGCGCGAGCACTGCGGCGGCCAGCGACGTGATGAGCAGCACCCGCTTGGCACCGGTGACGCGAGCCGCTCGGGTTCCACTCAGAATGGCCGACATACGGGTCCGCAGATCCGAGCCCGCGGCACCGGCCGACCAGCCGGGCGAGGCGGGTAGATAAAAACGGCAGACCTTCAGAATGCCCTCCCCGTATACCTGCGCATCGTATCCGGCGGTCAGCACCTGTTCGTCGCAGGCGCGCTCGCGTTCCAGAAGCAACCGCCGCCCCAACCACCAGATCGGCGGAAAGAACCAGAAGAGGATCTCGCTCACCATGTGCAGAGCGAAGGTCAGATTGTCTCGCCGGCGAAGATGGGCGAGCTCGTGCGCCACGATGGATTCCAGCTCCCCCCGCGCCAGTTGATCGATGAGCCGTTCGGGTAAGAGCAGCACGGGCTTCAGAATGCCGACCAACCCCGGTTCCAGGGTCGCGGTTGTCACCCGGACAGGGGGCGCTGATTCGAGCGCCAACGGGCGCGCTTCGCGCACCAGGCCGCGAAGGCGGTGCCAGCGTAGCCACCAGCGGACTGCGATAAGCAGTACTCCGAGCGCCCAGATCAATGCGGCCCACTCACCCGCCGAGAGCCAGCGAATCCCCAAAGCCTGCGCGGGCTGGGACGCCGCGTCGAACGAAGTCACAAACGGAGTCGCGAACGGAGTCGCGAACGGAGACGCAACCTGCTGCGCAAGCAGGGCGATGGGCGGCGCCGGGGATTCGATGCCGGTCATCCGAGCGGGTACCAGCAGGTGGCCCACCCACACGAGCAGCGCGAACGGAAGGAGGAACTTGACCGAGGCCGCCAGCCAGATCCGGTAGCGCACCGCTGCGCCGTTGTCCCGCAGCAGCCCCGTCAGAGCGCCAGCCGCCCCCAGGCACAGGGTCGATTGCCACAGATGATCCAGGATCAGGTGAATCATGGGGTTGTTCTCTCTTTGGTCCGCTGCTGCAGCAGGCGCTCGGCATCCTCAATATCATCGAAAGTCAATCGGCCGCTTTCGATGAGGCCCGCCATCAACGGCTGAGTTCGACCGTCGAACAGTGCAAGGAAGTCATCGATCAGCCTTCGGTGCACGGCGTTGCGCGCGACAACGGCTTCGAAAATGTGCGCATTGCTGATCTTCTTGGCCCGACGCACGGCCTTCTTGTTCTCCAGCCGGTAGACGATCGTCTGCACCGTTGAATACGCCGGACGTGACTTGGCTGGAAAGGTCTGCTGAAGCTCACGAATCGAGGCCGGTCCAATCTTCCACAGGGCCTCCATGACGCGCAGCTCGAGCGGACTCAGTCGGGTCATCGCACACCGATGCCTACTACAGACGTAGTGGAGTCTATTACCGGTGCGATATATTTGGCAAGCTCGTTCCGTACGCGGCCTTTCCCGGCCAAGCCAACTGTGTCGTTGACCGATGTCTCGGCCGAGTGGGCCGGCTGTCCATCGCGCCCGTTCTGGGGTAAATTCCGAAGTACGGAAGCGAAAACAATCAGGCAGGGGCTCTCAGGGGTGGAATATGAATGTTGGTGAGTCGCAAACGCCACAGTTCGGGACGGCCGAATACGCGTCCGCTGACACCAAGATGAGCTGCGCCGCGTGCCGGCAGCCGATCAGTGGCCAATACTTCCGGATCAGGACCTCCCCGGTTTGTGAGCCTTGCGCCGAGAAGATCCGCGCCCAGGCGACGCCGGATTCCCACGCAGCATTCATGCGCGCGCTGGCATGCGGCATCGTCGGCGCCCTCGTCGGCATGGGACTCTATGTCGCCTTCGCCCTGGCCACCGGCCTCATCATCGGCTATGTAGCTCTGGCGGTCGGTTTCATCGTTGGCAAGGCCATGCACATGGGATCGGGCGGCGTAGGCGGACGTCGTTACCAACTGACCGCCGTCCTGCTCACGTACTTCGCCGTTTCGATGTCGGCCGTCCCCATTGCCGTTGCGCAGACGCATGCCCACATCGATTGGGCGAAAGCCGTTCTCCCGCTCGCCTGGGTGGGGATTGCTTCGCCGATTCTCGACCTCCGTGACCCCGTGCAGGGCCTGATCGGGCTCGTCATCCTGTTCGTGGGCATCCGTTTCGCCTGGCGATTCACTGCCGACCGGACCGTCAAGGTTTCCGGTCCCTACGCGCCGGCGACTCCTGGAGTCGTTTGAGGCGCACCGGGCGGGATTGAGCGCCATCGCTGCACCTCCCAACTGCCCTCGCTGCGGCACGGCCCTCCCGCCCGGTAGTCTCGTTTGCGCTCAATGCCAGGCATTGGCGCACGCCTCCAGACTCGAGGATCTCGCCGCCAGTGCCCGCATTCACGAGCAGAGCCAGAACTGGGTTGCCGCTCGAGAGGACTGGAAAGCGGCCCTGGAGCTGCTTCCGGGCGACTCCTCGCAGGCCGCCTGGGTGCGCGGCAAGCTCGCGGAGCTCGCCGGAAAGGGTGCCGGATCGAGCCAGCCGCCGGCGCCTGCATGGACGCGGAAGTTAGGTCCGCTGGCGCCACTCGCGCTGCTCGCGCTCAAAGCGAAGTTGTTTCTCTCACTGCTGAAAATCCCCTTCCTGCTGAGCTTCGCGGCCTTCGCGGCGCTTTACTGGGGACTCTATGGCGCGAGGTTCGGTATTGGACTGGCCGTCCTCGTCCTGGTACACGAGCTCGGACATTTCATCGAGGTGAGAAGACGCGGTCTGACAGCCAATCTTCCGATGTTCCTTCCCGGCTTCGGCGCCTACGTGCGCTGGAATGCGGCAGGCGTGAGCTCCCGTGCCCGTGCGCTCGTGAGTCTTGCCGGGCCACTCGCGGGCGCATTTGGCGCCGCCTTCTGCGGCCTCATGTGGCTGCAGACCCAAGAGCGACTGTGGGCTGCCCTTGCCGGTTTCTCGGCGTTGATCAATCTGATGAACCTGATTCCCGTCTGGCAGCTCGACGGAGGTCAGGCGCTGGTGGCCATCGATCGCGCCGGCCGTATCCTCCTCGCCATCGCCGCGATCGCAGTCGCCGCGTTGTTCTCGCAACCGCTGTTGCTTCTGGTGGCCGGCGGCGCGGTGTACCGCTCGTTCGACAAGGACCTGCCCGACGAATCGACGCGCAGCCCCGGAATCACCATTTACTTCGTCATTTTGCTGGTGGTCCTCGGTTACTTCTCCAAGCTGGTCCCCGCGGTAGCGGGCTGAGCGGCAACCGGCCACGCGAGCGACTTCCTGCGGGCTCGAGACACGAGCTGCGCGAAGGGCTCGCGCATTGGCGCCATCCGTCAGAGCCAGAGCGCCATCAGCACGACATCCTGATACTTGCCGCGCCATTTTCGGCCCCGCGCCTTGAGACCTTCGCGGCGGAAGCCGGCGGATTCGTAGAGTCGAATGGCTGCGGTGTTGTCGGCGAATACCTGGAGCTCGACTTTCTCGAGTCCCCCTTCCTTCGCGGCTGACAAACACGCTGTCAGGAGCCGCTTCCCGATTCCCTGCCCCCGCCACTCCCTGCGGACGAACATGCCGAGCCGGCCAATATGCGTAAACCCTTTCGATTGCAGCGGGGTGATATCGCAGGCCCCGACGACTCTGTCGCCATCGACCGCGACCACCTGATGGACGGCGCCCGTCACGGCCGTCTGCAGATAGGCTTTGGTCTCATCGACCGTGAAACCATCCACGCTCGCCAGATACGATTCCTCGGCGGCGACCGAGGTGACCGCCTCGCTGAACGAAGCGGCGTCCTCCAGGCGGCTGCTGCGGATTTGGATGCTCATCAGGCTCGCTTGCGCTCAGGCAGGACCCTCGGTACTCGCCATGCGGTCCGCCGAAGGGCGGCCGACCCGTGGCGAAAAAGTTTAGCGCGTAAGTGAGTGCGGCTACTATAGGGCGCCAGACCCCGCGGATCCGAGGAGCGTCATGACCTTTTCTCTTTATGCGGCCACCCTCCCTTCCTATCGGCAGATCCTGGGAGCGGTTAGCGGCCTGCTGCGTACGGCCCAAACCTACTGCGCGGAAAAAAGCATGGCACCCGCCGAGCTGCTGGAGGCCCGCCTCGCGCCCGACATGTTTCCATTCTCGCTCCAGGTGATGATGACCGTCGGCCACTCGATCGGCGCCATCGAGGGTATTCGCAAAGGGGTGTTCACGCCGGACACCTCGCCGCCTCCGGACTCGTTTGACGGGTTGATCCAGCGGATCGACGCAACACTCGAGGCGCTCGCGAAAGTCGAGCCGGCCGAGGTCGATGGCTGGCTGGGGCGCGACATGCTGTTCGCTTTCCGCGACCGCAAGCTCCCCTTCACCGCCGAGGATTACCTGCTGTCCTTCGCGCAGCCGAATTTCTATTTCCACGCCGCAACGGCGTACGACATCCTGCGATGGAAGGGTTTGCCCCTCGGGAAGCGGGATTTCATCGGCAGGCTGCGCTCGAAGTCATGAAGACAGTGACGTTGCGAGAAGCCATGCGGGCCGTGGCGGCCGAGGAGAGCCTGTATGCGCGTCTTCTCGAGGAGCCCTGCGGCGATCTGGGGTTCTACCGTCCGCGACCGACGGACACCCAACATCCGCATGTACGGGACGAGCTCTACCTCATCGCGAGCGGTCGCGGCACTTTCAACTGCGCCGGCGAGCGGAAGTCATTCGAGCCTGGCGACGCACTCTTCGTCCCCGGAGGCGTCGAGCACCGCTTCGAGGATTTCAGCGATGACTTTGCCGCCTGGGTGATCTTCTTCGGTCCGGCGCCCGCGGGGAGCGATGACTGAGCGGACCGCTCCGGGCGCCGGCCGAGCTAGCCGGCCATTCCCGTCACTGTAAGGAGCAGCGCCAGCGAATCACTCAGGCCGTGCGCGCAGATGGACGTCCAGAGATTCCTTCCGGTCAGCAGATAAGCCGATCCGAATACCAGTCCGCTGACCATGGCCGAAATCACACCCGCCGGACCCTGGTACCAATGCGCGCAGCCGAACATCGCGCTCGACCATAGCAGACCGAGGAGAAGCGCGGCGCGGCAATGTCCGCCGAGATCGGCGACCCGATTCAACAGATAGCCGCGATAGCCGATCTCCTCGCCGAAGGCGGCATACGTCCAGATGATGCCGAGCCAGCGCAGCAGCCCGGCAGTTCCGTGGGTACCTGCCATGGGATTGGCGCCCGCGGCGTAGCGCAAGAAGGGTCGCGTGAGCGGATCCACGACGAATTGACCGAGCAGTTGCTGCGCGACCACCGCAACGAGCGCCACCAGGAGGGTACGTGTCCAGGATGGGGGCCACTTCAGCCCCATGGCGCTCCAACTGCCTTCCCGCGAGCGGAAGGAGATCAACGCCAGCACGCAAAGGAGGACCACCGAATTCGGCAGGATCCCCCAGATGTTGTCGCCGAGAACGATCGAGCTGCCGACGATGACCTCGAGCAACGACAGCCATCGTGCGCGAGAAGCTGCGCCGAGGCGTGCCTTCAGCGTCCGATGAGACTCGTGGCGATCGGTTTCCACCAGGCACTCATGTACATCCAGACCGCCAGGAGCTCGAGCCCGAGCCCTCCCATCGCCCCGAGGACGTAAGCCCGGTACACCCGGCGTCGGCTCACGAGATCATAGGCGCCCAGAAGGGCTACGAGCAGGAAATCGCCCAGATAGAGCTGGGCCCAATTGCCCCAATAGCCATCGCCGAGGAGCTTCTCCAGGCCGGGAGCCCACCAGCGGGAGAAGCCCGCGTCGGAAATGAAGATCGTGGCCAGGATGATCAGACGCTTGTGCGTGTCCGCATGCTTGCGCAGCCCGATGGCGAAGCCTCCCAGCGCCGCGAACGCCAACATGTCCGCCAGCTGAATGCTGAGAAAAGAGGGATCGCTCTGCGGGGTTCCGAAGAGGTCATGATCCACGATCACCGAGGCCGTGACGCCGAGCACGAGCATCGCCCCGTAAAGCGCCGTCCCGGCCATTCCCAACTCGCGATGAAGATCGACTCTTCGGGCGCGGATGAGCAGAACCTGGACCGTCAACAGGCAGAGCCAGGCGACGAATGCCGCGCCGTGGAAGTAAACCACCGGCTCGAAAAGCTTGTGCGCGTGCACGCGGTGGACGATCTCCGGCACGAAACCCATCAGGATCCCGAGCCAGATCAGGGCCACCATCAACAGAAAGAAATTGCGATCCCGTCGACGATGATCGGCGGATGCGGGCAAGATGCGGCTGCCCTGTGGCGGCGCGATGACCTCGGTCGCTCCCATGAGCACCCCCAACCCATTCGTTCTTATGTCGCTACTATACTCTTCGCGCTGGTGCAAACTCCAAGCATGTCGATCGCTCATCGCAGATCTACGTCGGCGGCTACGCGCCCTACTCGCCGCTCTTCCCGCGGACCCTCGCGATCATTCACCACGGCGGCATCGGCACCCTGGGGCAGGCGCTGCGGGCCGGTCGACCGCAGCTCATCATTCCGCTCCTCAGCGATCAGTTCGACAACGCCGCGCGCGCCGTGCGATTGCGCGTCGCGCGAACGATTGCGCGACGGCGCTACACCCCGCGGCGCGTGACGGCAGAGATACGCGAGCTCATCGACGACCGCTCGTACCGCAGGCGCGCCGCCGAGGCAGCCGCCATCGTCGCCGGCGAGCAGGGTGCCGAGCGGGTCGCCCAGGCGGTCGATGGATTCTTCAGAGTCAGCGACGGGCGTTGCGGCGCCGATGCGTCATGACGAGTCAGAAGGCGTAGCCGAACCGGATTCCAACCTGGCGGGGCGGATTGACCAGGAAATCGTTGGTGAGGTTCCCGAGCTCGTTGGGCTGTGAGGGCGGCGCCAGAATTTCCTCCTTGTCGAAGAGGTTCGTCACATAGAGCGTGGTATGCCACGCATCGTGATCGAGTGTCGCGCTGAGATTGATGATCTGATAGCTCGAGGTGTGCTGCACCGTCGTGGTTCCGACACTCGGGGCCACCTGCAGCGCCTCGGCGCTCCGATAAACCCCATTGAGCGCAAAGGAAAGAATCGACTGGCGGGGCAGCGGTACCTGGTAGACGAGGGCGGCACTCAAGCTGTTCTTGGGGCTGCCGGGCAGCTGCTCGCCCCTGCTGCCATGGAGCAGACCCGGGACGATGTTGCCGGTCCCGAGGCCATCGTTCGCCGGCAGGGAAAAGTCGCTGCTCAGTGTCGCATCGACGTAGGCGTACCCGATCGAGTAACTCAGCCGGGGAAGGAACAGCGGGCCGCTGGATTCCGCCTCGAAGCCGCGCGACTCCGCCGTGTTGGCATTGTAGACCGCGAGATTGCCGGAGGGGAGGCTGGAGGAGATCTGCGGCTTGTCCCATTTCACATCGAAGACGGTGAACGCATACGAGAGTCCGTTGGCGAACCGCCCCTTGATTCCCGTTTCGTAGTTGTTGGTCTTGTCCGGCTGGTAATAGCGCAGCAGCGGACTTTCGCGGAACGGACCGCTGTCGGGAACGGAGTTGGCGCCGCCACGCCGGAAGCCCTGCGACCAGAGCGCATAAACGTACTGGTGGTCGGCGAATTCGTAGGAGACGTCCACCTTGCCGACGGTCTTCGAGGCCGGAGCGGCGTGCGGAGTCGGTGGCACGAGGGTCGGGAAGGTGAAATCCTGGTAGAGCTGAGCGTCGGTGAACGACTGCTGGAAATGCCGCGCGCCCAAGGTGACCTGAGCGTGCGTCAGGAAATGCCAGGTCAGCTCCGCGAATTCGGATTTGTCCTCGAAGGTCTGGGTATCGAGCTGCTGGAAGGTGAGATCGTTGGGACCGACGACCACCAGACAATTCGGGAAGGTCGAGTAGCTGCCCGTCGTGCCGTCGTAATAGACCGGGCCTGTGCACCCCTGTGCGATTGAGCGCTCCGGCGAGCCTGGGGTCGTCACCAGCCAATCACCGTGCCGCGTCTGGTTCTGATAGAAGGCGCCGACCACGTAATCGAAGGCGCCGCCGGTCTTCGAGACCAGCCGCAGCTCCTGGCTGAAGGTGTGGGCCGCGTCGGTGAAGAGGAAGGGATAGACCCAGCGGGGATTGGTCGGGATACCCGCGTAGTACGGCACGTAGTAGCCGCCCGCATAACCGCCGTAGTCGAAGCTCGAGTCCTGGATCAGCGAGCCCCGGGTGGTCTGGTACGAGCTCGTCGAGGAAAGGGTCGCGAACCCGGCGTCGTAGCTCGCATCGAGGCTCGTCAGGTTGGTATAGCGGCTGAACGGCTCATCGACCAGGGCCAGTTCCTGATAGCGACCGCCGGCGGGAAAGACCGCATTCGGGTCGAACGGCGAGACTCCGCCCGCGTAGGTGGGATTCACCTGCGGCCCGCCGTCGCCGTGCACGTCGGCGTGCAGCAGCGCGAGCTCGAAGCTGAGCGCGCTCGTCGGCTTGAAGAGGAGGCTCGCGCGTCCGCTGAAGGTCCGCTGCCAGTTCCAATCATTGCGCTCGGTGTAGATGGGCGAGCTGTTGATCGGATCGGCGGGATTGGCGAGCAGCGGGGTGCCGTAGACCGTGTCGTTGGTACGCTCCTCCGGCCCGTAGACGCTGATCCAGCCTGGCTCGTACTCGTACTTGCCTGCAACGCGGAAGGCGACGAGGCTGCCGAGCGGCACGTTCAGCATCGCCTTCAGCGAATAGCCGTTGCCGTCGGAATGCGCGAAACGCTCGCCGCTCGCCTCGACGGAACCCGACCAGTCGTTCAACACCGGCGAGTTCGGTATCAGGCGCAGCGCGCCGCCGAGCGCGCCTGCACCGTACAGGGTACCCTGAGGGCCGCGCAGGACCTCCACCCGCGCGATGTCATCGAGCTGGAAATAGCCGTCGATCGGGGAATTGCCGATGTAGGTGCCGACCGGCGCCTGCTCGAAGGTGCGAAAGCCCCGCGCGGGACTGCCGGTGGCGTTGATACCGCGAATGATCGGCGTGACCGCGCCGGCGAAGCGCGCGCCGTAGTCGTACATGCTGACGCCCGGCACCTGCACGGCGAGCGAGGCGATGTCGGTGGCGCCGCTCGCCTCGATCTGCGAGGGACTCACGACCGAGATGCTGTAGGGAACGGCCTCGATCGACTGTTGCCGGCGATTCGCCGTGACGATCACCTCCTGCAGGGAGTCGGTGGAGCTGTCACCGTCCTGGTCCGCAGCGTGGGCGGCGCCCGGCATGCCGGAAAGCGCGGCGAACACCGCCGCGGCCACCGTCGTCGTGCCCGAGACGACCCGGCTCTGGTGTGTGATGCGGCGCGCTTGGGAATGCTTGACAGCCATTGCAGGTCCCCCGTTCGGTTCAGGGCTTCCAGCGATAGACCGCACCTGGGAAAGGTGCCTTCCACTGATCGAATGCCCCGGTGACGAATACCGACCCGTCCGGCCCGAAAGCCATGTTGGTGACGTAAGGTGTCGGAACCTCGATGATCCGCACGAGCTTGCGCGCCGGGCTCACGACCAGCACGCGTCCGGAGCCGTTCTGCGCCACGTAGTAGTTTCCATCCGGGCCGAGTTTGAGGCCGTCCGGGCCGTTATAGGCATCCTCGTGCGGAGTGGGCGCTGCGAGATCCTGCAGCCGGGCCCATACGGTGCGCAGTCCCAACGGGTGGCCGGGCTCGATCGGGAACGAGAGCACGCGCCCGGCGAGCATCTCGGCGACGAGCAGGTGCTGGCCGTCCGCCGCGAGCGTGAGTCCGTTGGAATAATCGATCGTGTCGGCGACTTCGGCGATCGTGCCGTCGGCGCTCAAGTACAGGACCGCGCCGGTGATCGGCGCCCGGATGTCGTACACGCCCGAGGCGGAGAAGTAGATCCCGCCCCGGCCGTCGGCCGCGAAATCATTCGGTCCGACGAAGCGCTTGCCGCTGCTGTCCGCACTGAAGGTACGCACCTCGTGTCCCTCGGCATCGAGCTCGACCACCGTATTGGCGTCGTAGCACGCAACCAGCAGGTATTTGCCGAAAGGAATGAGCGAGTTTGCGCCGCAGTGGTCCTGGTGCCACCACACGACGGTGCGCTTCCCGTCCCAGCGCTTGATGTTGCTCGCCGCGTACTCGACGTAGAAGAGCTCGCCGTGGCGCCACAGCGGGCCCTCGGGATAGCGCGCATGAGGATCGATGGTGATGAGCCGGGCCGCCAGAGCGGGGAGGGTGGTGAAAATGAGTAGTCCGGCGACCCCGAGGGACCGCCATTGCCGCCCGACCGCCTGCGCCCCCCGAAGGCTCATGGGCGCGGTATAACATGCTGTCCGGCGCCCAGCTATGCCATTTTTAGAATGCCTCATGCGTTTTCTCAGGCCGCGCCGCCGTCTTGCCGCGCCCGCGCACGGGGAGCGATGATGGCGGCGATCACGCGAGGATTTTTCCAGTGAGCGTGCCCGCTCCCGCACTCGCCGGCGAGACCGAACGCCTCCTGCAGAGCGGCCGGCTCGAGCAGGCGCTCGATTTCGCCCGCCGGGCAACCCGCGGCGCGCGCATCTGCCGCCCGGAGCATGGACTGCTGGCGGCGATTCTTCTGCGATTGGGCCGCATCGAGGAGTCGGCGGCGGCGGTCCTTCAGGCGCAGGCGCTCGCCACCGGCAGCGGTGATGCCTACGACGGGCTCGCGTGGGTGAGCCTGGCGCTCGGTGAGCACGAGCGCTCGAACGCGCTCTATCGGCGCGCAACGGAAGTGGCGCCGCAGGATCCCCGCTTCTGGTACAACCTCGCGTGCAGCGAGCGTAGCCTCGGTCGGCTGGCCGAGGCCGAAGCCACCTGCGACCGGGCGATAGCGCTGGACCCCGCGCAATACCCGACCTATCTGTTGCGCTCCGAGCTGCGCGTGCAATCGGCAGCCGCCAATCACCTCGAGGAGCTGAGCTCACGGCTTGCCGCCGCGCCCGAGGATTATCGCGCGCAGCTCTTTCTCGGCTATGCGCTCGCCAAGGAATTGGACGACATCGGTCGGTTCACGGAGGCCTTCCGCTGGTTCGAGCACGCCGCGCGGACGCGGCGCGGTCGGCTGTCGTACGATGTCGGCGCCGACATCGGCAAGCTCGCTCGCATCGCGCAGGTGTATTCGCGGGATGAGATGCAAGCGTCGTCGCGTTGCGCCGATGCGGGCGGCTCCTCACGCTTCATCTTCGTCCTGGGTCTGCCCCGCTCGGGTACCACCCTGGTCGAGCGCATCCTGACCGGGCTTGCCGGCGTGCGCTCCAACGGCGAGACCGATTACTTCTCGCGTGCGCTGCTCGCGGCTGCGGGTCGTGAGGGCGATGTATTCGAGCGAGCCGCGGCGGCGGAACCGCACGCGGTCGCCGCGGGCTATGCGGCGCTCGCCGATCCCGGGCCGCCCGCCCACCACATCGTGGAAAAGCTGCCCCTCAACTATCTCTACGTCGGTGCGATCCGGCGCGCGCTGCCCGCAGCGAAGATTCTCCTGGTATCGCGCTCCCCGATCGACAGCTGCTTCGCCATGTTCCGGACGCTGTTCGCGGCCGGCTATCCATTCAGCTATGACCTGGTCGAGCTCGGCCGCTATTACGCGGCCTACGATCGACTGATGCAGCACTGGCGGGCGGCGCTCGGCGATCAGCTTCACGAGATCGTGTACGAGGAGCTCGTGGCGCAGCCGCACCGGGTCGGCGAGAAACTGGCGGCGGCATGCGGTCTCACCTGGAGCGATGCGGCCATCGAAGTGCAGAACAACAGATCCGTATCGCTGACCGCGAGCGCCGCGCAGGTGCGCCGGCCGATCTATGGCAGCTCTTCCGGACGTTGGCGCCATTATCGCGAGCGCCTCGAGCCGCTCATCGCCACCCTGCGGGCGGAAGGGATCGCATGCGACGAGGCGATGGGGCTATGAGTTTTTGCGATCGGGGCGGTGGCTGCGCCCGGTACGCGCCGCCTGTATAGTTGAATCGTGGGTGGTACGGCAATCGTCCTCGACGGCAAGGCCGTCGCAGCGAAAGTGCGGGGCGCGGTCGCGGCGCGCGCAGCGGAGCTTGCCCCGATGCTCGGTCGCCGGCCCGGTCTCGCCGTCGTGCAGGTTGGCGAGGATCCCGCCTCCCGAGTGTACGTGCGCAACAAGCGCCGCGCCGCCGCCGAAGTCGGCATCGAATCCTTCGCCCACGACCTCCCGGCGAGCATGAGCGAGGCGGAGCTGCTCGAGCTCGTCGGGCAGCTCAACCGTGATGAGGGCGTGGATGGCATCCTCATCCAGCTACCCCTGCCGAAACACATCGTCGCCAACCACATCATGGACGCCATCGATCCGGCCAAGGACGTCGATGGCTTTCATCCGGTCAATACGGGCCTGCTCGCCCAGAAGCGGCCGGCGCTGCGCCCCTGTACGCCCTATGGTGTCATCCGGCTGGCCGCGGAATACGGCATCGCGCTGCGGGGTCTGCGGGCGACGGTGGTCGGTGCCTCCAATATCGTCGGTCGTCCGATGGCCCTCGAGCTGCTGCTCGCGGGCGCGACCGTGACGGTCTGTCATACCGGCACGCGCGATCTGAGAGCCGAGGTCGAGCGGGCGGAGCTGGTCGTCGCCGCCGTGGGCAAGCCGCACTTCGTCCCCGGTGACTGGATCCGACCGGGCGCCGCGGTGTTCGACGTCGGCATCAATCATGACGAGTCCGGCAAGCTCGTGGGCGATGTGGAATACGGCCCGGCCGCCGAGCGCGCGGGGTGGATCACTCCCGTGCCCGGGGGGCTCGGCCCCATGACGATCGCGATGCTGCTGTCGAACGCCGTCGAGGCCGCCTCGCGCAGACTGGGCTCCCCCAACCGCCCCGACGGCTGAAGCGCAGGAGAGAGGCGTGCCTCACAAACTGACAGACGTGCTCGCGCAAGTGCCGAGCGATCTGGCGATCGCGCAGAGCGCGCAGCCACTGCCCATCGCCGACATCGCGGCGGAAGCGGGCATCCTCGCCGAGGAGTTGGAGCCCTATGGACGCCACAAGGCGAAGGTGCATCTGTCCGTTCGCGATCGGCTGAAGGACGCCCCCAACGGCAAGTATGTGGTCGTCACGGCGATCACGCCCACACCGCTCGGCGAGGGCAAGACCACGACGACGGTGGGGCTGTCGCAGGCGCTCGGCGCGCATCTCGGCAAGCGGGTATTCACCTGCATCCGCCAGCCGAGCCAGGGACCGACGTTCGGCATCAAGGGTGGGGCGGCGGGCGGTGGCTACAGTCAGATCATTCCGATGGAGGATTTCAATCTCCATCTCACCGGTGACATCCACGCGATCACGGCGGCCAATAATCTGCTCGCGGCGGCGATCGATGCGCGCATGCTGCACGAGCGGGAGCAGGATGCGCCATCGCTGTTCGAGCGCCTGTGCCCGCCGGCGAAGGACGGCAGCCGGCGCTTTACCCCGGTGATGCTGCGGCGGCTGCGCAAGCTCGGAATTCCCCACACCGATCCCAACGAGCTGACGCCGGCCGAGCGCGCCCGGTTCGCGCGGCTCGACATCGACCCGGATTCGATCACCTGGAGGCGGGTGATCGACACCAACGATAGGATGCTGCGCCAGATCACCATCGGCCAGGGACCGAACGAGAACGGATTCACGCGCGTAACTGGATTCGACATCACGGTCGCGAGCGAGGTCATGGCGATCCTCGCGCTGACGACGAGCCTCACCGACATGCGCGAGCGCTTGGGGCGCATGGTGATCGGCACCAACCGCGCCGGAGAGGCGATCAACGCGGACGATGTGGGCGTGGGCGGCGCGCTGGCGGTGCTGATGAAGGACACCATCATGCCGAATCTCATGCAGACCCTCGAGGGGACGCCGGCGTTCGTGCACGCCGGGCCGTTCGCCAACATCGCGCACGGCAACTCCTCCATCGTGGCGGATCAGATCGCCCTCAAGCTCGTCGGACCCAAGGGCTACGTGGTCACCGAATCCGGCTTCGGTGCCGACATGGGCATGGAGAAGTTCTGCAACATCAAGTGCCGGGCGAGCGGGCTCGTGCCGAACTGCGTGGTGCTGGTCGCGACCATTCGCGCGCTGAAGATGCATGGCGGCGGACCTAAGGTCGTCGCCGGCCAGCCGCTGCACCATGACTACACCGAGGAGCATCTGGGCCTGGTCGAGAAGGGCTGCGCGAACCTCGTCAAGATGATCCGCAATGCGCGGCTTTTCGGGCTGCCGGTGGTCGTCGCCGTGAACCGCTTCAAACACGATACGCCGGCGGAAATCGAGCTCGTGCAGAGGATCGCGATGGAAGCCGGCGCGAGCGATGCGGTGACCGCGAACCATTGGGCGGAAGGCGGCGCCGGCGCGGCGGAGCTCGGCCGCGCGGTCATCCGCGCGTGCGAGATGCCGGGACAATTCCGCTTTCTTTATCCGCTCGACATTCCCATCAAGCGCAAGATCGAGACCATCGTACGCGAGATCTACGGTGGCGCCGGGGTCGAATACCTGCCGGAAGCGGAAAAGAAGATCGATCTTTACACCCGTCTGGGATTCGACAAGGTGCCGATCTGCATGGCGAAGACGCATCTCAGCCTGAGCCACGATGCGAATCTCAAGGGAGCGCCGACGGGGTTCATCGTGCCGATCCGGGACGTTCGGGCGAGCGTCGGCGCGGGATTCCTGTACCCGCTGTTGGGGACCATGAGCACCATGCCGGGCCTGTCGACGCGGCCGGGCTATTACGATGTCGACCTCGATCCGCAAACCGAACGGGTGATCGGACTCTCCTGAATCGAGCCGCTCCGCTTCACCGCTTGGCGCGAGCGGCTGCGAGACGCGCCGCGATACGCTCGAGCAACTCCTCGGCCTGGCGGAGCGAGCGCTGATATCGCTCGGATTCGCTCGCGAGCCGCGCGCGAAGCGGCGAGGTCTCCGGCGCGAGCTGGCCGATGTTGGATTGCGCGCAGAAGAGGTAGGCACGCAGCGCTCCGCCGAGGAGCGTGGCCGCGGTGGCGAGATCGGCCAGCACCACGAGGTGCGTCAGCGGAAGCGCTTCGGCACAGAGCTCAAGACCCGCCGCGGCTGAGCGCGCCGCCGCGAGCGGCAAGTCGATCGCCTGATGGAGCGCCGCATCCAGAGCCCGCTGGCGCTCGAGACGCTCCCGCTCGGTCGAGCGCGGCATCCGCGTCGCCGTCAGATAAGCCTCGAAAGCCGCTACGTCGTCGGCCGCGAGTTGCAGCATCCGGCTCGACTCGGCATGCGCGGCCGCGAGCAGCGGCTCGAGCTTGCCGGGATCGATCGACTGCGCATCCTTGCGGCCGCTGACGGCGAGCGCCTTGACGAGCAGGCCGAAGGCGAAGCTCGCCGACACCGCCGCGACCGCAACTCCCGCGGGCGTCGGGTGCGTGCTGGTCGCCGCTTCGCGGAAGCGCTCGAGAGTCAGATCCGACAGGGCGTTCGCGATGGCCTCTCCCGGGAATACCTGGCCGCAACCATACGGGTCGGCGCCGCACCGTTCAAGTGAGCCGGGCGAGGGCTCGGCGTTGCCAGAATTTGCCACGATAGATCGCGGCAATGTCATAGCGCCGGCGTTCAATGGGAGCTCGGCCGGTTCGCTGGGAACAATCATGAGTACTCCGACGGGTCGCATCCTCGGGCGCGCGGTTCTCGAGCACCGTCCTGGCGGGTGATTTGCGCGCGGCATCCATGAAAATCGGCAGCACCTGCGTCTTGGAATTCGGGTTCTCGAGACCGGAGGCGGTCGCGCCGCCGACGGCGACGACCTCGAAGGCATGCCGCGGCAAGGCCGCGCGGAGCGCCGCATCGGAGAATTATCGCCGCATGGGAATCGCCGAGGACGAGAATCTCCCGTTCCGTTCGCGCATTCGCCGCGGCGCCGAAGTTGAAATCCGAGAGCGCGGATGGCGGCTCAGTCATGGAGCAGGGACGAGTCGCGCACGGGTACCGGCACGGCGCAGATGTCGACCTTTCCCGGGGGCGTGACATAGAAGGCATCGTGCCGGTCGCGCGCGGCCCGCAGCATTCTTTGGAAGGTGGGGGAGCGCGTCCGGAGAATCTCGATGTGGGGCCGCTGCGACGAGGGCAGGTCGGCGGCGACCCGGATCTCGAGTATGGGCGTGCGCTCGCTCGGATGAACGTAAAAGCCGAGCGGACCGTGGCCGCGGGGAAGAGCTGAAAGCTGATCCATGCCCTCGACGACCCGGCCCACTACGGTGAGGTTCCGATCGAGCCGCCGGGGCGACTCTCCGATCACGACGTAGAGTCCGCTCCCGTTACCCGAGTCCGGTGCATTGTCCCGGGAGATGGCCAGCGTTCCGTAGCAGTGGACCAGCCAGGTCTCATCACTGGCCGGGCTGCGCGCGGCGGGGAAGTCTTGCGAGAATCCCACCTCGGGTGCGTAGACGTCGCCATCCGCAAGCCGCACCCAAGGAAGCGAGCGTGCGATGGGCCGGGTGAACTCCGGGGGCAGAGTGGCCTTTGCGCTGCCGAGCGGCCGAATCTTGTGCGGATCGCCTCCGTCATCCGCCTCGGGATCATCCCACTGCACGACGAAGTCATCCTGCACCCGCACGATGGCGAGACCATCGAAGTATCGCTCTCTCACCAGGGTTCGGATGTTGGCCACGTGCAGTGGCGCGTAGTCCGGGTCGAGCTCCATGACGATGCGCCCCTTGGGAAGATGCATGACCAGCAGATTCTCCGGATCCGGCCTGCGCCATTCCCAGGGTTTGGATTCGGACAGTATCTGCGCGGCGGAGGGAGTGTCGCGGCCCGTGGGCGGGCTGTCCGCGGCAGAACCCGCGAGTGCCGGCAGGCAGGGCAGCAGAGCCACGCAGGCGAGGATTTTGGCCGTTACGTTCATGAGTCACCCACCGGGTATCTACAGCTGGGTCGCGGATGCCGATCGGGATTCTGCCAGCAGGGCGGACTTGCGTGGGAGGCGGACCCTATGTAGACTTACGATCATGGGCAGAGAGATGCAGAGGTGCGGAATGTCCCTGCAGACTCGAGCCTCAGGTTTGGCCGAGGAGTTCCAGCATGAACGGATACCCCCTCGCCCCCGCACGACGCTCCGGGAGTCTCCTTTCCCGATCATCCGTTTGGACCGATACGATCGCTGATCACCTGATCGAGTGCGCCGCGCGCTCGGCTCCCGCGAGCCTCTCGGAGAGATTGCGGGAGGAATGGCTGGCGGACTTGTCGGAGCGTCAGGGAACAGCAGCCCGTTTGAAACTCGCGCTGGGCTGCTATTGGGCTGCGCACCTGATCAAGCATGACTGTCGTGCCGTGGACGCTCCCGCCGCCCTGT
>Ga0335078_10001777_pt1 | contig 32567 bp, 26 predicted proteins | sample Lox_Sample_32_FD_206711 | JGI IMG/M metagenome (GOLD analysis project Ga0335078, IMG submission 206711) | Soil microbial communities from Loxahatchee National Wildlife Refuge, Florida, United States - Lox_Sample_3.2 | ecosystem: Environmental > Terrestrial > Soil > Wetlands | place: USA... | reverse complement strand
ATCGGGCGTCATGGCTTGCTCATGACGCCTTTCAGCCACGGAGGCAACGCCGGTCTGCCGCCCGTCCGCGGCGGTCACTCCGCCCGCAGCGCGACCATCGGATCTACGCGCGCGGCCTTGCGGGCGGGCAGCCAGCGGGCCCACAGGGCGGCGGCCGGCTTGTCCCGCCGGGTTGGGGCGGACATGCTTGGGCTCGTGGACTGTCGCCCTGGCTGCGGCGCGTGCTGCATCGCGCCGTCGATCTCGTCGCCGATCCCCGGCATGCCGCACGGCAAGCCGGCCGGAATCCCGTGCGTCCAGTTGCTGCCCGACTACCGGTGCGCGCTGTTCGGGCGGCCCGAGCGGCCGGCGGTGTGCGTGAGCCTGCGACCGACCGAGGAAATGTGCGGCGCGGCCCGGGACCAGGCGCTGCGTAATCTCACCGCGCTGGAGCTGGCGACGCGGTCGCCGGCGCCGCCGGGGTGAGGCGAGCCACGACCAGGCCGCCGACGAGAAAAACCCCGGCGACCTTCACCAGCAGCAGGGGCAGGCCGCCGAGTCCGAGGTAGAACGGCCACCACCACGCCACTGCGGGCAGCAGGCAGCATTGCACCCGCCACGGGTCCCGCGCGTCCCACGCGGCCAGCGCCGCCAGCGGCAGGAAGAGCAGGCTGTAGTCGTAGGCGGTCGCGTTGACCAGCGTGCCCATGGCCGCCAGCCAGAGTAGGTACGGCCAGGCGAGCGCGGCCGGCGGCGGGGCGCGAAAGACCCGCCAGCTGACCGCCCCCGCGCCGGCCAGGACGAGGAGGTCGACGACGACGCTGCCCGGCAGACGCCCCAGCGCCGGCGCGCCCACGGTCGTCCACGCCAATTGCCAGTGGGCCAGCAGCGAGTGCGAGTAGTCCATGTAGACGGAGCTGGCGCGCCCCAAGTCGGCGTTCGAAATGGCGAACCACTCGACCAGCGGGTGCCACAAGACCACGATTTGCGCGAGCAGCAGGCCGGCGGCGAGCGCCGCGGCGCGATGGCGGCGGAGGGCCACGAGCCCCAGCAGGAGGATGCCGGGGTAGGCCTTGATGCCCGTGGCGGCCGCGACGGCGGCCGCCGCCAGCAGGTCGCCCGCCAGGCGATGGCGCCAGGCGAGCGCGGGGACAAGAACGGCGAGCGCGAGCAGCGGGAGCACGTCGCAGTTGCCGCGCTCCAACTCGAAGAGCACCGGGTAGGACATCAGTGCGGCGCCGAGCACGAACACGAACGGCAGCGGCGGCAGCCGCAACTGGCAGCGGACGCGCCAGCTCGTCCAGGCCCCGAGCGCGACGATGATGACGATCGCCGCCATCCACAGAAACAGCGCGGGGCGGCAGTAGGGAATCTCGAGAACGCCGCCCGGTCCGGCGATCCAGAGCACCGAGTGCACCGCGGCCGGCGGAAACAGTCCCAGCCACGCGAACGCCGCGAGCGTCAGCGGCGGATACACATAATGGGCGTTCGCCGGATCGCCGTCGATCTCGACGTAGGGATCATGGCCGTCGAGCCACGAGTTGACGGCCGCGTAGTTGTGCTGGAAGTCGAGGCCGACAAACGGCCAGATGAGCAGGTAGGTGATGCGCTGGCCGCCGGTCATGGGCGGGCCGGGCCAGAGGCAGGGGACCGGGCGCGCGAGGCTCACCCCCCACCAGGCGACCCACAGCACCAGCAGCAGGATCCCCGCGAGCAGCCATCCCCGCTGCTGGCGCCGGCTCTGATCGGGCGGGCTCATGCGGGGCTAAGCGGGCGCCGCGGCGCCGCCGTGGAGGCGTGTTTTTCCGTCCAAGGGAGCACTGCGGCGGGCAGCCGGGTACGCATACGAAGTTCCGGGCAGGTGTAACCGCCGGCCCGCCCATGACAATCCGCAAGCGTCCGGGTCCAGGCAAATCGCCGCAGCCGTCTCAACTCGCGACGTCCGGCGGCAGCAAGCGGCCGAAGAAACCCGGAGCGAGGTCGGGCCGGTGGCGCACGGTCAGCACGTCGTAGAGCTTCGCCAGCTGGCGCTCCACCTGCTCGAGGCGCGGCTCGCCGGCCACCAGCAGCAACATGCGGCTGGTGGCGCCGTCGGCCTCGGGCACGCAGACGATCGCGTCAAGGTTGAAGCCGCGGCGCGCGAACAGGCCGGTGACGTGAGACATCGTGCCGGGATGGTTACGCACCCGCAGCTCGAGCACGGCGGTTCTGGCGGCGGGCGGTTTGTCATCTAATGGATGACAAGCCTCCGGGCCGGATTCGGTCGGGTCGGGGAGAGCGGTCGGTTCAGGCATGGGCGGCAGCGGGTTCGGGGTGCACGATCATGTGGCGGTTGGCGGCGCCGGGCGGCACCATCGGGAGCACGTTGGCTTCCTCATGGACCGGGATGTCGATGACACACGGCCCGGGCATGGAGAGGGCGCCGGCGAGGGCGGCCAGCGGGTCGCGTTGCGGGTCGAGGCGGAGGCCGCGCACGTCGAAGGCCCGCGCCAGGGCCGCGAAGTCCGGCACGGCGGTGAAATGCGCGGCGGCATAGCGCCGGCCGTAGAACAGCTCCTGCTGCTGGCGCACGAGGCCGAGCTGCGCGTTGTTGAAGACCAGCACGGCGACCGGCAGCTCGAGCTCGGCCAGCGTCGCCAGCTCCTGGATGTTCATCAGAATCGAGCCGTCGCCGCTGACGCAGACCACGGGGCGGCCGGGCGCGGCGAGCGCGGCGCCGATGGCCGCCGGCAGGCCGAAGCCCATCGTGCCCAGCCCGCCGGAAGTCAGCAGCGTGCGCGGCCGGCGTACCGGATAGGCCTGGGCCACCCACATCTGGTGCTGGCCGACGTCGGTCGTCACGATCGTGTCGGAGTGCAAGATCTCGCCGAGAAAACGGCAGAGATTGACCGGATGCAGCGGATCCGCGGCGCGCGGCGGATGATGGAGCGGGTGGGCCGCGCGGAGCGCCACCGCCCGCCGGCGCCAGACCGGGCGGTCCTGGGCGGGCAGGCGGTCGAGCAGACGGCGCAGGATGTCGGCGGCGTCACCGACGAGGCCGAGAAACGGCGGCTTGATCTTGCCAATCTCGGCCGGGTCGATGTCGACATGGGCGATGACGGCGTGGGGGCAGAACTCCGCCACCTTGCCCGTGGCGCGGTCGTCGAACCGCGCGCCGACGGCGAGGAGCAGGTCGGCCTCGTCGAGCAGGAGGTTGGTGCCCCGGGCGGCGTGCATGCCGAGCATGCCCATGAACAGGGGATCGGCGGGCGGCATGGCGCCCAGCGCCATCAGCGTGCACACGGTCGGAGCCGACAGCCGGTGGGCGAGGGCGCAGGCGGGCTCCGCGGCTCCCGCGCTGATGACGCCGCCGCCGAGGTACAGCACCGGCCGCTGGGCGGCCGCGAGGCGGGCGGCCAGGGCGTCCAGGCGTTCCTCCGGGCAGGGTGGAGCCGGCCGCGGGCGCCCGGGGGCCGGCCACTCCCGCAGCTCCAGCGTCGCGTTCTGGACGTCCTTGGGCACATCGACGGCCACTGGACCGGGCCGTCCCGACTCCGCCAGTTCAAAGGCCAGCGGAACGATCTCCAGCAACTCCGCGACGTCGCGCACGAGGAAGTTGTGCTTGGTGACCGGCAGCGTGAGGCCGTAGGTGTCAACCTCCTGGAAGGCGTCCGTGCCGATCAGGCTGAGCGGCACCTGGCCGGTGATGGCCACGAGCGGCACCGAGTCGAGGCGGGCATCGGCGATCGCGGTGAGCAGGTTGGTGGCGCCCGGACCGGAGGTGGCGAGGCACACCCCGGCGCGGCCCGTGACGCGGGCCATGCCTTGGGCGATGAAACCCGCGCCCTGTTCATGGCGGGCGAGGATGTGGCGGATGACGCCCGGCGTGTCGACCGTGTGCAGGGCGTCGTACAGCGGCAGGTTGGCGCCGCCGGGGATGCCGGCCACGACGCGCACGCCTTGGCGCTCGAGCAGGATGCGCAGCAGTTGGGCTCCGGTGAATTTCATGGTGGTGCGGGGGTTGGAGCCCGCCCCGGCGATCGCGAACCGACAGGGCCAAAAAAAGCCCCTCCGGCGCGCGGCACCGGAGGGGCAAATTCGGTTTGACGATCAGGACCCTCGCGGCGCGCGAACGAGCACGACGACGACGACGACCACGAGGACGAGGCCGAAACGGTGCAGAAGCGCGGTGGCGGAGGGTGCCATGAGTGGGCGGCCAGAAAGTGGAAGCGGCGCGCAATTGTCAAGGCTCCCGCACGGGCGGCGACGGACCGCGGGTTCCGGCCGGCGGCCGCGAAATCCCTCAAACATTTGTAAGAAACGCCCGGCTCCGTTGCGTCGGCCGTCCGGTTGCCCTACAGATTCCGGCTTATGCCGGACTCCATCGTCGTCGTCCAAGGCGACATCACCACGCTGGCCGTCGATGCCATTGTCAACGCCGCGAACGAATCATTGCTGGGCGGGGGCGGCGTCGACGGCGCCATCCACCGGGCGGCGGGCCGCGAACTGGTGGGCGAATGCCGCAAGCTGGGCGGATGCCCCACCGGCCAGGCGAAGATGACGCGCGGGTACAAGCTGCCGGCCAAACACGTCATCCACGCGGTCGGCCCGGTCTGGCGCGGCGGCGCGGCGGGCGAACCCGATCTGCTCGCCTCCTGTTACCGCGCCTCGCTTGAGCTCGCGGCGGAGAAAAGCCTCGCCACGGTGGCGTTTCCCTCCATCAGCACGGGCATCTACGGCTATCCGGTCGCGCTGGCCTGCCGGATCGCGCTGCGCACGACCCGGGCGTTTCTCGAACAGCACACCCTGCCGCGGTGCGTGACCTTTGTCTGCTTCTCGGCACGCGACCTCGACGAATACCGGCTCGCGCTCGCCGAGATCATGAACGGCGGCGCGCGCCTGCACCCGGTGGTATAGGGCCGGCGGCAGCACCGGAGCGCTCCGGCCCGCGTTCCGGCGGCTTGCGGGAATGTTCGGACTGGTTTCCGTCTCCCACAGACGATGAAGATGCTCTTCCTGCTCCTGGTCGCCGTGGGATTCGCCGTTCCGGCGCTCCCCGCCGCCGGGACGAACCCATCCATGGAAAACAAAACCGAGTTTGCGGTATTCGGCGGCGGCTGCTTCTGGTGCATGGAAGCCGTCTTTGAGCGCGTGCCGGGCGTCGTGGCCGTGGTCAACGGCTACGCCGGCGGGCATGTGGACAACCCCACCTACGAGGAGGTCTGCACCAGCACGACCGGCCATGCCGAGGTCGTGCAGATCGAATACGACCCGACCAAGGTCAGCTACACGCACCTGCTCGACGTTTTCTGGAACGCCCACGACCCGACCAGCCTCAACCGGCAGGGCGCCGACGAGGGCCCGCAATACCGCTCGGTCATCTTTTATCTCAACGACGCACAGAAGACCGCCGCGGAGGCCTCTGAGCGCGCCGCGCAGGCCCAGCTCACGCGGCCGATCGTCACCCAGATCGAACCGCTGAAGAAGTTCTGGCCGGCGGAGGACTACCACCAGCACTACTTTGCCAAGCATCCCGACCAGGGCTACTGCGCCTTCGTCATCCGCCCCAAGGTCCGCAAGCTCCAGCAGGAGGGCGTGATCTCCAAGTGAGCTTGTCGGCCGCCGCGGCGGCGCGGTAGTAACGGGCGTGCCGGTGCGCGAACCTGTCATTTCGGTCCTGCTGCCCGTCTACAACGCGGCGGCGACGCTCGTCCGGGCGGTGGAGGGCATCCGCGCGCAGACCGCCCACGACTGGGAATTGCTGGCGGTGGATGACGGCTCGACGGACGCTTCGGCGGAGTGGGTCATGGTGGCCGCGCGGGACGATCCCCGGATCCGGCTGATTCGGCGGGCGCACGGCGGCATCGTGGCGGCGCTGAATGCGGGTCTCGCCGCCGCCCGGGGCGCGCTGGTCGCCCGCATGGACGCCGACGACGAGGTCCACCCGGACCGCCTGGCGGCGCAGGCGGAGTTTCTGGCGGCACTGCCCGACGTCGGCGTGGCGGGCTGCCTCGTTGCTTACGGCGGCGACTCTGCGGCGAACGCCGGCTACGCCCTGCACGTCGACTGGCTGAATTCGATCATGACGCCGGAACAGCACGCCCTCAACCGGTTCATCGAATCGCCGTTCGCGCATCCGTCGGTGATGTTTCGCCGCGAACTCGTCGCGCGCCATGGGGGCTACCGCGCGGGCGACTTCCCCGAGGACTACGAACTCTGGCTGCGCTGGGCCGACGCCGGCGTGCGCTTTGCCAAGGTGCCGCGGGTGCTGCTGACGTGGCACGATCCGCCCGGGCGGCTCTCGCGCACCGATCCGCGCTACGCCACGGAGGCGTTCTACCGCGTGAAAGCGCACTACCTCGCCCAGCAACTCGCCCGCGATCTGCAGGGCCGGCGCCTGCTCGTCTGGGGCGCGGGCCGGCCGACGCGAAAACGCGCGTCGCATCTGGAGGCCGAGGGGTGCGGCATCGACGGCTACGTCGACATCGACCCAAGAAAGATCGGCCGGAAGCTGGCCGGCCGGCCGGTGCTCGCGCCCGCGGAGCTGCCGCGGCCGGAGGAGGCATTGGTGCTGGGCTATGTGGCCAGTCGCGGCGCCCGCGAGTTGAACCGCGGCATGCTGGTCAAGTTTGGCTATACCGAAGGCCGCGACTTCTTCATGTGCGCCTAGCTGACCGCCGCCGGCTCAGAGGGCCGCGCGCAGGGCGGCGGCCAGTTCCGCCGCGGTCAGCGCCAACGGATTCGCCTTCATACTGCTGGATTTCGCGGCCTGTTCGACGATCAGATCGACGTCCCCAGCCGCGACGCCATGGCTGCGCAGGGGTGGAATCCGCAGTTCGGCGACCAGTGCGCGCACCCAGCGCACACCGTCACCGGCTTCGGCGGTGGGATCGCCGGTGAGCAACCGCGCCACGTCGGTGTAGCGCCGCAGCGTGTCGCCGCCGGGCTGGCGCGCCCAGGCGGCGGCCAGGTTGGCCTCGATCACCGGCGCCAGCAACGCAGCGCAGACGGCGCCGTGCGGCGCGGCAAACCGCCCCCCGATGGGCGCGGCGAAACCGTGGACCGCGCCCAGTCCCGCGTTGGCGAGGGCGAGGCCGCCGAACAGGCTGGCCAGCGCCATGTCTTCGCGGGCGGCGGCATCGGCGCCGTGGTGGAATGCGACGCGCAGCGCGCGGGCGGCGCGGCGCAGGCCCTCGACGCACAGGGCGTCGGTCAGCGCGTTGGCGTGGCACGAGACATACGCCTCGATGAGCTGCGTGAGCGCGTCGAGACCGGTGCTCGCCGTCAGGGCCGGCGGCAGGCCGTGGGTCAGCCCGGGATCGACGAGCGCCAAGCGCGGCAGCAGGAGCGGACTGCGCAGGCTGACCTTCAGCCGGTGGGCAGGCGAAAGGAGAACCGCGTTCCGCGTGACTTCGGCGCCCGTGCCGGCGGTGGTGGGGATGGCGAGGCAGGGCGCGGCGGGCCGCGCCAGCGGCTGCGCCCGGCCGATGACCTCCAGGTAATCGAGCAATTCGCCCGGGTTGGTCAGCAGCGCCGCGACGGCTTTCGCGGCATCAAGGGCACTGCCGCCGCCAAAGCCGATCACCAGCTCGCACGCGGCGGCGCGCGCCTGCGCGGCGGCGGCGATGACCGCATCGGTGGTCGGCTCGCCTGCGAGGGTGAAGACCTCGGCCGCGACGGTCTCCGCGGCCAGCCGGTCGAGAAGCGGCTCCGCGCGGGCCGGATGACGCCCGGCCACCACGAAGGCGCGGCGGCCGAAGGCCCGCGCGGCAGGGCCGGCTTCCCGCAGCGCCCCGGCGCCAAAGACAATCCGGGTGGCGGTGGCGAACTCAAAGGGCATGGGAGAAGGGAGTGAGGGAGAAAGAGAAGGAGGGAACGCGGGATTGGCGAAGCGGGGCGGTCGACCTTTTCCCATATTCCCACATTTCCCGCTCCCTACCAGCCCGCGTCGTCCGGGAACACGTTGGCGAATTTCACGCTCGTGCGCGGCTCCGCCATCATCGGCGCCACGGCGTCGCGCCACGCTTGGTAGTGCGCAGTCTCCTTGTGGGCGCCCGGCGCGGCGGGCGTGCGGTAGACTTCGACGAGGACAAAGCAGGTGGGATCGTCGGTCTGCTGGACGACATCGAAGCGGGCAACGCCGGGTTCGCGCACGCTGGCGCGGGCATTGGCTAGGCTGGCCGCTTTGAAGGCTTCGACGCGTTCGGGCCGGACGCGGACGTGGACATGAACGACAAGCATGGCGGGTGGGATTCAGGGACAGCGATAAGCGGGCGGACAAATTCTGTCGAAACTGTTTCGAGCCAAGCGCCTGACGGCGGCGCTGTCGGCAGGCTTGACGGCCCACGGGCGCGGGACAGCATGACGCCCGCGCCTGTGGTTCGGGCTGCCGGCGTTGTTTGAACCCTTTACTCCCATGCACTGGAAAATCGAGATTCTGGAGAATCACACCGGGGAGATTGGTGAGGCCGTGCCGCACGCGGATCACCTGTTTGAATCGGAGGAATACCATTACGATCAAGGCCAGGTGCTGGAGGTGGCCGTGCATCGCACGGACGACCAGCTATGGCACATTTTCACCGACCTCGACTCCGGCCATCGTTTCAAGATCCCGCCGGAGAAATACCGCAAGGTCCCCTGAGGGGGGTCGGGGCGGCGCGGACGCCAACCGCGCTCAGGTCGCCGGCACCGCCGGCGGCGGGCCGGAGGGCAGATCGCCCAGCAGGGGCGGCATCGGGCAGCCGAGCATGTCGGCGGTGGCGCGGAGGAGCTCGGCCTCTTCGGGGCGGATCTGGTTGTCCTCGCCCGCGGCGTGCGCGCAGGCCAGCAGCAGCCGCTGTTTGATCGGATAGGAAGCGCCGCCGAGCTTATTGAGGGCGGCGTCGAGCCGGGGGAATTCGCAGGCGGTGGGTGGGAGCAACGCCAGCTGATTCGCGATGAGTTCGAGCTGGCCGGCCCCGGCGCGGAAGGCCGCGGCGGCCGCGGCGGGGTCGGCTTCCGCCGTGCCGTCGGGCTGCGCGGGGCCCGTCATGGCCCCGGCCCAGGACAGTGCGGAAAGCACCACGGCGATTTCGGCGACCACGGCGTTGAAAGAGTAGATTTGCGTGATCGCCGCGGTCGGCGCGTCGGCGACGGCCAGGTGCCGCAACAACACCTTCTGCACGGCGAACTCGAAATAGGAGAGCTGCTGGTCGGCGGCAATGAGCGCCTGGCAAAGGCCGGTGAAGGCGGCGAGATCGGCGGGCGGCAGCTGGCGCAGCGTCGGCAGCGTCAGCTGGGCGAGCGGGAGTTTGACGTCCACCGTCAGCGGGGAGACCAAGGGCAGCAATTCGCGGACGAGCGCGCCGGCGGCAGCGCCCGCCTGCGCCGTGATGAGGGCCATCTGCCGGTCGCCGCCGGAGCCCGAAGGACCGAGCAGGAGCGCGTAGACGACCGCAGGTGCCTCGCGCGGCTGGCGGGCGGCCTGACGGAGGCGGGCCGGCGTGGCGTCGAGCAGATCGCGGGCGCGGTCGACATGTTCCGGGGTGATGCTGCCGATTTGTGCAATGGCGGCGAGCGGCGCGACGGCCGCGAGGCGCGGCGGGACCGGTGCCGGCACGCCCAGCGGCAGGTTGTACGCCCGGCGCAACGCCTCGGCAGGCTGGATCGGCGGCGCGCCGTAGCCGACGCTGTGGAAGCTCTCCTTTTGCACGTCCACGACCTCCGGCGGCTGGAAGAACTTGCCGTCCCATTGCGGGTCGATGGCGCGGATGCGGGCGTCGAGCGGCGGGTGGGTGGCCCAGAGGCCGCTGAACAGGGTGACGGCGGACCCCTCGGCGAAAAAGAAGTGGCCGATCTCGGCGGCCTTGTGGGTGGCGAGGTCCGAGCCGAGCGCGTAGCCGCCGATCTTGCGCAGGGCGCCGACGATGCCGCCCGGGTTGCGCGTGAACTGCACGGCCGAGGCGTCGGCCAGGAATTCGCGCTGGCGCGACACCGCGGCCTGGATGATCCGGCCAAAAAAGTAGCCGATGTAGCCGATGACCATGAGGAGCAGGCCGATCGCCAGGATCGCCAGCAGGCCGCTCCCCCCGCCGCGGCCGCGACTGCTCACCCGCCCGCGGCCCATGCTCCAGAGGATGCCGCGCCCGATGAGCCCGATGACGAGGATGCCGAACACCGTCGCCGCGATCTTCACGTTCAGGCGCATGTCGCCGTTGAGAATGTGGCTGAACTCGTGGGCGAGGACACCCTGCAGTTCGTCGCGACTGAGCTTCTCCATCGTGCCGCGGGTGACCGTGACGACGGCGTCGCTGGTGGTGAGGCCGGCGGCGAAGGCGTTGAGGCAAGGCTCGTCGTCGAGCACGTACACCGCCGGCACGGGCACGCCCGAGGCGATGGACATTTCCTCGACCACGTCGAGGAGGCGGCGTTCGTGGAGATCGGTGGTGTGGGTGTCAACGCGGCGGGCGCCGACGCCCTCCGCCACGGCCGAGCCGCCGCCGCGGAATTGGGACCACTTGTAGAGCGAGGCGAAGCCGATGACGGCCAGGGTGCCGGCCGCGACGGCCGCGAGCGCCTGGAGATCGAACCACTGGAGTTCCCCTTCCCCGTACCGCCGCCCCGCGTGCGCCCAGTTGAGCGCCACCATCGTCGCGAGATAGGTGAGGGCGATGGTGCCGACGACGGCGAGGCCGAAAAGCACGACCAGGCGGGTCGTGCGTTGGCGCGCGTGTTCCTGGGCCTCGAAAAAGTCCATGGCGGTCGGCCGGGAAAGTGGGTCGGGAGGTGCCGGGGGCTGGCTCCGGGCCGCCGGTCGCGCCGGCGGGCGGCGGCTCAGCTGAAGCTGACTTTGGGCGCGGCGCGCTCGGCGGCGTCGTCAATCTGGAAGAGCTGCGCGTCGCTGAAGCCGAACATGCCGGCAAAGACGACGTTGGGGAAGGTCTCGCGCGTGGTGTTGTAGACCATGACGGCGTCGTTGTACGCCTGGCGCGCGAAGGAGACGCGGTTCTCGGTCGAGGTGAGCTCCTCGGAGAGCTGCATCATGTTCTGGTTGGCCTTGAGATCGGGGTATTGCTCGGCGACCACCATCAGGCGCGACAGCGCGCCGGCCAGGCCGGACTCGGCGCCGACCAGACTCTTGACCGCGCCGGCGTCGGCGGGATTGGCGGCGGCGGCCTGTGAGGCGGCGAACGCGATGTTGCGGGCCTTGATCACGTCCTCGAGCGTGCTGTGCTCGTGCTTGAGATAGCCCTTGGCCGTCTCCACCAGGTTGGGGATCAGGTCATAGCGGCGCTTGAGCTGGACGTCGATCTGGGCAAACGCGTTCTTGAAGCGGTTGCGGAGGGAAACGAGGCGGTTGTAGATGCCGGCCACAAAGAGCGCCAGCACGACGATGACGCCGAGGAGAATGAGCAGGATGACTAGGACGATGGTCATGGCGGGGAGGGGGAATTGGGCAGAACAATTGCGCCGGATTAAGGTCCAAGTCGACCGCTGACGCGAGCCTTAACCCGTTACACCTCCCCACCTTAATTGTAGACTCGGGCGGGCTTGCCACCCCGCCTTGCGCGTCGCAACCTTCCGTCCAGCGCATGCCCCGCTTGAAGATGAAATCACCGTTCGTCGTCCTTGCGGCCAGCGCGCTGCTGATGGCGGCGGGGCGCGGCCAGGGGGTGACTCCTCCGGTGATGACGGTTCCGGCGGCGGCCCCGGTTGCCGTCATGCCGGCGGCGCCGCTCGTCGTGCCGGGCGAGGCGCCGACCGCGCCGGGCGCCTGGATCCTCCGCGAGGCGGCGGCGGAGCGCGCGCTCGAGCTGGGGTTTTCGCCGGCGGCGGAAGCGTTGCTGAAGGAGCTGCTGGCGGCGCCCGACACCCCCGCGGTCCAACGCAACCGGCTGGAACTCGATTTGGTGGCGGCCTTGCTGGATCAGGGGCGTCTGGACGACGCCGATCAGGCGCTGGGCCAAATCGCGGGTCCACACAACTCGGCTTATCATCTGCGGGCGGGGCTGATCGCCGCCTACCGCCGGCAGCTCGACGCGGCCCGGAGCGAGGCGGCGCAGGTGAAGGTCGAGGATCTGGCGCCGGCGGAGCGCGGGTGGGACCTGTTTCTCCAGGGAATGATCGCGGACCTGGCGGGGGATCTGGGGCGCCGCAACCAGGAGTATGACGAGGCGGTGAAGGCGGCTGTGTCCGAGATCCAGCGCGCGCGCTTTCAATTGGAGCAGCTGCGGGTCAACCTGCTCTCCGGCCCGGCGACCGAGCAGGAGGCCGACCGGTTGAAGCAGAATATGGAGCGCCTGCAGGGCCAGAAGCCCGGTTACGCCTATGCCCGGTATTATGCCGCCGCGCTCAATGCCCTGGGCCGGAAGACGGAGGCCATCGACGTGCTCCAGCGCCAGCTGCAATCGCTGCCGCCGGAGGAGCGCCAGGAGCTCGACGACATGCGGCTGCTGCTCGGCATGATCGCCGGCGGGGCCAGCGGCGTGGGGCGCAACGCGCTCTTCGGCCTGCTGGACCGGGCGGTGAGCCCGGAGTCGCAGCGCATCGCGCTGCAGTTGCTGGCGCGCGCCAGCGGCAGCGGCGTCGCCCGCGCCGAATTCCGACGGAAGCTCGACCAGCTGATCGCCGCGCCGGTGCGGCATCCGATCATCGAGGACCTGCGGGTCTTCCGCGCCCAGGCGGCCCTGGCGGAGAAGGACTACGACCAGGCGAACGAGGACGCGAAATGGCTGCTCGACAACTATCCGGGTTCGCGGCTCAAGACGCAGGCGCTGGGGGTGCTCACCCGCGTGGCGTGGGAGCAGGGCCGCTACCGGACGGCGGCGGACGATGCGGCGCAGCTGCGCGCCGAGCTCCCGCCCGGGGACGCGCGGGCGCAGCTCGGCGTGCTCGTCGCCGAGGCGGACTTTCGCGCGGGCGATTTCCGCAACGCCGCGGACGCCTATGGCTCGGCGCAGCGGGAGCCGCCGGCGGGGATCGCGCCGGGCGCGCTGCTGTTTCAGCGGGTGCTGGCGGAGATCAATTCGGACCAGCTGGCGGACGCGCAGAAGCTGCTCGATGAGGCGGCGGGAATGGCGGACATCGCCGCGGTGAGCCGCTGGGAGGCCGAATGGAATCTCGCCCGGGCGCTGCAGGTGCACGACCAGACCGCGCAGGCTCTGCAACGCGTGACCCGGCTGTTGGGCGAGACGGGCGCCGCGGCGCTGTCCCCGGAGCTGTTCGTGCGCATGGAGTGGCTGCAGGCGCACCTGGCGTTCGAGGCGGGGACGCCGGCCGAGGCCATCCGGCTGGTGGACGCACTGCTGGCGCGAATGGAGACGCCCGCCATGGCGGCACTGCCGGCGGCGCTGAAAACCGAGGTGGTGAGCACGAGCGTGCTCCTGAAGGCGCAGGCGCTGCTGGCGACGAACAACCCCCGGGCCGGCGCGGCCGCGGAGGGCCTGGCCCTGCTGACGAAGCTGCGCAGCGACTATCCCAAGTCCGACGCCGCGGTCTATTCCTTTGTCGTCGAGGCCAACTACCACGCGGCGCGCTACGAGATCAGCGAAGCGCAGAGCCTGTTCACGCACCTGGCCGACACCTATCCGGACAGCAAGATTGCGCCCTTTGCCCTCTACGAGGCCGCCCTGAACGCGGAGCGCCGCGGCCAGGACGCCTATTACGAAGACGCCCTCCGGCTGATCGAGCGCCTCGTGACCACCTATCCGGACGACGACCTGGTCTTCTATGCGCGCCTGAAGGAGGGCGATCTGCTGCGAAAATTGAACCAATTTGCGGCGGCGCAGCGAACCTACGAGTGGCTCACGAACAACCCCAAGTTTGCCCAGAACAAGGACGTCTTGCTGGCGCAACTCGCGCTGGCGGACTGCCATTACGCGCAAGCGGCCAGCGATCCTTCGCACTGGGAGAGCGCGGAGACAATCTACGAGCGGCTGCAGGACTACCCGACGGCGCCGGCGGACTTGCGCGTCGAGGCGGGATTCAAGCACGGCTACACCCAGCTCAAGCTCGGCAATCCCACGCGCGCCGAGGCGACCTGGTGGCTGGTGGCGAACACCTTCCTGCTCGATGCCACCCGGGCGGCCGAACTCGGCGCGAAAGGACGCTACTGGATGGCGCGCACGCTGCTGGAACTCGGCGACCTCTACGAAAAACAGGCCCAACTGGACCAGGCACGCAACGCCTACGAGCTGCTGCTGCAGCAAAAACTCCCCGGCGCGGCGCTGGCGCGGCAGCGGCTGGCGCGGTTCAGCCCGGCTCCAGGCACCGGCCCGGGTGGACCCTGACGAAACATGAGCGCAGCCGGCAACCGGAGAAGGCGGGCGCCCGCACGGGGGGCGGGGCGCCGCTTTGACGTTTACGGTCGCGACGGAATGACAACATAACCACGGACGTCATGACCGGTCTGGATTTCAGTCTCTTCCGCGCGGGTGGACCGATGATGTGGGTGCTGCTCGCGATGAGCCTGGTCGGCGTGCTGCTCTTCATCGAGCGGCTGCTGTTCCTGCACCGGGGCCAGATCCGGTCGACGGCCTTTGTGGGCGGCGTCAAGAACATCCTCGCCAAGCGCCGGCTGATGGAGGCGCTCACCGTCTGCGAGGAAACGCCCGGTCCGGTGGCGGCGGTGGTGAAGTCCGCGCTGCTGCACGCGGACGCGGAGGAGCAGGCAATGCGCCTGGCCGTACAGGAGGCCGCGCTGGTGGAGATCCCGGTGCTGGAGCGCCGGCTGGGATCGATCGCGGCCATCGCGCAGGTGGCGCCGCTGGTCGGCCTGCTGGGCACGTTGCTGGGGATGATCGCGACCTTTCATGCCTTCATGCAGGGCGGGAATTATGCGACGGCGAACGCCCTGGCGTCCGGGATGTGGCAGGCGCTGATCAGCACCGCGGGCGGACTCGTCGTCGCCATCCCCGGCCATCTGGCCTACCATTTTCTGAGCGGCCGGGTGCGGGCAATCGTGCGCGACGTGGAATGGGCGGGCAACGAGATCATGAAATATTTGCTGGTCGAGTACCGCAGCCTGCCTCCCAACGGCACGGGCGCGGCGCCGGCGGATAGCACGCCATGATCACGCGGCCCCTGGATCTCGCCTCACGGCTGCGGCCGCCGCCGCGGAATTTTGACGCGCTGTTTCTGGTCAACGGCGGGCTGATCGTGCTGTTCTTTTTTGTGTTCGGCTCGCGGTTCGTGCTGGCACCCGGGCTGGGCGTGAGTTTCCAACTCCCGGAAATGGCGGGGGCGACCCAGGGCGCGGCGGCCGCCACGGTGGTCATCAGCGTGCAGCGCTCCAACATGGTGCTGGTGGATGACGGCCTGCTGAATTATGCCCAGCTGGAGGGTTGGCTGAAGGCCCGCGCCCGCCAGGAGAAGGCGCCGGTGCTGCTGGTGCGCGCCGACCGCAGCGTGCCGACGGAGGACATGGGCGCCATCGCGGCCATGGCGGGGGAGGCCGGATTTGCCGGCATCCAGTGGGCGATGGAGGCGCCACGCAACGGACACGAAGGGCCCTGAGGATGGGGCGCGGAACGGCGCATGACAACGCCAGGCAAAAGACGCTGGGCCGGTTGGTGGGTGGCGGGCCTGACCGTCGTGTTCGCGGCGGCGGCGGCGGCGGTGTTGTTTCGGCCGCTGACGCGAACCGCGGAAACGGTGCGCCCGGAGGTGCCGCCCAAGGTGAACATGGCTCAGTTGTCCCAGTCCGACCAGACGCTGAACGAGCGGCCAGGGGAAAAGCCCGGCGAAAGGCTCCTGCGCGAACAGGCGACCCTGCTGGATCCCACGCCGCTGTTCCTGCCGACCGACCGGAATGCCAGCCAGCAGCCCCTGCCGCAGGACTTGCGGCGCCAGCCCGAGCAGGTGTTCAGAGACTATCCCTGGGTCCCCTTTTTCGGCGAATCCACGCTGGCGCTTCCGACCGGTCCGGCGCAGGCACTGCCGAAGAACCCGCTGGAATTACTCAAGGAAGCCTCGCGGGATCCGTTCCTCGGCTTTGACCGTCTGGATATCCCGCTGCAACCGCTGCCCGAGCGTCTGGGGTTTGTCGAAGTGAGCCGGGTGGGGGACGGTCGCGTGGTGCTTACGCGCCAGCTCGAACGTCCGGTGGTCCTGCCCGCCGGGCGGCTGGAATGGGAGCCGGCCGAATTTCTGGTCGATGTGACGCCGGCCGGCTTGCTGGGCCGGCCGGCGATCATCGCCAGCTCCGACGTCGAGGAGGTGGACCTATTCCTGCGGGACTATCTTGCGGAAGTCCTTCATCTGGGGGAACGTCTATCACCCGGCCTGTACCGGGTGGTCATCGGTCCCTAGCCCGAGTTGCGGGGAGTGGATGCGGGGGATTCCAGCGGGCTTTGGGTCGCGCAGCACATGATGCGCCAGTCGCGCAAAGATTACAGTTGACGGTTAAAAACCCGTTGATCACGTTCAACCTTTCACTCCCTTGCTGGCCTAGCCTTGGTCTGCCCAGATAGCTCAGTCGGCAGAGCACGTCCTTGGTAAGGACGGGGTCGTCGGTTCAAATCCGATTCTGGGCTCCAGGCCAACGTCGGCGGCTTCTCCGACGCTAAACCAGAGGTCAATCATCTAACCCAAACGTCTCTCCCACATGGCTAAAGGAACATTCGAACGCACGAAACCGCACGTGAATGTCGGCACAATTGGCCACATTGATCACGGCAAGACGACGCTGACGGCTGCCATTCTGGCCGTGCAAGCGAAGAAAGGGCTGGCCGAGTTCAAGCCTTATGCGGAAATCGCCAAAGGCGGCACGGTGCGTGACGCCACCAAGACGGTGACGATCGCGGTGGCGCACGTGGAATACCAGACGGAGAAACGCCATTATGCGCACGTCGACTGCCCGGGACACGCCGACTTCGTGAAGAACATGATCACCGGCGCGGCCCAGATGGACGGCGCGATCCTGGTGGTGAGCGCGGCGGACGGCCCGATGCCGCAGACGCGGGAGCACATCCTGCTCGCCCGCCAGGTCGGCGTGCCGAAGCTGGTCGTCTTCCTCAACAAGGTCGACCTGCTCGAAGACAAGGAACTGCTCGACCTCGTCGAGATGGAGATCCGCGAGCTCATGACCAAATACCAGTTTGACGGCGACAAGGCGGTGATTGTCCGCGGTTCCGCCACCGCCGCCCTGGAGGGCAAGCCCGAGGGCGTCGCGGCGATCGATGCCCTGATGAAGGCGATCGACACCGAGATTCCCCAGCCGGTGCGCGAAATTGACAAGCCGTTCCTCATGTCGGTCGAGGACGTGTTCTCGATCACCGGCCGCGGCACCGTGGCCACGGGCCGCATTGAGCGCGGCCAGTGCAAGGTGGGCGACACCGTCGAGATCGTCGGTTTGCGCGACACGAGCACGACGGTCATCACCGGCGTCGAGATGTTCCGCAAGATGCTCGACAGCGGGCAGGCGGGCGACAACGTCGGCGTGCTGCTGCGCGGTGTGGAGAAGGACGGCATCGAGCGCGGGCAGGTCGTCGCCGCCCCGAAGTCGATCACCCCGCACACCAAGGCGAAGGCCGAGGTTTACGTGCTGAGCAAGGAGGAGGGCGGCCGCCACACGCCGTTCTTCAACGGCTACCGCCCGCAGTTCTACTTCCGCACGACGGACGTCACCGGCGTCATCCAGCTCCCGCAAGGCGTGGAGATGATCATGCCGGGTGACAACATCAACCTTACGATCCAGCTGATCGCCCCCATCGCCATGGAACGGACGCAGAACTTCGCGATTCGCGAAGGCGGCCGCACCATCGGCTCGGGCCGCATCACGGAGATCCTCGAATAACCACGCACCCGCGCTATTTGCGGCGTCCGCCGGGGCTTCGCGGAGGGAGCCTCGGCTGCGTCGTCTAGGAGAATCATCACGGAGGGCAGTAGCTCAATTGGTAGAGCAACGGTCTCCAAAACCGTCGGTTAGGGGTTCGAGTCCCTTCTGCCCTGCCACGCCAACCATCTTCGCATGAAAAACCCGTTCCGCGCCGTCCGCATCTTTGTCGGCGAGATGTACGCCGAATTGCAGAAGGCCTCCTGGCCCACCCGCCAGGAGCTGTGGGATTCGACCCTGGTGGTGATCGTGGCCGCCCTGCTGCTCGGGTTGTTCACCAGCATCACCGATTTTTCGCTGTATTACTTCGTGGATCTCTTCACGAAGCTGGTTAGCTGAGTCCGCCGCCATGTCCACCCAGACCACCGCGCCGGCCGGCGCCCAATGGTTCGCCTTGCACACGCTTTCGGGCCAGGAGCCGAAGGTGAAGGCCTACATTGAAAAGTTCAAGGCGGCCGAGGAACTCGATGACTTCATCTTCGAGGTCATGCTGCCGACCGAGACGGTCTCCGAGGTCAAGGGCGGCAAGAAGACCAGCAAGGTGCGCAAGCTCTATCCCGGCTACGTGTTCATCCAGATGCGGCTCTACGACGAGAGCAACCGCCTGATGAACAAGCCGTGGTATTTCGTGAAGGAGGCCGCCGGCGTGATCGGCTTCGTGGGCGGCGATCATCCCGCGGCGCTGCGCCAGACCGAGATCGACGAGATCAAGTCCCGGGTCGAGGCGGCCACGGGCAAGGAAGTGCCGAAAGTGCAGTACGAGGTCGGCGAGGAGGTCAAGATCACCGACGGGCCGTTCATGAACCTCAACGGGCGCATCGACGAGATCGATCCCACGCGCGGCAAGCTCAAGATTTCCGTCTCCATTTTCGGCCGGTTCACCCCGGTCGAGCTTGAATACTGGCAGGTGCAGCGCATCACCGACTGACCGCCCGCCCCCTTTCACCGACATCGACCAACATGGCCAAAAAGATCCAGGGTTACATCCGTCTGCAGCTGCCCGCGGGCGCAGCCAACCCGGCGCCGCCCGTCGGCCCGGCGCTCGGCGCGCAAGGCGTCAACATCATGGCGTTCTGCAAGGATTTCAACGCCAAGACCAAGGACCAGGCCGGCATGATCCTGCCGGTGATCATCACGGTCTTCGCCGACAAGAGCTTCACCTACATCCTGAAGTCGCCGCCGGCCTCGGTGCTGCTCAAGAAGGCGGCCAACATCGCCAGCGGCTCGGCCAAGCCCAATCAGGACAAGGTGGGCAAGGTCACCCGCAAACAGCTGGCCGAAATCTACCGGCTCAAGGCCAAGGACCTGAATGCCAAGACCGAGGAGGCGGGCATCCGCATCATCGCCGGCACCGCCCGCAACATGGGCATCGAGGTCGTCGACTGAAACCCAGGACCTTGGAACCCGATTTTGCCGGCAGCCCGCCGCGGGGCGGCGCGCCGGCCCGAAAAACCAACCCACCACTCGCCGCGGGAGTCCCCCCCGGGACGTTCGCACCGCAAGGAGTCACTGATGGAAAAGAAGAGCAAACGCTACCGCAGCGCCCAACAGGTCGCTGATCTCGCCAAGGAGCACCCGCTGAAGGAAGCGGTGGAGATCCTGGCGAAGTTTCCCAAGGCCAAGTTCGACGAGACCGTCGAGCTGTCGTTTCGCCTCGGCGTCGACCCCTCGCAGGGCGAGCAGATGGTGCGCGGTACGACGCCGCTCCCGTTCGGCACCGGCAAGAAGGTGCGGGTGCTCGTCTTCACCGACAACCCGAAGGCGGCGCTCGAGGCGGGCGCCGATCACGCCGGGTTGCAGGAGATGATCCAGAAGGTGCAGGAGGGGTGGCTCGATTTCGACGTTGCCATCGCCACCACGGAGGCGATGAAGACGGTCCGCACCATTGCGCGGGTTCTCGGCCCCAAGGGCCTGATGCCGAACCCCAAGTCGGGCACGGTGACGGACGACATCCCCGCGGGGATCAAGGCGGTCAAGGCCGGCCGCGTGGAATTCAAGATGGACAAGGCCGCCAACCTCGGCGTGGGCATCGGCAAGCGCTCGTTCCCGCCCGCGCAGATTCTGGAAAACGCCGTGGCGGTGCTGGAGGCCGTGGGCAAGGCCAAGCCGGCCGCTTTCAAGGGCCGCTACATCCTCACGATGGCGCTGTCCTCGACCCAGAGCCCCGGGATCCGCATCGCGGGCAACGAATACAGCAAATACTGAACCGGGGCCCCAAGCATGAGAGTCGAGAAAAAATACCTGATCGAGGAGGTGGCCGGCCACCTCAAGAAGTCCGACTACGTCATCCTGGCGAATTACGACAAGATGACGGTCGCCGACGTGGCCGAGCTGCGGCTGCGGCTCGCCCCACACGCCGCGGAGTTCCACGTGGTCAAGAACAGCTCGTTGCGGGTCGCCGCGCAGGCGCTGAGCCTGCCGGACTTTGATCGCGCGCTGATCGGGCCCACGGCCATCATCGTGGGCGGGAAGAACTCGCCCGGCGTGGCCAAGGTGCTGCGCGATTTCATCAAGGAAAAGCAGAAGATCGTGCTCAAGGCCGGCGTGCTCAACACCCGGCTCCTCTCCGCAGGGGAGATCGAGCGGCTGGCCGAGCTGCCATCGCTCGAGGCGCTGCGCGCCCAGTTGCTGGGCCTGCTGCAGACACCCGCCCGCCAGTTTGTGCGGGTGCTCAACGCGGTCCCCCAGGGGGTCGTCAACGTCCTGCAGGCCAAGGTGCGCGCCGCGGAGGGCCCGTCCTGAACCATCACCACTTTCCCGCGCCGGCGGCCTCGGCCGCTCGTCGCGGAAAACCACATCCATCGCCACAGACTAGGGGATACGTCTCTTAAACGCACTTCCGGTTCGAAGTCGCTAGCCCGGGGCAGGAGATCATCATGAGCAACATCACCAAGGAACAAGTCATCGAGTGGCTGTCAGGCCAGTCGGTGCTCGAAATCGCCGGTCTCGTCAAAGACCTCGAGACCAAGTGGGGCGTGTCCGCCGCTGCGCCCGTGGCCGTGGCCGCCGCGCCCGCGGCCGGAGCCGCCGCCGCCGCGCCCGTGGAGGAGAAGACCGAATTCACCGTCGTGCTCGTCGAAGCCGGCGCGAACAAGATCGGCGCCATCAAGGAGGTGCGGGCCATCACCGGCCTCGGCCTGAAGGAGGCCAAGGACCTCGTCGAGGGCGCGCCCAAGCCGGTCAAGGAGGGGGCTTCCAAACAGGAGGCCGAGGAGATCAAGAAGAAGCTCGAGGCCGCCGGGGCCAAGGTCGAGCTGAAGTAACCACCGATTGGCGATTCGCACCGCAACGCATACAATGATGCCGGGGCCGGCCGCGCTGAACCGCGGCCGGAGCTTGGTGCTGTGTGCTTTTTGTTTTTTCCGGCCGCGGCGGGCCCCCGCCCGCCGCGCCGGCACCCAGTCCTCTGTCCATTAAACGGGAGTATCCATGGCTGACCGCATCCACACCGAACGCAGCAATTTCGGCCGTCTCAAGGAAGTGATTCCGCCGCCGAATCTCATCGAGATCCAGATCAATTCCTACCTCGACTACCTGCAGAAGGGCGTGCCCGACAAGCAGCGCAAGCCGCAGGGGCTGGAGGCGGTGTTCCGCGAGGTCTTCCCGATCGAGTCGTACGACGGGCGCCTGGTGCTGGAGTATGTCTCCTACACCATTGGTGACCCGAAGCACTCCGAGATCGAGTGCATCCGCGAGGGCATCACCTACGCCGTGCCGCTCTACGTGAAGCTCCGCCTGCGGGAGGAGGATTTCATCAAGGACGAGGAGATCTACATGGGCGACATCCCGATGGTGACCGAGCGGGGCTCGTTCATCATCAACGGCGCCGAGCGCGTCGTCGTCTCCCAGCTGCACCGCTCGCCGGGCATCTGCTTCGAGAAGGATTTTCACGCCAGCGGCAAGGAGCTGTTCGCCTTCCGCATCATCCCCGACCGCGGCACCTGGCTCGAGGTGCAGTTCGACAACAACGACCTGCTCTATGTCTACCTCGACCGCCGCCGCCGCCGCCGCAAGTTCCTCATCACGACCCTGCTCCGGGCGATCGGCTTTTCGAGCGACCTCGACATCCTCAACCTCTTTTACGAGATCAAGGAACTCAAGGTCGCCAAGGCGCTCGACATGGAGAACGTGAGCACGCTGGTGCTCGTCGAGGATGCGATCGACGCCCAGAAGGGCGTGGTGCTGGCGCGCGCGTTCGAGCCGCTGACCAAGCAGATCGTGCGCACGTTCGAGAAGCACGACATCGGCGCCATCCGCGTCATCGACACCGCGGTCGACGAGGGCGCCATCATCCGGGCGCTGAAGAAGGACCCCACCCGCAACGAGGAGGAGGCCCTGAAGGAAATCTACAAGCGGCTGCGCCCCGGCGAGCCGCCCACCACGGCCAACGCCAAGGCCCTGCTCAAGCGCCTCTTCTTCGATCCCAAGCGCTACGACCTCAGCCGCGTCGGCCGCTACAAGATCAATCAAAAGCTCGGCCTCAAGGCCGACCTGGAGAACCGCATCCTCACCTCCGAGGACATCATCGTCGCCACCAAGTATCTCGTCCGCCTCAAGCGCGGCGACGGCGTGGTCGACGACATCGACCACCTCGGCAGCCGCCGGGTGCGCACCGTGGGCGAACTCCTCGCCAACCAATGCCGCGTGGGCCTCTCCCGCACCGAGCGGCTCGTGCGCGAGCGCATGACCCTCTACGACCAGAGCGTCGACTCGATCACGCCGCAGAAGCTGATCAACCCGAAGGCGCTGACCACGGTCATCCGGGACTTCTTTGCGCGCAGCCAGCTGTCGCAGTTCATGGACCAAATCAACCCGCTGGCGGAGGTCACGCACAAGCGGCGCCTCTCCGCCCTCGGGCCCGGGGGCCTGAACCGCGAGCGTGCCGGCTTCGAGGTCCGCGACGTGCATCCCTCGCACTACGGGCGCATCTGCCCGATCGAGACGCCGGAAGGTCCGAACATCGGCCTGATCAACTCGCTCACCGTCTATTCGCGCGTGAACGAGTTCGGCTTCATCGAGACGCCGTACCGGGTCTGCAAGGACGGCCGCGCCTCCGAGAAGATCGAGTACCTCACCGCCGACCAGGAGGAGGGCAAGGTCATCGCCCAGGCCAATTCCGAAATCGACGACAAGGGCCATTTCCAAGGCAAGGTCACCGTGCGCCGCGACGGCGAGTTTCTCGAGGTCGACTCCAAGCTGGTCGAGTACATGGACGTCTCGCCCAAGCAGATCATCTCCGTCGCCGCGGGCATGATTCCGTTCCTCGAACATGACGACGCAAACCGCGCCCTCATGGGCTCGAACATGCAGCGCCAGGGGGTGCCGCTGCTCCAGAACGAAACGCCGTTCGTCGGCACCGGGCTGGAGGAGCGCGTCGCCCGCGACTCCAAGATCGTCGTGGTGGCCGCGGAGGGCGGCATCGTCGCCTCGGTTGACGCCCGGCGCATCGTCGTCACCAAGGACGGCGAGCTGCCGAAGAACTTCGAGCGCAGCCCCAAGAGCGACCCGAAGGGCGGGGCCCTCGTCTATGAGCTGCGGAAATTCATGCGCTCGAACGCCGGCACCTGCTTCAACCAGAAGCCCATCGTCAAAAAGGGCCAGAAGATCAAGGCGGGCGACGTGATCGCGGACGGCCCCTCGACCGACCACGGCGAGATGGCCCTCGGCCGCAACGTGCTGGTCGCGTTCATGCCTTGGAACGGCTACAACTTCGAGGACGCGATCCTCATCTCGGAGAAGGCGCTCAAGGACGACATCTTCACCTCGATCCACATCCAGGAATTCGAGGTCACCGCCCGCGACACGAAGCTCGGGCCGGAGGAAATCACGCGGGATATCCCCAACGTGGGCGAGGAGGCGCTCAAGAACCTCGACCACAACGGCGTCATCCGCATCGGTGCCGAGGTGAAGCCCGGCGACATCCTCGTCGGCAAGATCACGCCCAAGTCCGAGACCGAGCTGGCCCCGGAGGAAAAGCTGCTGCGCGCGATCTTCGGCGAAAAGGCCGCGGACGTGAAGGACACCTCGCTGGTCGTGCCCTCGGGCACCGCCGGCATCGTCATGGAGGTCAAGGTGTCCAGCAGCCGCATTGACGAACAGACCAAGCTCTCGCCCTCCGACCGCCGCCGCCAGGTGAAGCAGATCCAGGAGGACTACAAGACGCAGATGGACAAGCTGCGCGAAGGGCTGACCGAGGCGCTGTCCAACATCCTGCTCGGCGAAAAGATTCCGCTCGACGTGATCAACGGCCAGACCGGGGAGATCATCATCCCTGCCAACCGCAAGATCACCAAGACCCTCCTGCGCAAGCTCGCCGCCGTCTCCAAGCACGTCGAGATCGATCCCTCGCCGGTGAAGATCAAGATCATGGAGATCATCGGCTCCTACCAGGGGAAGTTCGACGAGCTCGAGGGCGACCGGGAGCGCAAGATCGCCGCGATCGAGTCCGGCGAGGACTCCGGCTCCGGCGTCATCAAGCAGGTCAAGGTCTACGTCGCCACCAAGCAGAAGCTCGAGGTCGGCGACAAGATGGCCGGCCGGCATGGCAACAAGGGCGTGGTTGCGAAGATCGTGCCCGAGGAGGACATGCCCTTTCTGCCCGACGGCACGCCGATTGAAATCTGCCTGAACCCGCTGGGCGTGCCCTCGCGCATGAACGTGGGCCAGGTGCTCGAGACCCACCTCGGCTGGGCCTGCAAGAAGCTCGGCCTCAAGGTCGCCACGCCCGTCTTCGACGGCATCAACGAGAAAAAGGTGCGCGACTACCTCAAGCAGGCCGGCCTGCCCACCTCGGGCAAGAGCGTGCTCTACGACGGCCGCACCGGTGAGAAACTCGATCAGGAGGTCGTCGTCGGCTACATCTACATGATGAAGCTGAATCACCTCGTTTCGCACAAGATCCATGCGCGCGCGGTGGGCCCGTACTCGCTCGTCACTCAGCAGCCGCTGGGCGGCAAGGCCCAGTACGGCGGCCAGCGCTTCGGCGAAATGGAGGTGTGGGCGCTCGAGGCTTACGGCGCGGCCCACACGCTGCAGGAGCTCCTCACTGTCAAGTCCGACGACGTCAATGGCCGGACCAAGATCTACGAGTCGCTCGTCAAGGGCGACAACACGCTGCAGGCCGGCACGCCCGAGTCCTTCAACGTGCTGATCAAGGAGATCCAGTCCCTCGGCCTCGACATCCGCCTGCAGAAACGCGATGCGCTCAGCCTGAACCTGGCCGCGGGTTCCTGACGCCGCGCCCCTTTAACGACAACCCGGGAGAGATATCACATGAGCACCGAACCCGCCACCGCCGCCCGCGATGAAGCCCGCTCCGTGCTGGGCCTGGACGAGAATCCGTTCGATTGCGTTTCCATCACCGTCGCCGCGCCTGACAGCATCCGCGCGTGGTCGCGCGGCGAAGTCAAGAATCCGGAGACGATCAACTACCGCACATTCAAGCCGGAGCCGCACGGCCTGTTTTGCCAGAAGATCTTCGGCCCGGTGCGCGACTACGAATGCGCCTGCGGCAAGTACAAGCGCATCAAGTACAAGGACGTCGTCTGCGACCGCTGCGGCGTCGAGGTGACCATCGCCCGCGTCCGCCGCGAGCGCATGGGCCACATCGAACTCGCCGTGCCGGTGGCCCACATCTGGTTTCTCAAGAGCATGCCCAGCCGCCTCGGCCTGCTGCTCGACATGACCGCCCGCTCCCTCGAGCGCGTGATCTATTACGAGAACTACATGGTGACGGACGCGGGCAAGACGCCGCTGGAGCAGAAACAGCTCCTCACTGACAATGAGTACCGCCAGGCGCTCGACGAGTACGGGGACGACGCGTTCACCGCCAAGATGGGCGCGGAGGCTGTGCGCGACGTGCTCAAGGGCATGGACCTCGCCGCCACGGTGGCGGAGTTGCAGGAGCAGATGCGCGCCACCCGCTCCAAGCAGATCAAGAAGAAGCTCTCCAAGCGTCTCAAGGTCATCCAGGGCTTCATCCATTCCAAGGCCCGGCCCGAGTGGATGGTCCTCGAGGTGTTGCCGGTGATCCCGCCCGACCTGCGCCCGCTGGTCCCGCTTGAGGGCGGCCGCTTCGCCACCTCCGACCTCAACGATCTCTATCGCCGCGTCATCAACCGCAACAACCGGCTCAAGAACCTGCTGCAGCTGAAGACGCCGGACGTCATCATTCACAACGAAAAGCGCATGCTGCAGGAGGCGGTGGACGCGCTCTTTGACAACGGCCGCCACGGCCGCCCCGTGACCGGCGCCGGCAACCGCCCGTTGAAATCCCTCAGCGACATGCTCAAGGGCAAGCAGGGCCGTTTCCGCCAGAATCTGCTCGGCAAGCGCGTCGACTACTCGGGCCGCTCCGTCATCGTCATCGGCCCCGAGCTCAAGCTCCACCAGTGCGGCCTGCCCAAGAAGATGGCGCTCGTGCTCTTCGAGCCGTTCATCATCCGCCGCCTCAAGGAACTCGGGTTCGTGCACACCGTGCGCGGCGCCCGCAAGATGATCGAAAAGAAGTCGCCCGAGGTGTGGGATATCCTCGAGGAAGTCACCAAGGGTCACCCGGTGCTCCTCAACCGCGCCCCGACGCTGCACCGGCTGTCGATCCAGGCGTTCGAGCCGATTCTCATCGAGGGCGAGGCCATCCGTATCCATCCGCTCGTCTGCACCGCCTACAACGCCGACTTCGACGGCGACCAGATGGCCGTGCACGTCCCGCTGTCCCTCGAGGCCATCATGGAGTGCAAGCTCCTGATGATGTCCACGCTGAACATCTTTTCGCCCTCGAGCGGCAAGCCCATCCTCACGCCGTCGCAGGACATCGTGCTCGGCGCCTACTATCTGACCATCGAGCCGCGCCGCAAGGTCGCCAAAGACCAGCGCGTGCCGCTGCTCAACGGCCTGCAGGAGGTGCAGTATGCCGAGGCCGACGGCGCGCTGAAAAAGCACGACTGGATCGAGATTCCGAATCCGGACTACGGCCGCGACACGGTCTACGGCAACAAGGACCGCAAGGTGCTCCGCACGACCGTCGGACGCGTGATCTTCAACCAGATCTGGCCGCCCGCTCTTGGCTTCGTCAACTTCGCCGTCGCGAAGGCCAAGCTCGGCGACCTTATCCTCAACACCTACAAGACCTCGGGCGATGTCGCCACCGTCGAGACCCTGGACAAGCTCAAGGAACTCGGCTTCACCACCGCCTTCAAGGCGGGCATCTCCATCGGCATCGACGACATGATCATCCCGGAGACGAAGAGGGACATCGTCGCCGACACCCGGAAGAAGATCGCCGAAGTCGAGAGCCAGTTCAACAAGGGCATCATCACCGAGGGCGAGCGGAAGAACAAGGTCATCGACCTCTGGACGGCCGCCACCGACCGCATCGCCAAGGAGGTGTTCGCGAAACTCGACGCCAACGAGGGCAAGAACGAAGTCAACCCCGTGTACATCATGATGGACTCGGGCGCCCGCGGCAACCGCCAGCAGGTCCGGCAGCTCTGCGGCACCCGCGGCCTCATGGCCAAGCCGTCGGGCGAGATCATCGAGCGCCCGATCCTGTCCTCCTTCCGCGAGGGCCTGACCGTGCTCGAGTACTTCATCTCCACCCACGGCGCCCGCAAGGGCCTCGCCGACACCGCGCTCAAGACCGCCGACGCGGGCTACCTCACCCGCAAGCTCTGCGACGTGGCCATGGACGTCATCATCGCCGAGGATGACTGCGGCACGCGCGACGGCGTCTGGAAGAAGGCCATCTACGAGGGCGACGACGAGATCGTCTCCCTCCGCGAACGCATCATCGGCCGGTGCGCCAGCGATGACCTCGCCAACCCCCTCAACCCGTCCGAGGAGCTGGTCGCCGCCGGCGAACTCATCACCGAAGAGATCGCCCGCAAGATTGAGGACGCCGGCATCGAGCGGGTGAAGGTCATGTCGCCGCTCACCTCGACCAGCCAGTATGGCATCGACGCCAAGTCATACGGCATCAACCCGGCCACCAACCGGGTGGCGAAGATCGGCGACTCCGTCGGCATCATTGCCGCGCAGTCGATCGGCGAGCCCGGCACGCAGCTGACGATGCGGACCTTCCACATCGGCGGCGTGGCCAGCGCCGGCTTCAAGCAGCCTGAGATTCGCGTCCGTTCCGCCGGGGTCGTGCGCTACCGCGGCCTGCGCCTGGTGCAGACCGCCGACGGCGCCACCATCGTGCTCAACAAGACCGGCTCGATCCAGATCATGGACGAGGAAGACAAGGAGCTGGAGACCTACAACATCGTCATCGGCTCGGTCGTCACCGCGGCCGACGGCCAGAAAATCGACAAAGGTCAGGTGCTGGCATTGTGGGATCCGTACAATATCCCGGTGCTCTCCGAAAAGGGCGGCACGCTCGCCTTCAAGGACACGATCCCCGGCGTGACGGTCAAGCGTGAGCTCGACGAGTCCACCGGCCGCATCGCCACCGTGGTCATCGAGCACAAGGAGGATCTCAATCCGCAGATCGAGGTGCGCGACGAGGGCGGCAAGCCCATCGCCGCCTATTCGATTCCGGTGGGCGCCCAGATCGTGGTCAACGAGGGCGACATCATCTCCCCCGGCGCCCTGCTGGCCAAGACCCCGCGCCAGGCATCCAAGACCAAAGACATCACGGGCGGTCTGCCGCGCGTCGCCGAACTGTTTGAGGCGCGCCGGCCGAAGGACGCCGCCGAGATGGCCCGCATCGACGGCGTGGTGCACTTCGAGGGCTCGATCCGCGGCAAGCGCCGCCTCATCGTGAAGAACGAGGAGACAGCCCAGGAGGAGGAGCACCTCATTCCGCACGGCAAGCATATCATCGTGCAGCCGGGCGACGTCGTGCACAAGGGCCAGCATCTCACCGATGGCGCAGCCGACCCGCACGAAATCCTCGAGATCCTCGGGCCCGCGGCGTTGTACGACTTCCTTATCTCGCAAGTGCAGGAGGTCTACCGGCTGCAGGGCGTGACGATCAACGACAAGCACATCGAGATCATCATCCGCCAGATGCTCCGCAAGGTTCGCATTACCGACCCGGGCGACAGCGAGTGGTTCTGGGGCGAGCAGGTGGATCGCGGATCGTTCCTCCGCGAGAACAAGCGCCTCGACGAGGCCGGCGGCAAGCCCGCCGAGGCCGAGCCGATTCTGCTGGGCATCACCAAGGCCTCGCTTGAGACCGAGAGCTTCATCTCCGCCGCATCGTTCCAGGAAACCACGCGCGTCCTCACCGACGCTGCCACGCTGGGCAAGGTGGACCTGCTCAAGGGCTTCAAGGAAAACGTCATCATGGGCCACCTCATTCCGGCCGGCACCGGCCTGCCGAAGTACAAGCAGCTGCGCATCACGCTGCCCTTTGGGGCCGAGTTGCCCCCGATCGAGGAGCCCAAGGCGGCGTCCGAGGCGGGCTGAGCCCCGGCTCCGGGGACGCCCGGTGTCCCCTCGTTTCATTCGCGAAGCCGCGGACTCCGGTCCGCGGCTTCGCCGTCTCCGGCGCGGGGCCCCGCTCGACCGGCAGCCACCGGCCGGTAAATCGCCCGCCGCCGGTAGAGCCGGCGATCGGAATGGCTTCTACCTTTCAGAGCATTCGAGTCCCGCGCGGAGGCGGCAATAGCGAGAAAAAAACCTTGTAATCCGGCGCCGGCTTCCCGACTGTATTGATCCCTCCCGCCAAAATGACATCAGTTGAGCTTAGCTCCTGGTGTCATGCGCCCGGCCTCCTCCCAGGCCGGGCGCCACTTTTTGGGGCGGCGCGCAAGAGGCAACGGCGCCCGCGGGTCAATGGTGCAAAAAACGCGATGCCGCGCGCGGCGAAAACGGGAATTTCTGTTGGCGGTGGAGGAGGACAAATGTCGACCGGCGCCAGTGACTTGTGGCAGGCGAAAATTGCTGGGCGCGGCAGGGGTTTCCCGGGTGGGAGCCGCGCGCAACTTTGGCCTTGCGTTGCGGCGAGCGGACATGCTTCCCTGACCGTCCTTTTTCTCTCTCAGCGTCGCGCGTTGTCAGCTCCTGCTGAAGAACGCTTTTTGGACCGCGAGTTTGGGGGCCGAATCCCAGATTTCGCGGGTTGTCTTTTTTTTAGCGAAAAACGCTTGCCGGGGGTGTCCCCGCTGGTAGTTTTTGCACCTTTTCCCTCCAAATCTCCCAGCAGTTCCAAGTCTTTATATGCCAACCATCAACCAACTCGTGAGGAAGGGCCGCCGGCGGGTCCGCGCCAAGTCGAAGGCGCCCGCCCTGCAGGGCAACCCTTTCCGCCGCGGCGTCTGCGTGCAGGTCATGACCCGCACGCCGAAGAAGCCCAACTCGGCCATCCGCAAGGTGGCGAAGGTGCGGCTCACGAACGGTTATGAAGTCATTTCGTACATTCCGGACGAGGGTCACAACCTCCAGGAGCACTCGATCGTGCTGGTCCGCGGAGGCCGGGTAAAGGACCTGCCGGGCGTCCGTTATCATATTGTCCGCGGCACGCTGGACGCGACGGGGGTGGAGAAACGCCGGCGCAGCCGTTCGAAATACGGCGTGAAGCGCCCGAAGCCCGGCGCCAAGCCCGCCGCCGCCACCGCGGCTCCGGCCGAGGCTGCGCCTGCGACGCCCCCGGCGGCGGCCACGTGAGGAGACCCTGAACCATGTCACGCCGTCACCGAGCAGAGAAGCGCGAGGCCATCCCGGATATCCGCTACAACAGCCCCCTGGTGGCCCACCTGATCAACGTCATCATGGAGCGGGGGAAGAAGAGCCTCGCCCAGCGCATCGTCTACGGCGCTTTCGAGCGCGTGAGCGAAAAGCTCGGCAAGGGCGATCCGGTCGACCTGATGATCGGCGCGCTGGAAAACGCGCGGCCGCGCCTCGAGGTCAAGAGCCGCCGCGTCGGCGGCGCCACCTACCAGGTGCCGGTCGAAATCTCGTACGAACGCCAGGAGAGCCTCGCGCTCCGCTGGATCGTCGCCGCCGCCGACGCCCGCAAGGGGCAGACCATGCAGGACGCCCTCGCCGCCGAAATCGTCGACGCGTACAACAACACCGGCACGGTGGTGAAAAAGAAAGAAGACACCCACAAGATGGCCCAGGCCAACCGCGCCTTCGCCCATCTGCGCTGGTGAGCCGCCCCGTTTCGCCCATGTCCGCCACCCTCCAGATCGCGAACGACAAGGCCCGGCTCTCCCCGGCCAATGCCGCCCAGCGCCCGTCGCCCCTGGAGTGGACCCGCAACATCGGCATCGCCGCGCACATCGACGCCGGCAAGACGACGACGACCGAACGCATTCTCTATTACTCGGGGGCGGTGCACAAGATGGGCGAGGTGCACGAGGGCACGACCGTCACCGACTGGATGGAGCAGGAGCGCGAGCGCGGCATCACCATCACCGCCGCGGCGATTTCCTGCGCCTGGATTCCCTCGGTGGGGCCGTTTGCCCCCGTCAAGCACCGGATCAACATCATCGACACCCCGGGCCACGTCGACTTCACCGCCGAGGTCGAGCGGTCGCTGCGGGTGCTCGACGGCGCGGTGGCGGTGTTCTGCGCCGTGGGCCGCGTGCAGCCGCAATCGGAAACGGTCTGGCGCCAGGCCAACAAATACCACGTGCCGCGGCTGGCGTTCGTGAACAAGATGGACCGGGTGGGGGCCAATTTTTTCGCCTGCGTCGAGGAGATGCGAAAGAAGCTCAGTGCCAACGCCCATCCCCTGTTCCTGCCCATCGGGGCCGAGGAAAACTTCAATGGCCTGATCGACTTGGTGCAGATGAAGGCCTACAATTTCGAGGAGGATCCCGCCGACGTGCTCGGCCTCCGGCCGAAACTGGCGGAGATTCCCGCGGAGCTGCTGGCCGACGCGAAGAAGTACCGCGAAAAGCTCATCGAGGCCGTGGCGGACAGCGACGACGCGATCGCCCACAAGTATCTGGAAGGGGTCGAAATTGGCGTCGACGAGCTGATGCTGGGCATCCGCAAGGCCACGATCGCGCTCAAGTTCTGCGGGGTGATCCCCGGCTCGGCCTTCAAGAAGAAGGGCGTGCAGCGCCTGCTGGACTGCGTCGTCAACTATCTGCCCAACCCGCTCGACCTGCCGCCGACCCGCGGCCAGAACGGCGAGGGCCAGGAAGTCGTCGCCAAGGCGGACGACCGCGGCAAGACGGTCGCGCTGGCGTTCAAGCTGTGGAGCGATCCGTTCGTCGGCCGCCTCATTTTCATCCGCGTCTACCAGGGCAAGCTGACCAAGGGCCAGTCCCTCTACAACCCGCGCACCCGCCGCCACGAGCGCATTTCCCGCCTGCTGCTCATGCGAGCGATGGACAAGGAGGAGATCGACACCGCCTACGCCGGCGACATCTGCGCCGCGATCGGCCTCAAGGACGTGATCACCGGCGACACGCTGTGCGACGACAAGGCCGACATCCGGCTCGAGCCGCCGACGTTCCCCGAGCCGGTCATCTCGATGTCCATCGAGCCGAAATCGAAGGCCGACCAGGAGCGAATGGGGCAGGCGCTGCAGCGGCTCTCCGCCGAGGATCCGACCTTCCGCACCTTCACCGACACCGACACCGGCCAGGTCATCATCGCCGGCATGGGCGAGCTGCACCTCGAAATCATCCGCGACCGCATGTTCCGGGAATTCAGGGTCGAGGCCGACGCCGGCAAGCCGCAGATCGCCTACCGCGAGAGCATCACGGGCATGGCGGACGGGGAGGGGAAGTTCATCCGCCAGTCGGGCGGCCGCGGCCAATACGGCCACGCCTGCATCAAGCTCGAGCCGAACCAAAAGGGGAAGGGCGTGGAGGTGATCAACGAGATCGTCGGCGGC
>Ga0335078_10001776_pt1 | contig 32574 bp, 26 predicted proteins | sample Lox_Sample_32_FD_206711 | JGI IMG/M metagenome (GOLD analysis project Ga0335078, IMG submission 206711) | Soil microbial communities from Loxahatchee National Wildlife Refuge, Florida, United States - Lox_Sample_3.2 | ecosystem: Environmental > Terrestrial > Soil > Wetlands | place: USA... | reverse complement strand
GCGCGGCAGCCACCATGACGGCGGCGTGACCAGCGGGCAGAAGGTCGTGGCGGGCAACGCCCTGAACTGGACGTCAGCTCACGGCACCCTGGTGACCACGTTCTACGGCGCCGGCACCATCGACGGCATCAACGACGCCGGGCTGGCCGCGCACCTGCTCTATCTCGAGCAGACCGACTTCGGCCCCCGCGACCCGCACCTGCCGGGCCTGCACGCCGGGCTGTGGGCGCAGTACGCGCTGGACCGGGCCGCCACGGTCAGTGAGGCCCTGGCCCTGCTCGCGGACGTCCAGGTGGTCATGATGGAAGCCCGTGGCACCAAGGCCACCGTGCACCTGGCCCTCGAGGACGCCACCGGCGACTCAGCGATCATCGAGCACCTGGACGGCAAGCCGGTCATCCACCACGGCCCCCAGTACCAGATCATGACCAATGACCCGTCCTACGACGAGCAGCTCCGGCTGCTGGCCGGGCTGGACTTCTCCCACCCCTCCGACGACATGCCGCTGCCCGGCAACGTCAACCCGCGCGACCGTTTCCAGCGCGCCAGTTATTTTTCCGCGCTGCTTCCCGCGCCGCGAGATGAGCGTGAGGCCATAGCCGGGGTCATGGCGATCGCCCGCAACGTGTCGGTGCCCTTCGGCGCTCCTTATAGCAACTTCGGCATCTACGACACCGAATACCGCACCGTGTGCGACCTGACCAACCGGTGCTACTACTTCGAGTTCACCACCGCTCCCAACGTCATCTGGGCCGAGCTGGACAAGCTCGACTTCCAGCCAGGAGCACCCGTCATGACGCTGGACCCCGACAACATCGACCTGGCCGGCGAGGTCTCGGGCGCCTTCCGGCCCGGCCGCGCACCCTACTGAGCGCGCTAGCTCTGGCCGGCGATCGCCCTGGCTGCCCGCTGGCCGCTGCGGACGGCGCCTTCCATGTAGCCCCAGTACTCATCGGTGTGCTCGCCGGCCAGGTGGATGGGCCCGACCGGGGTGCGCAGCGCGGACCGGAAGCGGCTGACCTGGCCGGGGGCGAATACGCAGTACGTGCCCCCGGTATAGCGCTCGTTCGCCCAGGCGATGGTGAAAGCGTGGATCAGGAGCGGCCGCGAGCCGGGATAGACGCGGTCGAGCTGCCCAGCGGCCGCCGCGATCCGCTTGGCGGGCGGCAGCGCCGTATACCGGGCTCCGGGGGCGCCCATGGTGTAGGCGACCAGGATCCCCGGCCGCCCGGGCTGGGCGTTGGTCGCTTCCCAGGTGGTCGAGACCGGCAGGTCTGTCTCGGTGTCGCCGTCGAAGCCCTGGTCGATCCAGAACCGCCGGCTGAACTGCAGCAGCGTCTTGGTGCCGATCCCGTACTGCAGCCCGGCGATCGCCGCGGCCAGCGGAGCGGGCAGGGCCGGCCGGAACTTGACCGCACGCAGCGGGGGCAGCGGCGCGGCCAGCACACAGTGATCGGCGGTCACCGTCTCACCGGCCACGCCCACGCGCACCCCGTCGTGGCTCCATTCGATCGACGTGACCGGCGCGCTGAGCTGGACCTGGCTGCCCAGCGCGGTGGCCAGTCCCCGCGGCACCTGGTCGTTGCCGCCGCGCACCCGGTACGCCTCGTAACCAGATTCCGGCAGGTTGGGTCCCACCGACTCGGCCTGGGCGACCGCCAGCAGCGACAGCCTGCCCGGCTCCACCGTGTAGTCGTCCCGGATCGTGTCGTGGTCGACCAGCTCCCGGGCCCGGGAGTCCAGGTGCAGGGAATCAATCAGCGATCCCACGGAACGGTGGTCCAGTGCCGCTCCCGCTGGTACCGGATCGGCGGGATCCAGCAGGTTTGACAGCGCCGCGATCCGAGTGTTGTAGCGGTGCACGCTGCGCTCGACGGCGGGGGTGGCGTACTGGTTCTGGCTCATCCGCCGGCCCCCGGTGTAGACCGCCCCCGGCTGGTCGCTGCCCGAGGTATTCATGTTGTCCAGCCGGAGACCCAGGAGCCGGACATAGCCGAGCAGGGCGGTGTGATCGGTATCGATGTACTCCCCGCCAGCCTCCGCGATCTGCCCGTCCCGGAATCCGCGGATGGTGCGAACGCGGCCGCCCACCCGGTCGCGCGCCTCCAGCACCAGCACCTCCCAGCCCGCCCGGTGCAGCTCATAGCCTGCCACCAGCCCGGCCAGCCCCGCGCCGATCACCACCACCCGCACCCGGCGCGACATGGCCCGGGCACACCCGGCCAGCCCTCCGGCAGTCAGGCCGGCCACGGTCCCCGCACCAGCGCCGAGCAGCCTCCGGCGCGTCAGCCCCCCCGAACCCCCCGCGCTACCCACCCACCCCAGCATATGCGCTGACCTGCGCCTTCTTGAATCCTCGTTGCCGCGCTGAGACTGCCCGGGCTCCGGCCTGCGGATCGGGGTCAATGGCTGCGCCCGCGCAGAGCAGCGGCCTCAGATCGCGGCGAGGGCCGCCGCCCGGACCGGCGGCGGTCATTGCCGCAGGCCCGGCCCGGCCAGCTAGCTGGTGACCCAGGCGCCCAGGCGGGCTAGCTGACGCGGGGAGCTCATGGGGGAGCGCTGGCTGCCTCAGGCCGGTGCCGGCGCAGCGGACTCCGGGTGGCTATGCGGCGCTGGCCAACGGCGGATCCGGAAGGCGAGCACCGTGAGCAGCACGCCATAGCACAGCAGCCAGGCGCCTAGCAGGGTGAGCAGCACCGCTAGCGACATGCCAGTCCAGGCCACCATGATGATGCCGACCACTATGCTGAACGCCCCGGCCAGTGCCCGCAGGCCGCGGCCGGGCATGCCGCGGGGGGTACTCCGCGCGGCAGCGAGGTCGGTGATGCCGTAAACGATCCAGAGCACGCCGACGAGCACTGCCAGGACCAGCACGGTAACCGCCTGATCGGCCAGGCAGTAGACGCCGACGATGACGGCCAGCAGGCCGATTGCCCCGTTGGCGGCCCGCCGGCCAGCGGCGTCCTCGCCCCGCGGGCGGAAGGCCTCGAACAGCCGCAGCCCCCCTGACACGATCAGCGCGGCGCCAATCAGGATCGCGAGCACGGCCAGCGTCTCCTTCGGCCAGGCCAGCACCACAATGCCCACAGCCGACAGGCCGAGCCCGGCGGCCATCAGCGCAAGCCAGCTACGGCGGGTCGGCCGCCCGGCATCCCGGTCGTCCGGCCTGTTCATGCCAGCAGGCCCGACGTCCCGCAGCGGTGCGGCCTGCCTGCCACGCTGCTGCGGTGCCTGCGGTCGTCCAGCGCAGAGCCCGCCAGGGAATCCTGCTCCCCCCGCCAACAGGTGTGTTGCCCATGAAACACCTCCAGCCAGCACGGCGCAGGGGCATCGCTGGCCGCCTTTCCGTGCGCAGCATCAGTGACCGGCACGTTGCTACTTTTAGTAATTGATATGTCACATATTGTACAGGATCCATGCTGCTGCCTGCCGGCCGCGCTACCAGGCTTGAACCGGATAGCTGCGAATTCGGCCGTCCCCGACCAACGTGCAGGTCAGAAAGCTTCCGCCGCTGGCGCCGCCGCTACTGCCCGCCCGGCACGCTCAACCGATCGAATACGAGCTCCCCCGGCAGCACGACCCCGCACCTCGGCCACCCCGCCGGCAATCAGGGCACATCAGAACCTCCAGAACACCCGGCCAATTCCGCCTCCCTGGGCCCAGAAACGCAGCAGGCCAGGGTGAACCACCAGGGTGTTCCCTGGGGCGACGCGGGGTGGGATTCCTTAGCGTCATTTCCTGACACAACCCTCAGGGAGGCGGAAATGGGTACAACCGGGGACCGCGCCAGCGGCGCGGTGGGGACGGCGGACGAGCAGGCGCAGGGTGGCTGGCTCACCGGGCTTCGTGAGGGGTACGCGGAGATCGGCGACGTGCGGTTGCATTACGTGGAGGCTGGTGAGGGGCCACTGGTCGTGCTGCTGCATGGTTTCCCCGAGTTCTGGTACGGCTGGCGGGAGCAGATCGGGCCGCTCGCGGCGGCGGGCTTCCGCGTCGTCGCCCCGGACATGCGCGGCTACAACCTGTCTTCCCGGCCGGACGGCGTGGCGGCCTACGACATCGGCCAGCTGACCGCTGATATCAGCGGCCTGATCCACGAACGCGGCGCCCAGTCCGCGTCGCTGGCTGGTCATGACTGGGGCGGGAGCGTCGCCTGGGCCACCGCGATGCATCATCCTGAGGTCGTAGACCGGCTGGCCATCCTCAACGCGGCCCACCCACGGAAGCTGTCGCAGGGACTGCACCACCCGGGCCAGCTCCGCAAATCCTGGTACTTCTTCTTCTTCGACCTGCCGGAACTGCCCGAGGCCGTGGTGCACGCCGATCACTGGCACTTTTTCCGGCACTTCCTGCGCGACGCCCACCCGGCCTACTCGCGGGAGGACATCGAACGTTACATCGAAGCCTGGTCACAGCCAGGCGCAGCAACCGGGATGATCAACTACTACCGGTCCTCGGTGCGGACCCCGCCCAAGCAAGCCGAAGCGCAGATCGGCACGATCTCGGCGCCCACCCTCGTCATCTGGGGGGAGCGCGATCGCTACCTCGGCCCCGAGCTGGCCGAGCCCGACCACGATGACGTGCCCAACCTGGCCCGGGTCGAGCGCCTGCCCGACGCCTCGCACTGGGTCCATCACGACGCGGCCGAGCGTGTCACCGAGCTGCTCACCAGCTTCTTCGCCCCGGGCCAATCGGCCGGGGACTGACCAGCAGCCTCGACGGGTACCGGCCTGGCCTGCATGCGTTGCAATTCCTGGCCGGGCCGCCGCCCACCAACGCCGTGCCACCGGGCCGAACGGTACGGCTAGATCAACCGGGCGCTGCCCGACGCCGACCTGGACGCCTTCGTGGCCCGGCCCGCGCGGCGCATCACGGCACATCGCGTCGTCTCCCGCCGAGGCGGTGCGATGTGCCAAGCGGTACTAAGCGAGCTGACCCTGCCCGGCCCGGGCGCGATCCGCGCCGACGCCCGGCGGTTCCGCCAGCTGGTCGCCTCGGACCCGGCCAGGAGCCGCGCGGCCGCACGGTTCACGCAGGCCTGCAGACCCGCGGCCCGCTCGAAATCAACCTCGGTGACCGCATTGGAGCCCTTTGACAGAGAAATTCGATCCAGTCGCCGCCCGGGGGCCGAAGCCGGCCGCCAGACAGCCAGCCATGGACCTGATGCCCACGGAAGCCTAGGGCCGGAATCCGGGGTCGCCGACCCGAAATACTTGGCCGGTGAAGTGGCGGCCATGGTCGCTGAGCAGGTGCGCGATCACGTCCGCCGCCCGGCCGGGTGCGCACGGTCTGGAGACCTCAAGCGACACCGTGTTGACAGTGATGCTGCGGTCACGCAGCTCGAGCGCGAGCACTCGCGTGAGTATGTCTGTGGCGGCCTTGATGGCCGCATAGAGGCTGCGGGCTGCCGGGGATGATCCCTCCGCCGAGCTGGACAGGTTGACGATCGCACCACCGTTACGGAGGTGACGGGCTGCTTCCCGGTTGACGATGAAGCTGGCCCGCGTGTTGATCCGGACCAGGGCATCGAACTCGTCCAGCCCGGCCTCGAACAGGGGGGTCGCGCTGATCCGGCTGCCGACGGCGTGGACGACGACGTCGATGCCACCGAACGCCGCGATCGTCTCGGCAAAGAGCCTCTGCACGTCCAGCTCGTCGGCGACGTCGGCGCGGACAGCCACTGCATCACTACTGCCGGCGAGAATCGCTTCGACGGCCGACTCGGCCGCCCGCTGGTCGTGGAGATAGTTGACGACGACGGAGTAGCCGCTAGCCGCCAGCCGGCTGATCGTCGCCCGGCCAACGCCGCGGGAGCCTCCAGTGACAATTGCCACGCGGCGGCCAGGCTCCCCGTCGGGCGCGGTATTCACGGGCACGAGTCTGGATGCCCTCGCGCCGCCTCGAATCAGGGTATTCACGGGCCCATGACGCGGGCCTTATCGTTACGGCATGGCCGGACACAGGACGTCGGCCTTCAGGGGGCGTGCTCGCGAACGCGCAGTGCTCGACGGCCTGTTGGGCCATTGTCGTGGTGGCGAGAGCGCGGTGCTGGTCATCCGGGGCGAGGCAGGGATCGGCAAAACCGCGCTACTGCGTTACTGCGCACGCCAGGCGGCTGGCTGCCGCCTGGCGCAGATCGTCGGCGTGGAATCCGAGATGGAGCTGCCGCTCGCAGCGCTGCACCAGCTCTGCGGGCCGATGCTGAGCCGCGTAGCCGTGCTGCCGGAGCCCCAGCAGCACGCGTTGCGGGTGGCGTTCGGGTTGGCTACCGGGCCTACCCCAGACCGGTTCATGGTGGGTCTAGCGGTGCTGGGCCTGCTGGCCGAGAATGCTGCCGAGCGGCCCTTGGTCTGTCTGGTCGATGACGCCCAGTGGCTGGATGAAGCCTCGTCCCGCGTGCTTGGGTTCGTTGGACGGCGGCTGCTGGCTGAACCTGTTGCCCTGTTGTTCGCGGTCCGGGGGGCAGCTGGCGAGCAGAGGTTCGCTGGCCTGCCGACGCTGACAGTCGACGGGCTCACCGACGAGGACGCACGCACGTTGCTGACGGCCGCGGTCCCAGGTCACCTCGACGACCGGGTCCGCGACCGGATCATCGCGGAGACCGGAGGGAACCCGCTGGGTCTGCTCCAGCTGGCCAGCGGGCTGAGCGAAGCCGAGCTGGCCGGTGGTTTCGCCGGGCCGCCCACCGCGAGCCGGTCTGGTCATCTCCAGGGCCAGCTCCAAGACCACTACGTCCGCCAGGTGCGAGAACTGCCCGAGCGGGCCCAGCAGCTCATGCTGCTGGCAGCGGCCGACCCGACCGGCGACGCCACGCTGCTGTGGCGCGCCGCACGGACAATGGGGCTGAGACATGACGCGGCAGCCGTGGCCGATGCGGGACAGCTACTGCAGATCGGCTCTCAAGTACGGTTCCGGCACCCGCTGGTGCGGTCGGCTGCCTACACGGCCGGGTCCCCGGAGGATCGCCGCACCGCCCACCTGAAGCTCGCTGCGGCGACGGACGTCCAGGAGGATCCGGAGCGCCGGGTGTGGCACCTAGCTGCTGGGGCCACCGGGCCGGACGAAGACGTTGCCGCCGCGCTCGAACAGGCGGCGGCCAAGACCCAGTCTCGCGCCGGGCTGGCTGCCGCTGCCGCCTTCCTCCAGCGGTCGGTGGCCCTGACCGCCGAACCCGGACGGCGCGCGGACCGGGCTCTGGCAGCCGCCCTCGCGAACCTGCACGCCGGCGCGTTCGACACTGCGCTGGGCCTGCTGGCCCAAGCCGAAGCCGACTCGGTTGACGATCTCCAGCGGGCCCGCGTGGAGCGACTCCGAGGACAGATCGAGTGGGCATCCGTGGCCGGCCGCGAGGCGCCTGTTCTGCTGCTGCAGGCGGCCAGGAGACTCGAGTCACTCGATACCGGGCTGGCCCGGGAGACCTATCTGCACGCCTGGGTGGCATCCTCCCTCGCTGGTCCTCTTGCCGGACCGGGCGGCGTGCTGCTGGAGGTTTCCCGGGCGGCACGAGCGGCCCCGCCAGCGGGGGCTCCGCGGCCCTGTGACCTCCTCCTCGACGGTCTGGCAAGGATGGTCACCGAAGGTCATGCGGCAGCAGAAGCGACGCTGCGGCGAGCAGTGAACGCATTCCTCGGTGACCAGGTGTCCGGGGAAGACTGGCTGCAGTGGGGGATTCTCGCCCAGATGGCGACCATGGCCGTGTGGGACGTCGACAGCTGGATCCGGTTGAGCTCCCGGCATGTTGAGCTCGCTCGCGCGTCGGGTGCGCTCGCCCCGTTGTCCATCGCTTTGAACGGACGCGGGATGGTGGCCACGCTTTGCGGCGACTTCAAGACAGCGAGGTCGCTGGCTGCACAGAAGGACGTAGTCAACGAGGTGACCGGGATTCGCCTGGCTGCGACCTGTGATCTGCTGCTGGCCGGGTACCGGGGCCTGCCTGCGGAAGCCATACCACTCTTCTCCGCGACCATTGAGGACGCTCTCGCCCGCGGGGAGGGATTCGCCGTCCAGCTGGTCAACTGGGCCACCGCCGTCCTCTATAACGGTCTCGGGCGCTACCCAGAGGCGCTGGCTGCGGTGGAACCGGCGGCCGAGGAAACCTACCAGCCCCTGAGCACACAATTGGTGCTGCCTGAACTGATCGAGGCTGCCGTGAGAACCGGGAGCGCGGAAATTGCCCGGGAAGCGCTGCAGCGGCTGCCGGCGATGACGGCCAGCCAGGATTCCGACTGGGCCAAGGGCCTGGAGGCACGCTCCCGGGCGATGCTCAGCGAAGGCCATCATGCGGAGCACTACTATGCCGAGGCGGTCGAGCGGTTCAGCCGCACACCGCTAGTGCCCGAGCTGGCCCGGGCCCACCTGCTTTACGGCGAGTGGCTCCGTCGTGAGCACCGGCGGCTCGATGCCCGCCGCCAGCTTCGCGCCGCCCACCACCTGCTCGCCGAGATCGGCGCCGACGCCTTTGCCGAGCGCGCACGCAGGGAGCTGCTGGCCACCGGCGAGAAGGTCCGCAAACGCGAGGTCGACACGAACAACCAGCTCACCCCGCAAGAGGACCACATCGTGCAGCTGGCCCGGGATGGGCGCACCAACCCCGAGATCGCCGCGGAACTTTTCATCAGCTCCCGCACCGTTGAATGGCACCTCCGCAAGGTGTTCACCAAACTGGGCATCACTTCCCGCCGGGGCCTCTACGACGCCGTGCCCACCCGAGATCCGCGCACCCCAGCCGGCTAGCCGTGCCAGGAGCCCCGCGCAGGTGCTCTGGCCACGTCAGTGGTGGGTGAAGAGGATCTCGCGAACTTCGCGGGCGGCGTAGTAGACCAGCACGTAGCCGGCGGCGGGGTCAGCCCACCACCACCCGGCGGCCACGTTGAGGACCAGGCCGAGGAGCACGGCGGTGGCCAGGATGCCGTCGATGAGGGTGACCCGGCCCTCAGTCCGCAGCACCGGGTTGTCGAGCGCCCGGCCGGTGCGCGCCTTGCCGGCCGCGAGGGCGAACATGACGGCAGCGGTCGCCGCGGTCCAGGCGATGCCGAGCGGGGAGTGGCGAGGATGGTACCCCGCGGCCAGCAGCACGGTGGACTGCGCCAGCAGGTAGCAGGCCAGGGTGGCAAACGCATAGCCGATCAGCCGCAGCCCGCGGCGCTGGCGTTCTTCGCCAGTGCCGGACAGTTCCCAGATGACGACGGTGGACGCGCCGATCTCGATGAGCGAGTCGAGGCCGAACCCAGCCAGGGCGACCGACCGGGCGCTGACCGCGGCGATGGCCAGCACGACGATCCCGGCCACGTTCCAGCCCAGTGTGGCGTACTCCAGGGCGAAGCCGCGGCGCAGCAGGGCCTGCCGGGCCGGGGCGTCCTCGAGCACCATGCCTGCGAGCCTGCCAGTGGGCCGGGCCGGAGGGCCAGCCTCATAATCTCCTGTTCCCGGATCATGCATCTGGCGAAGCGGCATTCATTCCTGGTCTGCAGCCCGGCGCATCACGAACCCGGTGCCCGGTGACCCGGTTCCTGATCGCCCGCCTGGTCCGGCCAGACGCCGATGTGGTCGGGCTCCTCCTGCAGCTGGACCCGGTTGCGCATGCGCAGGCGCGTGGTCATCTCGCGGGGCAGCTGAATCCGGCCTGCGCGGTCGAGCGTCGCGTACTCACGCGCGTGCAGCGCGGTCTGCCCGTGCTCGTCGGTGGCCGCGTGCCGGATGGTCTCGCTGCTCGTCCGGCCGTCCCGGATGGCGACCGTCCGGCGAACTTGCGAGGACACGGCCGGGTCATGGGTGACTACCAGGACCGTGACCCCGAGCTGGGTGTTGGCGGCCTGCAGGGCGGAGAAGACGTCCTGGGCGGTGGACGAGTCCAGTTCGCCAGTGGGCTCGTCGGCCAGCAGCACCTTCGGCTGGTTGGCCAGCGCTGTGGCGATAGCGGCCCGCTGCTGCTCACCGCCGGACAGGCGGTCCGGTGTCCGGTCGGCGCAGTCCGCGATGCCGAGGGTCTGGAGCAGGAAGCCGGCCCGGCGCAACCGCTCCCGGCGGCGAAGCGGGGTGAACCGCATCGGCAGCAGCACGTTCTGCCGGGCCGTCAGGTAGGGCAGCAGGTTCCGCGACGTCTGCTGCCAGATGAAGCCGGCGGTGCTCCGCCGGTAGGCCAGCCGCTCTCGGGCGGTCATCGCACCCAGGTTGCGCTCGGCCACCCACACCGTCCCTGCCGTCGGCGTGTCCAGCCCGGCGAGGATGTTCATCAGCGTGGACTTGCCGCTGCCCGCCGCGCCGATCAGCGCGGTCAGCTCGCCCTCGGCGAGCATCAGGTCCAGCCCCTGCAGAGCCTGCACTTCGATGCCGTCCCCGGAGTAGATCCGGACCAGCCGGTCACAGACGATCATCGCGTCTGCGCCAGTGGGGGCCTGATCGTAGGGGATATGTTCGGCCGGCCCGCCATCGCCGGCGGGTGGTGCGGCTGGGGCGCCGGACTCGGTCATGGGCCTGGGCTCCTTCAGTCAGCGATCCGCAGCGCCCTGGTGCTGCCGCGGCGGTAGGCCAGCATGGCCTGGGCGGTCAAGGTGAGCAGTGCGGCCAGCACCAGCCCGGTGGCCGAGACGGCCACCGGGAATGCGGCGGGAACCACCGCGACGCCTGGGCCGGCCTCGGTGAATGCGGCCAGGTTTATCGTCGGCCCGACGAGCGGCGCAAGCAGCCAGGCGCAGGCGGCACCCCCGACGGCGGCCGCGATAACCGGGGGGAGTGTCTCGGCCGTCAGCAATAGCTGAGCCTGCCAGCGCCGTAGCCCCATCGTCGCCAGCCGCGCCAGCGTCATGTCGCGGGCTCGCGCACCGAGGACCAGCGACAGCAGCAGGACCAGCAGGCCGAACCCGGCCGCTGCGGCTATCCCCTGCACGAGGGCCGCCTGGGCCGCCCGTGGTACTGCTGCCCCGGTGATCGAGGCGAGGGCCGCCGCGCGCAGCGTTACCGATCCGCCCGGCAGCGCGCGGCTGACGTCCGAGCGCAGCCGCGCCGCATCCAGCCCGGAGCCGTCAACCAGCATGACACCTGGCCCGGGCGGGGCTGGCCCGAGTGCCCGCAGTGGCAGCACCACGACGGTGTACCCGTTCCGGCCGACACCGGGGACGCCGCCGATCCGCCCGGTCACCCGGATCGTGATGGCCTGGGCGCCCAGGCTGAGCCGCACCGGCGCCGCGCCGGCGACCTGGGCGGCCGCGGCGGTGGCGAGCGCGGGCACGGTGGCGGGACCGCCGCGCGCGGCGGTGCCGGACAGCGCGGACAGCGGGAAACGTGCGCCCGGTGCCCGGTCGGTCACCGCCGCATACCGGGCCGGGCTGACGAACACCGCGGTCAGCTCCTGCCCGCTGGCCAGCAGCGCGGTGCCATAGATCACCCCGGTAGCGGTAGCGGCGACCCCCGTCATCGAGGCGATCTGGCGCTGCAGCGCCGGGGGGATCACCCGGCCGGCGGGAGCTGCGATGATCGCATCGGCGCCCACCCGCCGCCAGGATTCGGCCACCTGGCCACGGGTGACCGAAGCGCTGATCATGGCGGGGAACGCCACCATGGCCAGCACCAGCACCAGAGCGAACGCTGGCAGCGCGGCGCCGGGCGGGGTACGGGTGGCCCGCGCCAGGCCGACGAACGCGACCACCCCGCGCGACCGGCCTGCGAGCCGGGCCAGCCCGCCGGCTGCGGGCGGGTAGCAGCGCAGCACGATGACGGCCACCGGGATGGCGACGAGTACCGGCGCCGCGCTCGGGAACAGGGCTATGTTCCCCGCGGACAGGCCCTGCTCCCGGAGCACGACGAGGCCGCCGATCGCGGCGGCGATCAGGGCCGCCTCGATCACTATCCGCCGGGCGGCGGGCTTCCGCCCGCTGGACCCGCTGGGTAGCCTGCCGGTGGCCGGAGCCGCCACGCGTTGCGGGATCACGCTGATCAGCACGGGCCCGGCCAGCGTCACGGCGATCGTGACGCCAGCCAGCCACCAGCTCACGCGATTGCCGCCGCCGGGGGTCAGGCCGATGGCGAGCGCTGCGGCCATCGCCCCGGCGGCCACGGCGATGACTGCGCTGGCCCGCAGGACCAGCCAGCCAAGCTGGTACAGCGCGGCGCCACGCGCCCGCATCAGCGTGAACTCCGCGGCGCGGCGCTGCGCCACCAGCCGGGCGCCAAGCAGCACCACCACCGCTCCCATGACGGCCAGGCCGACATACAGCAGCCCGAGCACGGGAGCAACGGCACGGTCCGCGGCGATGAACGGGGAGAGGATCGCTGGAACCCGCGAGTTGATCATCACCGTGACCGGGGGAGTCGCGGTGGCCGCCGGACAGCTCATTGGGCACACCTGGCTGCCCGGGGGAGGCGTGTGCGTGACCGGCGGAGGCCGGGTTCCGCTGCTCATCACCAGCCCCGTGGAGATCATGCCATCGATGCCCGTGCGCAGCGGGCTCGCCTGGTCCGCGGTGAGCCGGCCGAGCGCGGCCGGGACCACCCAGGTGAGCAGCATGAGGTTGGCATTGAGGCTGGTCTCGACCAGCGGTAGCGCGCCGCCGCCGATGAAGACCGTCCCGGCCCAGTGCGCGGGCCGGGACGGCGGGCCCGGGACCAGCGTCGGCTGGGCCGCCCCGGGATCCTCGCTCCAGAAGGCGGAAGCCGGGTAGGCCGGCCGGATGATCCCGGTGATCACCAGCGCCACCGCCCCCAGGTTCAGGCGGGTGCCGACCCGCAGGCCGAGCCGGGCCGCGGTGGCGGTGGTCACCGCGGCTTGTGCCACGCCCGCCTGGCCGGGCACCGTCCCGCCAGCTGGCAGGTGCCCGGCCACCACGCGGCTGTAGCGGGCCAGCGCCGTGCGGTAGGTCACCTCGAGTTGCGGCTGCCCGCGCCCGGCGGCGCGGGCAGCGCCGGTGACCGGCGCGTAGCCTGAGGTCAGGCCGGACCAGGCCGGCGGGTCGCTGGCTACTGGTGCCCCGGCCGCGGCCACCCGCGACCGCAGGCGCGCGCCGATTGCGGCGATCTCGGCGGGCGTGCCCTGGCTGAACGGAGGCGGCAGGTCCGTCAGGGTGACCGTCCCGATGACGGCGTTGCCGCCGGGCGGCGAAGCCGCGACCATCTGGTGCAGAGCCGAGGTGCGCAAGCTGGTGCTGGCCCGCGGAATCGCCAGGCTGGCCAGCACGGAGGCGAACACGAGCAAGCCGAAGGCGACGCTGGCAGCTGCCCCGGTGCCGGTCAGTGTCATCCAGGCGGCGCGCAGCCGCCGCCACGGCGTCCTCATCTGGTCTCCGCGCGCAACTGCGCGGCCGGGTCCGGCCGGTGGGCGACCGACAGGGCAGCCACGGCGGCCGGCAGGGCCGCGGTGACCACGGCCAGAGCGGCCGCCTGGCCAAGCGGCACCACCGTCAGGGCCGGCGGTACCGGGCTGGTCGCACCAGTGGTCAGTGTGATCGCGGGCATCATCAGCCGGGCCAGGCCAGCCCCGGCAAGCAGGCCCAGGGCCGCGGCCGGAACGCTGAGCGCAAACTGCTCCAGGCACAGCTGGCCGGCCTGAGCTCCTCTGCCCACACCCATTGCGGCCAGCACGGCGCTCTGCGTCCGCCGCGTGCGGAGGCTCGCCGCGATGCTGACCGAGAATCCGAGCACACCCAGCAGCACGGCCGCCACCCCGATGGCCAGCAGGGCCTGCCTGGGCACCGTCAGCAGCGGATTATGGAGCAGGGCCGCCCGCTGGCGGGCACGGTCGGCGACGGACAGTCCGGCCGGCAGATGCGGTTCCTGGCCGCCACGGGTGCGCAGCCACCAGCGGGTCACCGGCAAGGGCGCCACCTGGCCGGCGGCGAGCAGGTCGCTGATGGACCCGAGGTCGGTGATCAGCGCCCGGTTCGGCCCGAAAACTGTCGGGAACCTGGCTACCGAGGCCACGATCTGGAACGGGACGGAGAGCCCGGCGCCGAGCGAGACCGATACGGTCGATCCGGTGTGGAGCCGGCTGGCAGCCAGGTAACCGCTGGTGGCGATCGCCGGGACGAGCTGGGACGGCGGCGGCGCCGTGATCGCTACCTGCCCGGTGGAGCTCTCGGGAGCGAGGTCGACCATGCGCATGACCGAGGCCGACGGGTCGTGTCCGGCCCTGAACGTGAGTTGCTGGCCGCCCCGGGCGCCGCTGTGCCAGCCCAGGATCGCGGGCGGCACGCCGTCTTGCGGCGGCGAGGTCTGGAACGTGCCCGCCGGCCCGGTCGGCACGCGCGACGCGAATCCTGTGCCGTGCCACGCCGCGAGGACGGCACCAGGCCAGAGCGGCCCGCCGGGCCGGCCGCTGGCCGTCCTGGCCACCGTGAGGGACTCAATGCTGAGGTCAGCGGTTACGGCCGCTTCCGGGCCCGCCCGGGCGTACCGGGGCAGGACATAGGTGAGGGTCAGGCTGAGCAGCCGCACCGGGTAGCTGGCCTGCCGCGGGCCGGGCAGCGGGACGACGAGGGCGTGCCGCTGGCCGTCAGCGGGCAGGACCCCGGCGGGCAGCTGGTAGGTTACGCCGTCGGCATCCTGGATCCAGGCCACGACGCTGGCTGACCCGAGTTCCTTCCGCACCGCCGCCGCACTGCTGTGCGGGCCCGCCCCGAGGGCCGCGCGGATCTCCAGCCGGTCCGGCCGGCCGGGGAGGGCCAGCCCGGGGGGGTGCGGTGGGATGATGTGCCGCCACAGCGAAACCAGCGGGAGCGGTGACAGGTCGGGGCGGAGCAGGACCGCTGCGCCCGCGGTCCGCGCGTCCAGGGCGATCAGCTGGCTCGCGTTGCCGATGTTGACGACGCTGGCCGGCGTCGCGGCAGCGACGCCCGGCGGTGCGGCGGTGCCCAGCGGCACCCCCGCCGGGGAGTCCACCCGCAGGTCCGAGCCGACCGCGAAGGCGGCCTGGTCCGCGGCCGACCGCCGCCAGCTCGCATACCCAGCCAGCGCCAGCGTGGTGGTGGCCGTCGCGACGACGACGAGCAGGACCGGCCCGGCCTGGCGGATCGGCCGCCTGCCGATCTGCCAGCTCACCATGGCGGCGGCCAGCCGCCTGCCGTGCTCGGTTGCCCGGTCGGCCAGCCTGGCCAGCAGCGGCAGCGTACGGAGCGGGATGAGCGCCACCGCGGCCAGCGCGAGCGCGGGAGCGACGGCCACGGCGGGATCGATCCCGAGTGACCCAACTGCCGGGCGCGCGACGGCCGAGTAGCCGCGCAGTTGCCACACCGCGATCGCCGCCAGTGCCACCACGGCCAGATCACCGCCCGCCCAGGCGATCCCCGCGAGCCGGGCCTGCCGGCCCTGGCGGATCCTGGCCGCCTCAGGGGTCACCGCGTGCAGCGCCGGCCAGGCCATCACCGCGGCGCACAGCACCAGCATGGCCAGGGCCGACAGCCACACGAGCAGGCTGATACCAGTGGCCGGGGGACCGTCCAGGCGCAGCCTGACCGCGCGGGCCAGCACGCCGGTCAGGCGAACGCCGGCCAGCACGCCGGCCGAGCTGGCCAGGCTGCCGAGTACCAGCGCCTCGGCCAGCACTGGCCGCGTTATCTGCCACCTGGTGGCCCCGCGCGCCCGCAGCAACGCGGACTCCTCGTCGCGAAGACTGGCCAGCAGCCGCGCGGCCAGCAGCAGTGCCGCCGCAGAGACCAGCAGCAGCGCCAGCGCGCCGATCGTGAACAGCGACCGGGCCAGCACGATGGTGCGGGCGATGCCGGCCAGCAGCCGCGGCAGCCGGGTAGTCACGGCCAGCCCGGAAGGGAGAGTGGTGGCGAACTTCGTTACCGCCTGGCTGGTGCTGCCGGCCAGCACGCCGATTCTCTGCCGGGCCATGGCCGGCGCCCGCGGAAGCACGAACCACGAGGCCTGGCTGGCGGTGAGAACGCCGCGGAACGCTGCGGGACTCACCACTGCGGGACCGTAGGTGACAAAGGAACTGGGGGGGCCGGCCCCGGGAATGGCATTGGCGCTGAGCCCGGAAACCGGCACCAGGTCCAGCGCCCAGTACGGCGACGCCGGATCCCGGGGCCGGAACAGTCCGGTGACGCGCAGCCCGGCCGAGGCCGGCCCGGACCGGGCGGCGGTAGCCAGCACTGAGCCGGGCGCTGCATGCAGCTGGCTGGCCGCGGTCACCGGCAGCGCAACCGGGACCGGGCCGCCAGGGTGCGGCGGGCCCGGCCATTTCCCGGCGGTCAGCAACGCCTGGGCATGGATCCCGGCCAGCGCTGCGATCTGGATCTGCCAGGCAATGGGGGGAGGAACCCCCCGGCCCGGGCTCGGCTCAGCGCGGACGGCCCGGGGCGGCGAGAGCGGGGCCGGGTTCGCCCACAGCGCGCTGTCCAGCTGGAAGCCGACCCCCGGCCATGCCTTCCGCAGCGTCGTCCGGATCAGCCGCGAGTCAGCGGCCGCCTGCCCGGCGTCATCCACCAGGCCGCTGAGTCCGATCACCCGGCCCTGCGGGGCGGCGAGGATGCTCTGTGCCCCGGGCGGGATCGCCACGGCGGCGAAGGTCCACAGCACAGCCGCCAGCCCGGTGGCGAGCAGGACGGTGACCGCCACGCAGGCCAGGAGCAGCCATGAGGACCTGGCCCGGCGGGCGAGGAAGGAGATTCCCAGGCCTGGCCCAGACCGGCTCCAGCCCGGTGCCCAGCTGCCGCCAGGTCTGGGCACGGGCGGTTGCTTACCCATCTCTCGCCTGAGTTCCAGCGTCCCCGGCCAGGGCCGGCTGCCCGGCAGGCGGACCGGTCAGCACGCAGCCATCCTCCAGAAAAATGACCTCGTCGGCCAGGTCGATGAGCGCCTCATCGTGGGTCGCGACCAGGGCGGTGATGCCCTCCGAGCGCACCACGCTCAGCAGCAGCATCATGATCTGCCGGCCGGTCTCCAGGTCGAGCTGGCTGGTTGGCTCGTCAGCGATCAGCAGCCCGGGCCGTCCGGCCAGCGCGCGGGCGATGGCGACCCGCTGCTGCTGGCCCCCGGAGAGCTCGTTTGGCCGGTGCGCAGCATGACTGGACAAGCCGGTCAGCGCCAGCATGGCGGCGATCCGCTGCCGGCGCTGGCTGGGCCGCACGCCCGCGACGCGCAGCGGAATCCCAACATTTTCGGCTGCGGACAGCATGGGAATGAGCCCGAATGACTGGAAAATGAAGGCGACCGTCTCCCGGCGCAGCGCCAGCCGTTCCGGCTCAGTCATCCGGCTCACTTCCCGGCCATCCACCCACACCTGGCCCGCGGTCGGGCTGTCCAGGCCGCCGATGATGTTGAGCAGCGTGGTCTTGCCGGAGCCAGACCGCCCGCGCAGGGCAGTGAGCTGACCCTGGCCTGCCGTGAACGACACCCCGCGCAGGGCGTGCACGGCCGTACGCCCGCTGCCAAAGGTCCGGGAAATACCACTCGCCGTCACCAGGGCTTGCGGTGGCTGGCCAACGTCACGCAGGCCACGCGCAGCGGCGAACCCGGCGTTGTCTTGGCTCACACCCGTTAACCCGCCACTGACCAGAAACGCTTACCTTGGCCCGGCACGAGTTCTGCGCTCTGCGCGGCCCGCCGCCGCCCGGTCCGCGCGGCTACCGGGTGACCGGCGGCTGCCGGCTGTTCCTGCAGGTGTGGGCGCTGGTGTAGATGAGGTCCAGGAACAGGGTATGGCCGAGGTTGAAGTTCCCGATGAACAGCTCGGTCCCGGAAGGCATCGCCGCAGGGTTGATCACCATCGTCACCGGGTCAACGAACGGGGCCAGCTGACTGGGCCGCACGGGGAAGGTCCCGCTCTCCATGACGCCGCGGCCGCTGCGCGCCCGCGTGGCCCGGTGCCGCGGGCTGCCGGGCGCCGGGACGGACAGCACCCCGAGGCGGCCCGGGTCTGGTGCCGCCGGGTGGGATGAGCAGTAGCTGCCGGTCTTGACCAGTGCCCGGATGCCGTGCTGCGCAAGCGCCCGCTGGAGCGCGGCAGGATCGAACAACTGCCCCACGTTCAGCGCGGTGGTGCCGTTGGAATAGCTGGTCAGGGTGAAGGCCGCGGTCTGGGCCGGGCCGGTGCGGCGGGCAGGGTCCGCACCAAAAACGCCGGCCAGGCCGAGCCCCAGCGCGAGACCCGCGACGGCCGCACCGCCCAGGCCCGCGAAGCGGGCCAGCCACCGCCGCCGGTGCACGCGGCCCCGGCTGATGATCGCAGCCAGCGATGGCCGCTCGGGCACGCCCAGTTCAGACAGGCAGTCGCGCAGCTCCTGGGCCAGGGCGGTGTCGTCCGGGTGGTCGTCGTGGTTCATCGTCCAGCCCCCGCGGTCGTGACGGGCGCCAGTTCGCCGCGCAGGGCTGTCATGGCCCGCGACAGGTGGGCCCGGACCGTTCCCGGCGCGATGCCGAGCTGCCTGGCGGTCGCGTCGATGCCCAGGTCAAGGAAGACACGCAGCACGATCACCTCCCGCTGCCGGGCTGGCAGGCGGCGCAGTGCGGTCAGGACGGCAGTGTCCAGGCCGGCCGCCTGGCTATCGGCCACCGCGAAGTCATCGCTGGCCAGCGCGGTTTCCTTGTTGCGCCGGTACCAGGCGGACGCCCCGGCGTTGAGCGCGGTGCGGACGATCCAGGCCCTGGGCGCCGGATGACGGCTGACTTTGGGCCAGGACGCCCAGGCCCGGGCGAACGCCTCGGCGACCTGGTCCTCGGCCAAGGTCAGGCTGCCGGTGCTGGCGGCCACCGCCCGCAGGCAGGGGTCCCAGCTGGCCGCGAAGAACTCAGCGAACTCGGCGTTGCCTTGGCTCACACCCGTTAACCCACCAGTGACCGGAAACGCTTACCCTGCCCGGGCGATTCTGCCTGGCCCGGTGACCTACCCTGGCGCCCTCACGGTACCCGCCCCGGCCCGGGGAAGCCCGACCCGGCACCGGTTCCTGCCCGTCTCCCTGACCAGAACGGCTGGCGCAGGAGATGGCCAGCGGAATGTCACATTCCTGCGGCGCGGCGGGTCACCAGGCCGGGCCCGCGAGATGCGGGCCATAGGCCAGACCACGGGTGCACTGGAGCACGGGTGCACTGGAGGAGGCGAGCACAATGCGAGTCCTGGTTGTGGGAGCGAGCGGGGCGATCGGCAGCAGGCTCGTTCCGCAGCTGATCGATCGGGGGCACGAGGTGGCCGGCACCTGCCGGTCGCCGCGGAACGCCGAGCGGATCCGTGCCCTCGGCGCCGAGGCCATCGCGCTCGACCTGCTCGACCGGGCCGCCGCGCGCCAGGCCGTGCTGGAAACCGCGCCGGAGGCCATCATCCACCAGGCCACCGCGCTGGCTGGGGTGCGCTTCGGCCGGAGCCTTGACCGCAGCTTCGCCGCGACCAACCGGCTGCGCGGCGAGGGCACCGACATCCTGCTGGATGCTGCGCGCGAAGCGGGGGTACGCCGGTTCGTCGCGCAGAGCTTCGCCAGCTACCGCTACGCGCGGGAGGGCGGGATGGTCAAGACCGAGGAGGACCGGCTCGACCCGGACCCGCCGGCCATGGCCCGGGAGACCAACGCCGCGATGCGGCATCTGGACGAGGCGGTCACCGCCGCGGGCGGGGTCGCGCTGCGCTACGGCGGCTTCTATGGTGCCGGCAATGACGGGCTGGTTAAGCCGGTGCTCAAGCGGCAGTTCCCGGTCATCGGGAAGGGGGACGGCTACTCCTCGTTCATCCACCTCGACGATGCCGCCGCCGCGACCGTAATCGCGATGGAACGCGACGCGGCCGGGATCTACAACATCGTGGATGACGAGCCGGCCCCGATGCGCGAGTGGCTGCCCGCGCTCGCCAGCGCGCTGGGTGCCAAGCCACCCCGTCATATCCCGCTGTGGCTGGCCGGGCTGGTTGCGGGCCAGGGCGCGGTGATGATGGCGGCCGGCTCCCGCGCCGCGTCCAACGCCAAGGCCAAGCGGGAACTCGGCTGGGCGCCGCGCTACCCCAGCTGGCGGCAGGGCTTCCCGGCCGCCTACGCGGCACTCGCCGCGGCCGGCGGGCGGAAAGCGCGGCTGGCCGACAGCGCCGGTCACTCGCTGGCGGCCAGGCCGGCGCCACACGATGGTGAGCCGCCCGGCTGACTGCTGGGCGGCGCCAGGTGGCCGTCCGCCCAGGCAGCCTCTAGCGCAGCCAGGAAGACCCCGGCCGGCTGCGCGCCGGCCACCCCCCGGGTGCCGCTCGCTACACAGCACGGGACGCCGGTCAGGCCGAGCTGCCGGGCCTCCGCCTGGTCGGCGCTGACCTGGTCGTCGTAACGGCCGTCGGTGAGCGCGGCCTGGACATCCGCCGGGGTCAGCCCGGCGCCGGCGGCAGCCGGGACCAGGCTGCTGGCCTCGAAGACCGACCGCCCGGCGCCGAAGTACGCGGCATACAGGGCGGCCAGCATCGGCTGACCGCGGCCGCCAGCCTGGGCGTACTGAAGGAGCCGGTGCGCGGCCCGGGTATTGCCGACCGGCCGGTCCGGGCTGAACGCCAGCCCCTCGGCCTGCGCCAGTCCCGCTACCCGGGCCTCGGCCTCGGCCGCCTGGGCCCGGGACAGGCCGTATTTGGCGGCCAGCATGTCCAGCACTGGGCGGGTCTGCCCGGCGGGCTGGCCAGGATCGAGCTGGAACGAGCGGTAAACGACGTCAAGTTCAGCACGGTACCCAAACTCGCGCTGCGCGGCGGCGAACCGGGCTAGGCCGATGTAGCACCAGGGACAGGTGATGTCGGCCCAGATGTCAACCCGCAGGCGCTGCCTCCCGTGCCGTGGTGGCAGCTTAAGCCGCGGGCTGTGGTGGTGCGCGCTTACCTGGGCTCGATGTACCGGCGCTGCTCGGTGACTTCGGCGGACGCCCGGTCCCGGCGCCGCACGATCATCAGGCCGATGGCCACGCACAGCCCGGCCAGCCCGCCGATTATCAGGATCACCCCGATGACCTGCAAATCCACGTTCTTTGGCGACCAAGTGACGGCAAACCGGAGGATCGCGCCAATGATGATCAGAGCCACGCTCCCGCCAATGGTCACGGGCGGCCTCCTCTGTCTCTTAGCTAACGATACCCGTCGAGCAGCCGTAGTGCCTGGGTGGACTATCGTCGCCCGCCGGGGCCGGTGCCTCACCCGCTGCGGGTGAGCCGATCACGTGCGGCTGGCCCGGCCCGGGCGGGCCCGGCGTCGCCGGGCCGCGTCCGGCCCGGCGGCGGCCGTGCCTGCGGCCGGGCCGGACGGGACGGCCTGCCAGGGCCGCGGCCGCCGCGGGCAGGGCAGGGCCGGAGCAGCTACCCAGGCCAGCCTTGGGCCGCCGGTTTTCACCCGGCCCGGGGGAGGCGCCGGGCGGCCCGCTCAGCGACGGTGAACTAGCCTGCCGCCGAGGGGTACCCGCAACCGGGGGGCTCAGGTGCCCACGGCGGCAGGCCTGGAACGCTCCCGGCGGCCGGGAGCAGGAGGTGACCTGTGTCCGACGTCGGTGACAAAGCAGTCGACGGGGCAGCCGATGAACAGGTAGCGGCAGCCACACCCGCCACAGCTGCGCAAGCCGCAGCCTCGCCATCCGCCGCGCCACCTGCGGCCGGCCAGTCAGCTGCGGCCGAGCCACCTGCGCCCGGCGAACCATCCGCGGCCGGCGAGCCACCCGAGGCCGGCGAGCCATCTGCCACCAGCAGCGACCTGGCCGGTGACGAGCGGGCCGAGCTGGAGCGGCTGCGCGGGGAAGTCGCGGAGCTGCACGCCCACCCGCCCGCCCCGCCTGCCCCGCCGCGGCGCCGCCGCCGGGGTGGCTGGCGGGCCGTGGTAGCGGTGGTGTGCATTGTGCTGGGCTGCGTCCTGGCGCCGGTGTCGGTGCTGGCCGTGTGGACCGCCAACCAGGTCTCCGACACTAACCGCTACGTGGAGAACGTGGCCCCGCTGATCCACGAGCCCTCGGTGCAGACCGCACTGACCGACAAGATCAGCACCCAGATCAACGCCCGGCTGAATGTCGCGGGCCTGACCAACCAGGCGGCGGACACGCTGTCCAGCAGGGGCCTGACCCGGGTCGGCACGCTGCTGCACACGTTCTCCGGGCAGCTCGCCGGGGCCGTCGCCGGGTTCATCCACAGCCAGGTGGCCAAGATCGTGGCCAGCCCGCAGGTGGCCAGCTTGTGGGTGCAGGTGAACCGGACTGCGCACGCGCAGCTGGTCAAGGCGCTGTCCGGGCAGGGCAACGGGGCCGTCACGATCAGCAACGGCCAGGTCGTGCTGAACCTGGGCCCGTTCATCACCCTGGTCAAACACCGGCTGGCCGCCCGTGGGTTCACGATTGTGAACAGCATCCCGGCGATCAACCCGACGCTGGCCTTGTTCTCGGCGAAATACCTGGTCAAGGCGCAGACCGGGTACCGGCTGATCAACGACCTGAAGATCGTGCTGCCGATCCTCGCCCTCGTGCTGCTGGGCGCCGGGATCTACGTCGCCAGGGGGCACCGCCGCGCGGTGATCGGCGCCGGGCTCGGCCTGGCCGGGTCCATGCTGCTCCTCGGCATCGCGCTGGCTATCGCGCGCAGCATCTACCTGAACAGCGTGCCGTCCAATGTGCTGCCCGCCAACGCGGCCGCCGTGCTCTACGACACCCTGGTCCGGTTCATCAAGGACGGGCTGCGGGTGATCCTGGTCGTCGGCCTGATCGTGGCGATCGCCGCGTTCTTCACCGGCCCCTCGGTCACCGCGGTAGGCACCCGGCGCGGCATCAAGCGCGGGCTGGGCTGGGTACGCAGCAGCGGCGAATCCCACGGGATGGGCACCGGGCCGGTGGGCCGGTGGGTCTACCAGTACCGGCAGGCGCTGCGCATCGCCGCGGTGGCGCTGTTCGGGCTGATCTTCGTGTTCCTGGGCCGGCCCACGGTGGGCAACGCCATCCTGCTCGCCGTCCTCCTGCTCGTCACCCTTGGCCTCATCGAACTGATCGGCCACCCCCCAGCCCCCAGCCCGGCGGAGCCACAGGCAGCTGGCCCGGCTGGCGGCTGAGCGAAGCCGTCCACGTGATTGCCCAGGCCGCCGGCCTCGCGGTGCTGGCCGCGATCTCCCCGACCGCGCTGCTGCTGGCCGCCGTGTACCTGGGGTCGGCCCGGCCCCAGGCCACGGTGCTGTGCTACCTGGCCGGCGCCCTGCTGATGAGTGTCGCGATCGGCGTCATTGTGCTGGTCGCGCTGCGGGCGGGCGGGTTCAGCCTGCCGAAGCACCGGCACGACCGCTATGGCCTGCGGCTCGGGCTGGGCATCCTGCTCGTCCTGGCCGGGCTGTTCCTGTTCCGCCGCAAACCCAAGCCGGTGGATCCGGACAAGCCGCAGAAAGGCATCGTCGGCCGGCTGATGGCCAACCCGGCCCCGTACACCGCGTTCCTGGCCGGCCTGCTGGTGTTCGGGCCGGGCGTCACGTTCCTCGCTGCCGTCCAGGTCGTGGCCACCGCGCAGGCCGACCTCTCCGAGACCGCGGCGGCGCTGATCGTGATCGTGGTCATCAACGTCGCGCTCGTCTGGCTGCCGCTGCTGGCCTACCTGGCCGCGCCGGACTTCACCAGCAGGCACCTGGGCCGGTTCAATGCCTGGCTGCGCCGCAACGGCCGGTTCATCCTGTCTGGTGCACTGGTGATCGCTGGCATTATCCTGACCGTCAACGGGATCACCGGGCTGATCCAGAAAGGCTGACCGGGTGCCTCCGCTGAATCCGCTCCGTTCCATGGGCAGGCGAATGAGCGACCCGGCCGAGTCGCTGGCGCAGCGCGTCGCCGAGCGCGTCGTCGACCTGGTGGTCCGCAGCCTGGACGTGAACGCCCTGGTCCAGGAGATCGACCTCAATGCCATCGTGGACGGGGTCGACGTGGACAAGCTGGTGAACCGGGTCGACGTGAACAAGGTGGTGGACCGGGTCGACGTGAACAAGGTGGTGGACCGGGTCGATATCGACCAGCTGCTGGCCCGGGTCGACATGGATGCACTGCTGGCGCGGGTGGATATCGACCAGCTGCTGGCGCGGGTGGATATCGACCAGCTGCTGGCCCGGGTGGATGTGGCCGCGGTGGTAGACCGGGTCGATGTCAACGAGGTCGTCGAGCGCGTCGACATCGACGCGCTGGTCACCCAGACCGATCTGGGCGCGGTGATCGCCAAGTCCTCCGGCGGCATCGCCGGCAACGCGCTGGATGTGGTACGCAGCCAGGCGGTCGGGCTGGACGAGTTCGTCGCGCGCTGGGTGGGCCGGTTCCGGCGACGGCGCTACAGCGGGCCGCCTGGCCCGCCCGCCCTGCTGCGGTCCGCCCCGCCTGCCGCGCCGCTGACCCCGGCGCTGGCCCCGGGGCCCGCGATCACCACGGCGGAGCCGTGACCGCGCCGCCCGCCGCCCAGCTGCACTTCCAGGACCATTTCGCCGGGGCGGCCAGCCGGCTGGCTGGCTATGCCATCGACATCGGGGTCAGCACCGGCCTGTTCACCCTGGCCCTGGCCGGGATCAGCTTCGTGGCCAGCCTCATCGAGGGTCACTCGGTGTCCTGGAACCGCGCCGACGTCGCCGTCACGATCGGGTACCTGCTCTGGCTGTTCGTCTACTTCGCCTACTCATGGGCGGCCAGCGGCAAGAGCTTCGGCATGGCGGTCCTGGGCATCCGGGTGGTGTCGGCCGATGGTGCCGCGGCGACCGTGCGCCAGGCAGTGATCAGGACGCTGGCGTTCCCGCTGAGCTTCCTGCTGCTCGGGCTGGGCTTCCTCGGCATCGTGCTGCAGCGTGACCGCCGTGCGCTGCACGACCTGATCGCGGGCACCGCGGTGGTCTACGCCTGGGACGCCCGGGCGGCCCGGCTCCGATTCCTGGCCCGGGACACCCCGCCCAGCCCGCACTGACCTGCCGCTAGCCGGACTCTGGCTAACATTCACCCACTTAGGGTGATGATTTGGCTACGTTCTGTCATAACTCTGGAGGAGCGGAAGCCGCCGGGACCGCTGGGACCGCCGGGGCTGCCGCGGGTCCTGGTCCCTACCCTGCGACCGAGGGGAGTAGGCGCACGATGAGCGATACGCAAGCAGAACGCACCACCTCAGGACAGGCTGACCCCACCGGCTACCGCGGTCAGCGAGCGGCGGCCGAGCCGAGCGGCTGGGCGGGCTGGGTCATCTTCGCCGGCGTCGTGATGATCACGCTGGGTGCGTTCCACATCATTGACGGCCTGGTCGCGCTCTTGGAGAAGAGTTTCTACCTGGTGACCAGCAGCAGCCTGGTGGTGCATGTCAACTACGCGGCGTGGGGCTGGGTGCACCTGGCGCTCGGCGCCCTGTTCATCATCGTCGGCCTGGGTGTGCTGGCCGGGCAGCTATGGGCCCAGGTCATCGGCATCACGCTCGCCGTGATCAGCGCCATCGTCAACCTGGCCTTCATCGCCGCGTACCCGGTATGGGGCGTCATCCTGATCGCGCTGGACATAGTGATCATCTACGCGCTGGCCATGCACGGCCGGGAGCTGAGCACCCGCTGACCGCTCAGCCGGGCGAGGTGTCCCGGCGGGTCTCCGGTCCCGGTCCAGGCCCGGCCCGGTTCCGCCCGCCGGGGCGCCCGGCGGTTCGCCGCGGCCGGGCCCCGCCGGGTGGCCGCTGCCGCACCACGCCATGGGCGCTGGCCCGCCGGGTGCTGGCCCGCCGGGCGCCGGCCGGCCGGCCGTCGACGCGGCGAGCGGCTGCCCGCTCGATGCCACGGAAGCCGGCCACCAGGCGGGCGACCAGGGTGGCCAGGAAGATCTGGCCGGCCATCGCCTCCAGCACGGCAATGGCCTGGCCACTGCTCTGGGCGGCGGTGTAGTCCCCGTAGCCCAGCGTGGTCAGCGTGGTGAAGCTGAAGTACTGGAACGTCTTGGTGTTGCCGGTCTGCCCGTGCGCGAAGAACATGCCCCCGTCGAAGTGGTTCAGGGCTGCGTACACCGCGGCGAACATCAGCCCGAGGATCATGTACGCGCTGATCGCGCCGTAGATGCTCTGCAGGGTGATCTCTGGCCGGGACAGTACCCGGCGCACGATCAGGGTGATCGACAGCAGCAGGATCAGGGCGGTCCACAGGTCCGCCGCGCCGGCCACCGCCGTGCCGCTTTCCGTCAACTGGAGTGAGCTGGCCACCGCCGTGCCCAGCACCAAGCCGACCGCGGCGATCTGCACGGTCCGGCGCTGCAGCCGTCCGTTGCGCAGGGCGAGCAGCAGGACGGCCAGGAACAGCACCACCTGAATCGCGCTGACCAGGCCGCCTTCGGTGAACGCGGACAGCACGTAGGTGAAGATCAGGATCAGCAGCAGGCCACCGAACCGGTCCACCGGGCGGGCCCGGCTCCCAGCACTGGTGCCGGCCTGGTCAGCACGGCGGGGCCCGGGGCCGGCCAGCCCTGTGTGCTGGTCCGCCCGGGTCGTCATGGCGCAAGCCTAGGGCCGGATGGATCACGTTCTGCCTCACCCGCGCCGGGTGGCGCGCCGCGCGGCAATGCGCGCCAACGTCGTACCCGGGAAAACTGCGCGGACTGCCGTCCCGGCCCAGGCGGGCAGGGGCCCCCGCCCTGATGCACCGAAAGGGAGCAACGATGAGCATGCCTGCCAATGTGGATGTCGACCCGGCCACCCAGGACGCCCTGAACGGCCTGGCCCTGGGCAACCTCGAAGTCCTCGGCGAGGCCCTCGAACTGCGCGAGGCCGCGCAGGAGAGCAGCGGCCTGGATGCCCGCACCTTCGGCCTGGTCAAGATCGCCGCGCTGATCGCGCTCGACTCCCCGCCCGCGTCCTACCTGTGGCAGGTCGCCAACGCCCTCGACGCGGGCGCCACGCCCGAGGAGATCGTGGGCGTGCTGCGGGCCGTCGCCCCGCAGGTCGGCGGGCCCCGGGTGATCGGCGCCGCCCCGGAGATCATGGTCGCGCTGGGCCTGGCCCTGCCCGACGGCCAGGACGTGTGAGGAGGCGGGCATGTTCATGAGGCGACGTCCGCTGCTGCGTGCGGCCGCGGTTGGCGGTGGCGCGTACGTGGCGGGCAAGAGAAGGGCGCAGAACCAGGCCGCCCAGGCCCAGGCCGAAGACGAGCAGAACGCCAGGATCAGCGACCTGGAGCAGCAGCAGCAGTACGGCGCACCAGCACCGCCGCCGGCTGCCCCGGCTGCCCCGGCTGCCGCGGGTGGCAGCGGGCCCGGGTCTCTCTCGGATCAGCTCAAGCAGCTCTCCTCGCTGCACGAGGCGGGCGCCCTGAGCGACGACGAGTTCGCGGCGGCCAAGCAGAAGCTGCTGGGCACCTGATCCGGCCCGCCGGTCAGGGCAGGCCAGCGCGCCAGCGCGGCCTGGCCGGGGCAGCACCCGTCCCGGCCAGGCCGCGCTGAAGCCCGGCTTCAGCTGCCCGCGGTCTGCTGACCGTGCAGCGCATCCTGCAGGTCGGCTTCGCCTTCCTTGGTCAGCGAGGACTTGAGCACGGTCCCGCCGAACTTGCTGAGCGCCTCGGTGGCCTTGTCCGGGGTCACTTTCTCCACCATCAGGAACAGCGCCGAGGTGCCTGGCTGCAGCATGTTGCGGACCTGGTCCTGGAACTCCCGGTCGATGCCGGACTTGGTGATCTTCCCCATCAGGGCGCCCATGCCGGCCCCGATGGCCAGGCCGAAGAACGGAATGAAGAACAGCAGGCCGAACAGCAGCCCCCAGAACATTCCCCAGGTCGCGCCGGCCCCGACCGGATGGTGGCTGGTGTGTACGTGGAACTTGCCTTCCTTGTCGCGGACGATGGCCGCGATGGCGTCGGGCTCAATGATGAGGTCCTTGGCCAGCCGCCGCGCCTCTTCGGCGGCCAGCTCGGCGGTGGTCTCGTCCTGGTAGCCAATGGCAATCAAGTCAGACATGATGTCCTTCCCTCTCCGCTCTCCTGTGCCGGGGACAGTTCACCGCCGGGCCGGGTGGGGCCGCCCCACCCGCAGCGGGTGAAGCGGCTGGGGCTGGTCCCGCCAGCCCGGGTGCCGGCTGACCGCCGGCCGGGTGAGCTGGCGCGGCCGCGCCCGCCGGCCGGGTGTTACAGCTCGATGAGCTCGGCCTGGATGTCCAGGGCGCTCTTCACCCGACCCATGACCAGCCCGGGGCCAGGCAGCGCCGCGTAGCTGGCCAGCACCGCGGCCCGGAAACTCGGGTGCACGGCGTCCCGGCCGAGCTGGTCGAGCACTTCGCGGCCGGCCAGGCTGTCCAGCTGGCCCTTGCTGCTGGCCGCCAGCCGCAGCCGGGTGCCGATCGCGGTGAGCCGCTGATGGACGGCCAGCAGGGCGGCGCAGCCATCCGCGTCCAGCTCGGCGGCCTGGCCCAGGTCGAGGACGACGGTGCCGACCGGGCAGCCACAGCTGAGCACGCGGCGCAGCACGGTGTCCGCGAGCCGGCCACCCGGGCTGCTGTCCATCGCGATGCTCATGCCGAGGCAGGCGATCTGGGTCAGGGCCCGCCGCCGCGCGGTGAACCGGGCCCAGGCGCGCGCCGAGGCGTGCACCGGCATAGGCTTCGCGAGCCCGCCGCGGACCCGGCCAAGCGGGCGCGGGGCGGGCACCGGCAGGGCGTGCGGACGGCTCATCTCAGCGGCCTCCCGGACCGGGGTCGACGACCAGCGTGCAGCGGCCTGGACGGATCCAGAGCTTCGCCGGGGGAGCCGCCACCAGAGTGACCGCGGCCCGCCTCAGCCGCATCACCCGGGCGGGGCGAATCACCGGGCCGCGGGCCTGCCTGCCTGGGGCATGACCCAGCTAAGCCGGGCTGATCGCCCGCGCGGCCCTGACCAGGCTGATATGCGTCCCAGCCAGCGGGTAGTTGCCCGCGAGCCGCCTGCGCAGCGGGTCATATCCCTCGGCCAGCAGGCCAACGTCGTTGCGCAGCTCCAGCAGGCCGGCGAAGACCCGCCGCCCCTGCGCCGAATCGCCCGCCACGGCGAGGCTCTCGGCCAGCCAGAAGGAAGCAGGCAGGTAGCCGGCCTGGCCGGCCGGCAGGCCGTCCGTGTCCGCGGGCGGGTTCGGCTGGTAGCGCAGCAGGATCCCGCTGTCGTCGAGGTCGCGGGCGATGGCCGCTATGGTGCCGGCCATGCTGGGGTCGTCGGCGGGCAGGAAGCCGAGCTGCGGCAGCTGCAGCAGGCTGGCGTCCACGGCCGGGGAGCCGTACCGCTGGATGAACGTGTTGCGCTCCCGGTCAAAGCCGCGCGCCAGCAGGTCATCCCGCACCGCGTCGCGCAGCTGGCGCCACCGGTCCAGCGGCCCCTGGCCGCCGGAGCGCTCGATCAGCTTGATCGCGGAGTCAGCCGCGGCCCAGATCATCGCCTTGCTGTGCACGAACTGGCGGGGCGGCGCGCGCATCTCCCAGATGCTGGTGTCTGATTCCGGCCAGTGGGCCTCCAGGAAGGACAGGATGGCGTCCAGGTCAGCCAGGTCAGCCAGGTCAGCCAGGCCGGCCGTGGCCGGCAGTCCCGCGGCCTGGGCCGCCAGCCGGGCCCGCAGCAGGCCGCCGAACGTGGCGAGCTGCCTGCGGGCCGCCGAGGCATTGCCGATCCGGACCGGCCGGGCTCCGTCATAGCCGGCCAGCCAGTCCAGTTCCAGTTCCGGCATCCGCCGCTCACCACCCACCCGGTACACCGGCTGGGCCTGGCTGGGCGGTCCGGTCAGCGCATGGTTGAGCCAGGCCAGCAGGCTGCTCGCTTCGTCGGCGGCCCCGGCGGACAGGAACGCCTCCAGGCCGGCCGCGGCGTCCCGGATCCAGCAGAACCGGTAGTCCCAGTTACGCATCCCGGACGCCTGCATGGGCAGCGACGTGGTCGGCGCGGCGATCAGCCCGCCGGTGGGTGCGTAACTGAGCGCCTTCAGCGTGATCAGCGACCGGACGACCGCGTCGCGCCAGTCATCGCCGCAGCTCAGGCCGGCCACCCAGGCCCGCCACCAGCCGGCGGTCGCCTCGGTCAGGTCGCTGGCGGCCGGCCAGGCCGGCGCCCGCTGATGCGACGGCCGCCAGGCCACGGCCACCGGCACCCGGTCGCCCTTGGCCACCTGGAACCGGGCGGTCAGTGCCCCGTCGGCAGCCTGCACATCCAGCGGGCTGAACAGCCACAGCGAGTGGCTGCCCGCCGTCAGCCGCCACCCGCCGCCCTGCTTGCTGACCCGGGGCACGCTCAGCCCGTACTCGAATCGTGGCGCGAGGGTCATCCGCAGGCTGACCCGGCCGCGGATGCCCTCGATGACCCGGACCAGCACCGGGTCGCCGCGGCGGGGTGGCATGCAGTCGCGCAGCCGGACGGTGCCCGAGGCGGTGCTGAACTCGGTCTCCAGCACCAGGGTGTCCGGCAGGTAGCGGCGGCGGACCCGGGTGATCTCGCTGTCCGGGGCTACCTGCCAGTACCCGGACCGCTCGTCGCCGAGCAGCGCCGCGAAGCAGGCCTCCGAGTCGAACCGCGGCAGGCACAGCCAGTCGATGGAGCCATCCCGGCTGACCAGCGCGGCCGAGTGCAGGTCACCGATGAGGGCGTACTCCTCGATCGGTCGGGACATGCACAGGCCTCCGGCAGCCGGCGGCGACGGGCTCACCTCGCAGCAGGTTCGCTTTCTGGATGCCGGGGCGTCGTCATCCTCCGGGGGTGACGCGGATCCGGCAGTGGCGGATCATGGTGGTGCGATATGACCGGCGGCCGCCCGTTGTGCGGTCATGACGCCGGTCCCACCCGGGTACGTCCTGAGGGAGGGACACAAGCTCATGGCAGAGACGACAGGCAAGCCCGCAACTGGCAGCGGCCGGGCCCGGTCCACCGGCGGCCGGGCGGCGAGCGGCGCAACCCCCCGCAGCACGGCCAGCAAGACACCGGCCAGCAAGACACCGGCCAGCAAGACACCGGCCAGCAAGACACCGGCCAGCAAGACACCGGCCAGCAAGACACCGGCCAGCCGGGGCACCGGCGCCCGGAGCAGCACGGCCCGGGGCAGCACCACCAGGAGCAGCGGCAGCACCGCTGGGTCCAGCAAGGCCCCGGCCAGCAAGCCCAGCGCCCCCCGGGCCGCCAGCCCGGCCCGCAGCAGCACGGCCCGGCCCGCAGCCACCCGGGCCAGCACCACGCGGAGCACCCGGGCCGGCGCCACGAGTGGCACCCGGGCCAGCCGGAGCCGCGCCGCGGCCGCGAACGGGCCGGCCGCCGCGCGGCTGCTGCCCGGCGTGCCCGAGGGCGCCCGCAAGTCGATCGTGCAGCCCCGCAACCCGGCCACCGGCCTGGAAGACCCGCGGCCCCGGCTGACCGCGGCCGAGCGCAAGGTGCGGGGCAAGGCGGCCCGCGCCGAGGTGCCCCGGGAGAGCCACGCGGAATGGCAGCCACCGGCGGACCGCCCGGACCCGGTGGCCCTGCTGGACGGCCAGGCCGCGTCACGCCTGCCCGACCTGGTCCCGGTGCGGTACGGCCGGATGATGGAGACGCCGTTCACCTACTTCCGCGGCGCGGCGCTGCCGATGGCCAGCGACCTGGCCCGCACCCCGGCGACCGGGATCCTCGTGCAGGCCTGCGGGGACGCGCACCTGTCCAACTTCGGGCTGTTCGGCTCGCCCGAGCGCAAGCTGGTCTTCGACGTCAACGACTTCGACGAGACGCTGCCCGGCCCGTGGGAGTGGGACGTGAAGCGGCTCGCGGCCAGCATGGAAGTGGCCGCGCGGGACAACGGGTTCGCCGACAAGGACCGCCGCAAGATCCTGCTGGCCACCGGGGCCAGGTACCGGGCGACCATGCGGCAGCTGGCCGGCCTGGGCAACCTGGACGTCTGGTACACGCAGATCGACATCGAGGAGCTGCGGGCCCGCTTCGATTCGCAGCTGCTGGACCGCCAGCGCAAGGCCCTCGACAAGGGCCTGGCCAAGGCGCGGACCCGGGACAGCATGCAGGCCCTCAGCAAGCTGTGCCGGATGGAGAACGGGCAGCCGCGCATCACCCCGGACCCGCCGGTGGTCGTCCCGATCCGCGATCTGGTGGGCGGCGAGGAGTTCAACGGCAGAGACGTGCAAAGCGAGCTGGTCAGCCTGCTCGGCAAGTACCGGCGGACGCTGGAACCCGACCGCCGGGTGCTGCTCGAGCAGTACGAGTTCACCGACATGGCCCGCAAGGTGGTCGGGGTGGGCAGCGTCGGGACCCGCTGCTGGATCGTCCTGATGCTCGGCCGGGACGAGAACGACCCGCTCTTCCTCCAGGTCAAGGAGGCGCAGGACTCCGTGCTCGCGCCGTACGTGGGGGCCAGCAAGTACGTCAACCAGGGCCAGCGGGTGGTCGTCGGCCAGCGCCTGATGCAGGCGGCCAGCGACATCTTCCTCGGCTGGCAGCGGGTGACCGGGCTGGACCGCCAGCAGCGCGACTTCTATTTCCGGCAGCTGCGGGACTGGAAGTTCTCGGTGGACATCGGCACGATGATCCCGCGCGGCCTGCGGCTGTACGGCGAGCTGTGCGGCGCGACGCTGGCCCGGGCGCACGCCCGGTCCGGAGATGAGATCGCCATCGCCACCTACCTGGGTAACTCGGCCGCGTTCGAGAACGCGATCGCCGAGTTCGCGGTCAAGTACGCGGACCAGAACGAGCGTGACTACGCGGCGTTCACCGCGGCGATCGAG
>Ga0335078_10001773_pt1 | contig 32594 bp, 29 predicted proteins | sample Lox_Sample_32_FD_206711 | JGI IMG/M metagenome (GOLD analysis project Ga0335078, IMG submission 206711) | Soil microbial communities from Loxahatchee National Wildlife Refuge, Florida, United States - Lox_Sample_3.2 | ecosystem: Environmental > Terrestrial > Soil > Wetlands | place: USA... | reverse complement strand
CGTCGGGGTGGGGCAGGCCGAGGTCGAGATCGCCTCGCTCGCCGACACGACGCTGGTGGCGGTGGCCCCGGGCATGGGTGACGCCATCCAGGCGGCCAAGGCGGGGATCCTCGAGGTCGCGGACGTGTTCGTGGTGAACAAGGCGGACAAGCCCGGCGCCCAGGAGGCGGTCAGGGACCTGCGCACCATGCTGGCGATGGCCGCCCGCGGCGCGGGCGAGTGGCGGCCCCCGATCGTGACCACGATCGCGGTCAAGGCCGAGGGCATCGGCGAACTCGTCGCCAAGGTGGACGCGCACTGGTCCTGGCTGGACGCGTCCGGCCAGGGTGGCGCCCGGCAGCGGGCGCGGGCCGGTGAGGAGATCGCCGCGATCGCTATCGCCGCGCTGCGGCGGCGGATGGGCGGCCTGCCGGGTGACTCCCGGCTGGAGGCCCTCGCGGCCCGGGTCGCGGCGGGCGAACTGGACCCGTTCACCGCCGCCGACGAGCTCGCCGCCCCCGCCCCCGGAACCCCCGCCCCCGCAGACCCCTGAGCGCATGCCCCGGCAACGTAGTCATGGCTGTCACAACCACGACACTCTTTCGTCATGGTTGCGCCAACGACGGAGGCCGACGCGGCTGACCTGGCAGTTCTCAGGGGCAGCGGTTGTGCTGATCAACTCGTCCTGGGTGCTGTGATGAATGGGCCACGCTGCGGAAACTGGTTCCCGTGGGGGCCGTACCCGTGGCCCCGGCGACGGACGCTCAGGCGAGGGCGCGGCCGATGAGGTGACGGTTCTTCTCTACAGAGCCGGGCAGCACGGCGAAATGGACTTGGCCGTCGTCATCGACAGCCACCACCCGGACCACCGCTTGGGCGTGGCGGTTCCCAGCGACCAGCATCACTCCAGGACGGATACGGGCAGGGTTGCGGGCTTCGCTGAGCGTAGACCAGCCCAGTCCCTCGTCGTCTTCGGCGTTGAGGTCGGCCACCATGTCGATCTGCGCGTTCATCGGCTTCCTCCGCTATCCAGGTTACGCATCGTGGTAGCCGTTCGGCACGACCTGGTGCGGGCAGCGGGCAAGCTGCCGTACGCCGTCATCGAGGTCAGCGAAGCCGAGAGTGTAATGGCGCGGGTCGCGGCCGGTCGGCTCCAGCCTCATCCCAGCGGCCAGAATGTCCCTGACACGCAGGAGGGTCAGGCGACCGAACCGGATCAGCGGCGTCTGCTGTGCTAACTCGTCGAGGGTGGCATCGCGGACGGCGAAGACCGAGATGCCGTAGGTCCCATAGATGCTGTGGTAGCGCGCCGCATCTGCGCGCAGGACGCCCGGATCGAGGTCGCCGCCCCGCACCAGCACGACCTCGCCGTCCTCTAGGACGTCACCGTCCCGCAGCTTTCTCAGCTTCACAGCGGGATTATGACCGGCGCCACTGACAGGGCTGCGTCACCCGAACTACACAGGTGCCGGCTGCTCGGCGGGTCCGTCGTCGCCGGTGTTGCCGCCCTTCAAGCCAGATGGCCAGCCAAGGGTCACAGCTGGGCTGTCCACTCGACGACCAGGCGCCGGTCCCGGTCAGAAGCGGCCGGATTGTCCCATTCACTGTGACACCTTCTGTGGTGTTGGGGTGGGCCAACCCGGCTGGGTGTCGGCAGGAGACGGGCGGTTGGCTGCCGGCGGAGTTCGGGTGCTCGGGGCTGGCCCCGTTGAGGGTGGCCAGGTGGTGTAGATGGCGGCGGGCAGGCTGGTCGGGCGTTCCCTGAGGATTGGCCGCGCTGGTCAGGCGAATGGGTCCAGGCCAAGGTAGCGGACCACGATCAGGTCATCCTCCGCGTGGTCGCGCTCCCAGATGATCACCCAGTTGTCGTCTCGGTCCCGGACGGTGATCCCCCATCGGCCGTCGCGGAAGGACCGCTGCCGGCAGCGCTTGTCGCCGGGGTCAGCTTCTAAGTTGTCGACGGCGTCATCGATCGCGTCGAGCAGCCGAACCCGGCCAGTTCTCTCCAGCGCGGCATATGCCTTGCCGGGCTGCTCATCGAACTCGACGGTGGCATTGGGGTCTGGGGGCTGGGCGGGCTGGCGGTCTCGGCCGCCTCGGGCGTGGCTTGCGTCGCTCGGGGTGGCGGCGGCCCTCCTCGATGACCGCCTCGATCTCGGGCGGTAGCTGGTATTCAGGCACGTCCTCGGCGGCTTGCTTGAGCCGCTGGTACTCCTCGAAGCTGATGACCACCGCAGCGGGTGAGCCGTAGTGGGTGAGGATGGTCTCCTCGCCGCCGTAGCGGGCCCGCCCCACCACCTCACTCAGGTGCTCGCGGGCATCGCTGATCGGCATCTCGCTCATGTACCAGATCGTACAACTTGTAAGGATCGCTAGGCGCGGTGGCTGGGCGGGTGGAGAGCCCATGCCCGGCACTACCAGTCACGCGGCGCGGCCGTGTGCTGTGACTGGCGTATTGGCCAGTACCGCATCAGGCATCGTTTGCCCGGTCGCTGACGTGGCTGGGAAGCACGATCCACGTCAGCGGGAGGCGGCCGCACCTTGGCGGGGTGTGGGCCTGTCCGTGCGATGGTATGAGCGGAGACTCACGCGATCAGGAGAGGCGATGCCGATGGCCGGCGGACCGGTGCCGGGACCGCTTGGGGGCCGGGCCTATGGGAGCAGTCCCGTTAAGGCCGGTGCGTTGGTCGGCCGTGCCTGGCTCGCGGCGCTGCCTGACGAACTTGCCGCCCAGCGGCGCGTCATAACCGGCCTGGCCGATTTGTGCGAGGCCTGGCCGTTGGCGGCATCGCTGCTGGTCGGCTGCTCGCTGGGCCGCGGTGCTGCTGACGCGCTTTCCGACATCGACGCCGCGCTCGGGATCGATGCCCCGTGCGGTGCGGCTGGCGCCGAGCGGGTGGGAACCGCGGAAGCGATGGTGGTCGCGGCGCTGCCGGAGCTGGGCGGGCTGATCGACGTATTACGGCACCGGACCGGGCCTGCCGACCAGTGGGTCCGGCGGATCTTCGCCCAGTTCGCCGACGGCACCCAGCTTGACCTGACGGTCGTAGCCCAGGCCGGGATCGAGGCGCGCCGGCGCGGCGGCGGCGCCCCGGACTTCATCCCGGTGTACCAGGTACCCGCCCCGCTGGGCTCCGTGGAGCCGGATGCCCGCACGCCTGCCAGCGGCAGTGCACCCGGCGGTGCGCCACCGGCCGCGTACGCGGTCACAGGTGAGCAGGTCAGGGAGTGGGCCTTCCTCGGCTGGTGCGCGCTGATCGACACTGACAAGTACCTGCGGCGGCTCGCTCTGGGAAGCCCACAGCCGGCTGCACGAGGCACGCCACCACGTCTGGGCGCTGTGGGCGGCGGCGCACGGCGCCATGTACCCATGGCACGGCCTGTCGCAGGTGCTCGACCACGACCCAGGGAACCTGCCGCCCGGCATCGAGTCCACCGTGGCCGGCCTTGACGCCGCAGACCTGCGCCGCGCCGCGCGTGCCAGCGCCGAAGTTCTCATCATGGCCGGCGCCTCCGCAGCACGGCGGTACCCGGCCGACCTACCGGCGGCGATGGCCGCCTACGTCACCCGTGCGCTATCCCGCGAACCCTGATCGCAGGCCGAACGGTATGAGACGCTGCCCGGGCCAGTGACGACCTGGCACGCGCATTGCCACGCCCGGCAAAGGAGGAGCCGGGTATCACAGGCTTGCAGCCCACTCGATGACCAACCGTCGGCCCTGGTCAGAGGCGGCCGGATTGTCCCATTCTCTGGAACACATTCTTTTGTCATGGTTGTGACAGCGACGACAGACGTGCGCGCTACGGTGCTCGGCGTGGCGGGGCGGGAACCTCGGTGCTGGCCCCGTCAGTCTCGTCTGTAACAGGGGCCTCGGGACGGCCGGGGTCCGCTGTGCTCACGGGGGCTGCTTCGCCGGGTGGCCCCTCGGGTCCGGGGGGAGGCGCCGGCCCGACGGGCGCGCCGGGCCGGGTGGGCGCCCGGGCGGCATCCTGCGCCTGGCGGCCGGCAGCCAGGGCGGTGATCTCGGCTGCCATGATCGACTCGCCGCGCCGCCGCGCCTCGTAGGCCTTCTTGCCGCCGCGCACCCCGAACAGCCGCTTGGCCACGACCAGGTAGACGACCAGGGCCAGGTTGATCCCGAACGCCACCAGCCGGAGCGGGGTGACCTTGTGGGCCAGGTCGTAGACCTCGTACGGCAGGCCGATGGATGTGGCGATCATGGCGAAGTACTCGCCCCAGCGCTTCAGCAGCCACAGCCCGGTGCCCTCGATGACCTCGATCACCGCGTACGCGGCGAGCCCGATGGCCAGGTACCCCAGGATGCGCGGGTCCGTCGTGAAGGCCCTGTTGATCAGGCCGAGCACCTTGGAGTGCTGCACGCTGAAGCCGAGATCGCGCAGCAGCGCCTTGAGCGGCGGGAGCGCGTTGTCGTAGGCCTGTTCCAGCGATTGCCGGGATACCGAGAAGCGCCACACCGCCACGGCGATCGCGGCAACCAGCAGGGCCCGGATGAAGCGCTCGACCGCGAAGATGCGCAAGATCAGTGCACTACGCAACTCCGCTCCGCGCCGGACGCTGGGCGCGTCGGCCGCCGGTCCCGTGGCGCCGGGCTCACCCAGCACGAACGTCCCGCAGCGCAGGCAGCGCCACGCCGGGCCCGCGCGCGTAGTGACACCGAGCCGGTCGCGCAGGCCGGGCTCATCGGGAACGTAGGTGACGTGCCCCCGGGCACCGCAGCCGAGCTGGCTCCAGTCCATTCAGGCAGCCTAGGACATGTCCGGCCGCCGGCCAGCCTGGCACGGGGTGACCTGGGGGTAGCGTGTGCCTGTGGTGAAGCCCCTGGACCTGCCCTTCGATCCGATCGCGCGCGCCGCGCAGATCTGGGGAGAGAGGTTTGGCGCGGCCGATGCCATGGCCGCGGTCACCTCGATCATGCGGGCACAGCAGATCCTGCTGGCGGGGCTCGACGGGCTGCTCCGGCCGTACGGCCTCACCTTCGCCCGGTACGAGGCGCTGGTCCTTCTCGCGTTCAGCCGCCGGGGCGCGCTGCCGCTCCGGGTGATCGGTGAGCGGCTGATGGTCCACCCCACCAGCGTCACGAACACGGTCGACCGGCTGGAGCGGGACGGCCTGGTCCGCCGCCGTCCCAACCCCCGCGACGGCCGGGGAACGCTGGCCGAGATCACCTCCAGCGGCCGTGCGGTGGTGACACGCTCGACCGCCGACCTGATGGCCGCCAGGTTCGGCATGGCCGGCTACGACGCCATCGAGCTTGAGGAAATCTTCGCCCTGCTGCGCGGGCTGCGGGTGTCAGCGGGGGACTTCCGTCCGCAGCCGGTCACCCCGGCCGGCGACGGGATGCCCGCCGCCGGGAGCGACGGTTAGGACGGGCGCCGCGCGGCCGCTCCGGGCCCGGCCAAGCGGCCCGGGGCCTCATCGCACGGCGGAAGCCTGCCAGTGCCTGCCGCCATCGTAGGTGAACCACACCGCGTGCAGGCCGGTGTCCGCAGGGATCGCGACGCCCTGGTCCGAGGTGGTCATCCCGACATAGGTGAAGCCCCCGGGCGCCGACGCGCCCCGGACCGTGCGCCAGCGAAGGCTGCCCGCGCCGGCCGCATTGCTGGACACGGCGACGCCCTCGGTCGTGGCGATCACGACCTGGCCGGCCGGGGTGCCCGACAGCGACGTGGCAGCGCCGGTCAAGGGGGCCGGGCCCGCCGCCACCCAGGTGCGCCCGCCGTCCGCTGAGTACCGGAGCTCGTTGCCGTCCGGCTGGCCCGGTGCCGGGGCGGCGCAGAGCTCCACCAGGCCGGTGCCGGTGGCGGCCAGCAGGGCGCTGGCAGGCAGGCCGTCGGCCTGGGCCGGCCCGGGGGGGCCGCAGCCGGTCCCCGGGGCGCCGGTGACCGGCTGCCAGCCCGCGCCCGCCGTGACCGGGCCGGAGTAGATCCCGCCGCTGGGGGCCAGCAGGTAGCCGGCGCTGCCGGTGAGGACGAGCTGCGCCGACGCCGGCGACGCCGTCCCGCCGCCCCCGGCGTCCGGGCCGAGCCCGGTCACGCCGGGCACCGGCGCCCATGAGTTCGTGCCCGCGGGCGTGGCGTACAGGGAGAAGCTGGTGCAGCGCGCCGCGAAGTCCGGGCCGGTGCCGGTGCACCGGGCCCACACCGCGAACGCGACGCCGTTCACCGTTTCCAGGTCGGTGACGCGCAGCCCGTGCGTCGCGATCCTCGTCCAGGTCTGCCCGCCGTCGTGGGTCGCGTACAGCTGCGGGCCGAACGCCCACCCGTTGGTGCCGTCGAGCGACCGGACCCCGCTCACCCCGGTCGCGCCGTCGGGCGGGCCGGTGACCGGCGCTGGTATGCCATGCCAGGTCGCGCCGCCGTCATCGGTCCCGGCGAGCGAGGTGCAGATGTCCGGGTTGGGCGGCCCGCACTGCCCGGGTGTCCCGGCCTGGCCGATCACCCATCCGGTGCCGGTGGAGACGAAGGTGATCGAGGTGGGCGCGAAGTTGGGCGGCACGGCCGGCGGCGGCGTGGCGGCGGGCGAGGCCGAGCCGTTCAGGGACGCCGCGGGCGTCGGGGAGGCCGCAGCGGGGGCCGTCGGCGTGGCGGACTGGCTGTGGACCGGCCCCTGCGCGTTGCTCGGCCGCAGCTGCGTGGTGACCAGCGAGGGGACGGTGGCGGCCACGGCCACGATCACCGCCGCCCCGCCCGCCGCGATGGCGGCCTGGGTCAGCTTGCGCCTGCGCGCGCGCTTGCGTACCTGCTCGAAGGTGCCGGGGCGGGGCAGCAGGGGGGTCACCCGTTCCTGCAGCCAGGCGTCGATGTCGTCGCGGGGGTCATCCATGGGCTTCCCCCAGCACCGCGCGGAGCCGGGCGCGCGCGTGGTGCAGGTCGGCCTTCACCGTGCCCTCCGGCCGCCCGAGCATCTCCGCGACATCCCTGACCGGGAACCCGGCGTAGTAATGCAGCAGGAACGGCTGGCGCAGCCGGTCGGGCAGCGACTGGATGAGGGCGCGCACGTCCACGTCCTGGGCCGGGTGGTAGACGCTCTCGGCCGGCATGGCGGCGCCCACCGCGCGCAGCGCGCGCCGCTCCCGGCCGACCTTGCGCCAGTGGTCCCTGATCAGGTTCGTCGCGATCATGTAGAGATAGCTCTGCGGGTTGTCCAGGGACGACCACCGGGCCAGCAGCCTGGTGAACGCCTCGGACGCGATCTCGTGCGCGGTGTCGTCGTCGTCGACCAGCCGGCGGACCCAGCCCGCCAGCCGCGGGTAGCAGGCATTGAACAGTTCCTCGGCGGCTAGCCGGTCGCTGGAACGGAACGTGCCCACGCGGTCTCCCCGGCCGGAAATGCCCGTGGGGGCGGCCCACGACCCCGGCAAGGTCATCATCCTCGGGGCGGGCACGGTTGCCTCGGCAGGTCCGGATTGCACAGGTCTACCACACCTTCCGGGCGGCGTCGGACTGGCTGCCCGGGCACATCCCCGTGCTGTCCGGGCACTACTTGAGACGGCGCAGCAACGGCTCCGGTTGCGGCGCGATCGCAGCGCCGTGCCGCCCGCCGTGCCGGGGCGCCCGCCGCCGCAGCGCGCACCGGACGGGGACCTTTGGCCGGCCCGCCCCCGGGGGACGGCGGATACACTGGGGGCCGAGTTAGTAGGACGTCCTACTATCTCGCCGACCGGCCCGGAGGATCCCATGGACATGCCCACCGCACCCGACGCGCAGGAGGCCGTGGCAGGCAGGCGCCGCTGGCAGCGCCGGTACGAGGCCGCGCGCCGGCGTGAGGCGGACTTCACCACGCTGTCCGGCCTTGACGTGGATCCGGTCTACGGGCCCGCGGACGGTGCCGTCGTGCCGGGTTTCGACCGGATCGGCTGGCCGGGCGAGTACCCGTTCACCCGCGGGCTGTACCCGACCGGATACCGGGGGAGAACGTGGACGATCCGCCAGTTCTCCGGGTTCGGGAACGCTCGCCAGACCAACGAGCGGTACAAGATGCTGCTGAACGCGGGCGGCGCGGGCCTGTCCGTCGCGTTCGACATGCCCACCCTCATGGGACGGGACTCCGACGAGCCGCGCTCGGCCGGCGAGGTCGGCCACTGCGGGGTGGCCATCGACTCGGCCAGCGACATGGAGGTGCTGTTCGCGGGGATCCCGCTGGCCGACGTCACCACCTCGATGACGATCAGCGGCCCGGCGGTGCCGGTGTTCTGCATGTACCTGGCGGCCGCGCAACGCCAGGGCGCGCGGATGGCCGCGCTGAACGGCACGCTGCAGACGGACATCTTCAAGGAGTACATCGCGCAGAAGGAGTGGCTGTTCCCGCCGGAGCCGCACCTGCGCCTGATCGGCGACCTGATGGAGTTCTGTGCCGCCGAGATCCCCGACTACAAGCCCCTGTCCGTGTCCGGGTACCACATCAGGGAAGCGGGTGCCACGGCCGCGCAGGAACTGGCGTTCACGCTGGCCGACGGGTTCGGGTACGCCGAGCTGGGGCTGTCCCGCGGGCTCGACATCGACGTCTTCGCGCCGGGGCTGTCGTTCTTCTTCGACGCCCATATCGACTTCTTCGAGGAGATCGCCAAGTTCCGCGCCGCGCGCCGGATCTGGGCGCGGTGGCTGCGCGACACCTACGGCGCGCGGACCGAGCGGGCTCAGTGGCTCCGGTTCCACACCCAGACCGCCGGGGTGTCGCTGACCGCCCAGCAGCCCGACAACAACGTGGTGCGGACGGCCATCGAGGCGCTGGCCGCGGTGCTCGGCGGCACCAACTCGCTGCACACCAACGCGCTCGACGAGGTGCTCGCGCTGCCGAGCGAGCGGGCCGCCGAGATCGCGCTGCGCACCCAGCAGGTCATCATGGAAGAGACCGGCGTGGTCAACGTCGCCGACCCGCTCGGCGGGTCGTGGTACCTCGAAGCGCTCACCGACCGGCTGGAGCGCGAGGCGGAGGAGATCTTCGCCCGGATCCGGGCGCTCAGCGCCGACGGGTCGATGATCGGCGGGATCCTGCACGGCATCGAGACCGGGTGGTTCTCCGCCGAGATCGCCGAGGCTGCGTTCGCCTACCAGCAGAAACTGGAGAAGGGCGACAAGCGGGTGGTCGGCGTTAACTGCTACCCCGACACCGTGGGAACGCCGATGGAGATCCTGCGGGTCAGCCACGAGGTGGAGCGCGACCAGGCCGCCGCGCTGTCCCGGCGGCGGGCAGCGCGCGACGCCGGGGCCGTCGAGCGGGCGCTGGCCGGGGTGGTCGCGGCGGCCCGGTCGCCGGGCAACATGATCCCGCCGATACTGGCGGCCGCGCAGGCCGAGGCCACCCTCGGCGAGATCTGCGGGGTGCTGCGGGACGAATGGGGCACCTACTCGGAAACCCCCGCCTTCTGAGCCTGTGACAGCCCGAGACCGGATAGCACGATCTCGGCGTGGCTGCCGGTGTGCGGGGGCGCCGGTGCGCGGGGCGTGCGGGCTGAACATTCCCGGGCAACGATTGCCACCGTGGCGCTGCGCCGGTAACGTGCCGCGACGTACGACCCTGAACCACTCATGGCTGGCGACCGTGGAACAGGGGACCGCGCCCGCCGGCCGACCGTCGATGGCGCGGTTGTTCAGCTCGGGGGCCTGGGCTGCTCGCCATCGACACCGCGGGAAGTAGCTGCCGGGGGCCTGAGCCGCTCGCTATCTGCAGCCGCAGTAATGAGAGAGGCCATGCGCTTCGTCGCCTTGATCGTCTGGTTCGTCACCGCCCTCTGGGGGCTGTACATGCTCGCCGTGTGGCTGATCGAGAACGACGCCACCCGCCAGGGCGAGTCCGCCAGCCGGCTGCCGCTGCCGGTGATCCTGGCGCACGTCCTGCTCGCGGTGACCGGCCTGGGGGTATGGATCGCCTACCTGCTGCTCGACCGGCCGGCGCTGGCCTGGACCGCGCTGGGCATCCTGGTGGCCATCGCCGGGCTCGGGCTCGCCATGTTCGCCCGCTGGATACCCGTCTACAGCGCGACGGGTGACGAGGCCGGCCCGGGCAAGGAGATCCCCGCGGAAGGGAACTTCCCGCTGCTCATCGTCCTGGCACACGGCACGTTCGCCGTCTCGACCGTGGTCCTGGTGCTGCTCACCGCCCTCGGCGTCGGCGTCGGCGGTTAGCCGGCCTGGCCGGCCCGGTACGCGGGCGGGCCGGCGGCCTCAGAGGCGCTCGACCGCGCCGGCTGCGTGGCCGTCCAGCGCGTGCGCGGCGTCGAATACCGGCACCCCGGCCGCGATGAACCGGTCCAGGTTGAGGCCGTGCCGGGAAACCAGCACCGTGACCAGGCCGTAGTCCGGCGGGCTGACCGTCTCCAGCACCACGCTCTTGTACCCGCGCCCGGCGATCTCGACCGCCGGGATGAGCGGATCGGCGTAGTCCACCGCGGCGCCGGCCCCGGCCAGCAGTTGCATCACGTACAGCGCGCGGGAATGCCTGGTGTCGGCGATCTCCGGCTTGTAGCCCGCGCCCACGCACAGCACCCGGAGCCCGGACAGGCCGGTGCCCAGCTTGCTCATCATCTGCAGGATCCGGGTGAAGACATACCTGGCCATGCCCTGGTTCGCCGTCGCTGCCAGGCGGATCAGCTGGGTGTCGACCCCGAGCATGCTGGCCTTCCAGGCCAGGTACAGCGGGTCCTCGGGGACGCAGGCGCCGCCGGGCCCGACCCCCGGGTGGAAGGCGTGGAAGCCGTACGGCTTGGTGGCTGCCGCCCCGATGACCTCCTCGATGTCGATCCCCATCTCGTGCGCGACCATGGTCAGCTCGTTGACCAGGCCGATGTTCACCAGCCGGTAGCTGTTCTCGAGCAGCTTGGCGAACTCGGCGACCGCCGGGCTGCTCACCGGCCGGACCAGCCCCGGGTCACCCAGGATGGCGCCCAGCGCGGCGCCGGCCAGCCTGGTGCTCTGCTCGGTCACCCCGCCAACGATGCGCGGAGTGGTGTTGATGTTCCAGGTGCTGTTGCCGGGATCGATGCGCTCCGGGGCGAACGCCAGGGCGAAATCCTGCCCGGCCCGCAGGCCGCTCTGCTCCAGCAGGGGCTGGATGACCTCCGTCGTGGTGCCCGGGTAGCTGGTGGACTGGGCGATGACCACCATGCCGGGCCGCAGCGCCCGGGCCACCGACCTGGCCGCCGACTGGACATAGGACAGGTCGGGCATCTGGTCGAAGGGCGTCGGGACGCACAGGAACACCACGTCGGGCGCCGGGTCCAGGCCCTCGGCCGACGCGGTGAACCGCCCGGCGGCGCGCATGGCGCCGACCGCGCCGTCGCTGACGTCGCCGATATGGCTCAGCCCGCGGTTGAGCCGCGCACAGAGCTCGGCGTCCACGTCGTACCCGGTCGTGCTGTATCCGGCCTGCGCGCTCGCGAGCGCCAGCGGGAGCCCGGTATAACCCAGCCCGATCACGCCGATCGTGACTTCCCTGGCGCCGAGCCGGACCAGGAAATCCCGGGCCGTGCCGGGTTTGTGTACCTCAATCATCGGGCTCCCCCCACCATGCGACGGTCCGCTTCAGGCCTTCCTCCAGGGGCACCTGCGGCTCCCACCCCAGGACCTCGCGGGCCAGGCTGATGTCGGGCACCCGCCGCGGGATGTCCTCGAAACGCGTGCCGTACACCCCTTCGTAGGGGATCCGGCGGACCGGCGACCGTGAGCCCACCGCGGCGACGATCATCTCCGCCAGGTCCCCGATGCTCGTCTCGGCCGCCGAGCCGATGTTGAACACCTGCCCGGCCGCCTGGGGGACCGACGCGGCCAGGACGGTCCCGCGGACGGTGTCCGACACGTAGGTGAAGCACCGTGTCTGCCCCCCGGTGCCGTGCAGCGGGATGGGCTCCCCGGCGAGGGCGCGCCGCAGGAACACCGCGACCACGGAGGCGTCACCGGCCCGGTCGAGTCCCGGGCCGTAGGAGTTGAAGTAGCGAACCACGCTGGCCCGCAGGCCCTGGCCCGCGTAGGCGAGCGCGAGATGCTCGTCCACCGCCTTCGCCGCGGCGTAGGACCACCGGGGCACGGTGGTGGGGCCGAGCAGCCGGTCTCCCGATTCGGACATGGGGACCTGGTGCGGCCGGCCGTACACCTCCGACGAGGAGGCGAGAACGACCGCGCAGCCGTGCCGCGCGCACGCCTCGAGCACGTTCTCGGTGCCGATCAGGTTGGTGCGCAGCGAGCCAAGCGGGTCGGCCACGATCCGGCCGACGCCGACGGCCGCGGCCAGGTGGAAGACCGTGGACACGCCGGCGGCCGCCTTGCCGACCAGTCCCCGGTCCAGAATCGAGCCCCTGACCAGGCGGGTCCCGGCGCGACCCGGCCGGGCGGCCGGGTCCCGGGCGCTCCCGCTCGACAGGTCGTCCAGGACGGTGACCTCGTGGCCTTCCCGTTCCAGCCAGTCGACCAGGTGAGACCCGATGAAGCCGGCCCCGCCGGTGACCAGCACCCGCTGTGGCGGGACGAGATACCGCTCCGGACGGGCCGGTGTGCCCATGCTGCCCCCGTGGTCCGCGGCCGGTGACGGCCTGCCCGCTGGTTCCCCTGCCGGCGGTGCCGCCGCCGGGCGTGTCCTGAGTATTACCCAAAGTCAGGAGATAATTACAACGAGTACGCAGGGGGAATAACCACCACACCGGGCTGGGGCACTGCCCGCGAGCGGAAATGCGTACTCAACGTAAGATTATGAATACGTAGAGCATCAGCGGCCTCGCCCTCGATCCGTGGACCCAGACCCGGGCCAGCGGATGGTGGGCGGCCGATCGTGCCACCCGTGAGTGAGGTGATGGCGTGACCAGTGTGCTCGTTGTTGACGACGATCCGGACGTGTGCGATCTCGTCACCTACAAGCTGGAACAGTCAGGGTTCGACGTGCGGCGGGCCTCCGATGGCGACATGGCAATGCGCCAGGTCGCGGAGAAGGTCCCTGATCTCGTGCTGCTCGACGTGATGATGCCGGGGGTCTCCGGCCTCGAGGTCCTGGAGCGGTGGCGGTCGGACGAGACGACGGCGGCCATGCCGGTGATCATGCTCACCGCGAAGGCCCAGGAGAACGACGTCGAGCGCGGCTTCGAACTTGGCGCCGACGACTATGTGATCAAGCCGTTCAGCCCGCGTGAGCTGGTCCGGCGGGTCACCGCCGTGCTCTCCCGCAGGCAGTCGGCATGACGCTGCGCCGCGGCCGGGGCCGGAGGTGAGCCGTGGAATCGCTGCTCACCGAGGCCTTCCTGCTCAACGTCATCGTGGCTGGCTCGCTGCTGTCCGTCGGGCTGCTGCTGGCGACGGTGGGTGCCCGGCTGGTCCGGGGCATGCTCGGCGCCGGCCGGGCCCGCGCGCAGGCTCACGTCCGGCCGATGGTCCTGGCCGTGGTCAGCGGCGAGGAGCCGCCCGATGACCTGATCGCCGCACGTGGTGCCCATGGCCGGGCGGCCGAACTGCTCGCGTTCTCCTACCTGGCACAGGTACGCGGTGATGCCGCCGCCTCGCTTGCCGAGGCCCTGCGGCGGCGCGGCGTGGTCGACCGGCTGCTCAGCAGGACGCACTCATCCTCGGCGCACCAGCGGGCCCAGGCCGCGGAGCGGCTCGGCCTCATCGCCTCGCCGCAGGCGGAGGCGCGGCTGACCGAACTGATCACCACCGATCACGACCCGGGCGTCCGCATCGTCGCCACCCGGGCGCTGGGCAAGACGGCCTCGGCGGTGGCCGCCCGGGCCCTGCTGCACTCGCTGAGCCGGCCGGCCCCCGTGCCGGAGGGCATCGTGGCATCGGCGCTGCTCGAACTCGGGCCCGAGGCGGTGCCCGCGCTGCGTGAGGAACTGGACGGCGGCCGCCGCCAGCGCGCCATGGCCGCCCGGGTGCTCGGCCTGCTCGACGAGCTGCCCTGCTGGCCGGAGCTGGTGGCGAACGTGGCGGGCGGGGACCTCGAAGTGCGGGCCAGCGCGGTCCGGGCGCTCGGCCGGCTCGGCCTGCCACAGACCGCCGCGCCGGTGAGCGCCTGCCTCAGCCAGCGGGAGGACCCGCAGCTACGGGCGGCGGCGGCACGCGCCCTCGGCGAGATCGGTAACCCCCGGAGCGTGGCTGCACTCACCGCCTGCCTGGACGACCCGGACTACTGGGTGGCGCACAACTCGGCCGCGGCCCTGGCCGCGCTCGGCGACGCGGGCCCCGCGGAGCTGGCCCGGGCCGTCCGGGGGGAGGGCAGCGGGGCGGCGCACGCCCGGGAGGCGCTGGCCCGGCGGGCGCTGGCCCGGGGCGAAGCGCCGCCCGTCCCGGCACGGTCTCTCGTCGCCGCCGGGCAGGCGCCGGCCGGCCAGATTCCGGCCGGCCGGGTTCCGGGGGACCAGGCGTCCGCGGGGGTTCCGGGGGCCGGGGCGCCGGCCGGCGCGGTTCCGGGGGACCAGGCGCCGTCCGGGGGTCCGGGGGACCAGGCGTCCGCGAGGGTTCCGGCCGGGCGGGGCCCGGCAAGCCCCGCCGGCCCACCGGGCCCCGCCGCCACGGCAGGCCCCGGGCCCGGCACGCCATCCCAGGACGGCCGCTGATGGCCGGCGCGGCCGAGGCCGCGATCCGCGGGTTCGCCTGGTTCTCCATCGGCTACTTCGTCGTGCTCAACTCGATCTACCTGGTGCTCATCACGCTGGCGGCGGGCAACGCGATCCGGGCGCGGAGCCGCCAGTCGTTCGCTGGCCTGGCCGAGATCTTCGCCAGCCCGCTGGCACCGCCCATCAGCGTCGTGGTGCCGGTGTGCAACATGCAGGACCTGATCGTCGGCAGCACCCGCGGGCTGCTCGCCCTGCGCTACCCCGAGTTCGAGGTGATCATCGTGGATGACGGGTCCGCCGATGACACCTTCGCGCGCCTGCAGGCCGCGTTCGGGCTCGTCCAGATCGACAAGGTGATCAGGGACACGGTGTACACGGCCGGGCGGGTGCTCTCGGTGCACGCCCCCCGGGACGGCCGCAACCTGCTGGTCATCCGCAAGGAGGGCCTTGGCCGCCCGGCCGACGCCGTCAACGTGGGCGTGAACGCCGCCAGGTACCCGATCATGTGCCGGATCGACGCCGACACCTACCTCGACGAGGACGCCCTGCTGACCGTGGCCAAGCCCTTCATCGAAGACCCCGCCCGGGCCATCGCGGCCGGTGCCACGATCCGGGTCGCCAACGGGTGCGAGATCAACGGGGGGCGGGTCACCAGGCCGCGGGTGCCCGGTGGCTGGCTGCTGCCCATCCAGGCGGCCGAGTACCTGCGTTCCTTCCTGCTCGGCCGGGCCGGCTGGTCGCAGATGCGGGGCATGCTGTTCATCTCCGGCGCGTTCGGTGTCTACCGGCGGGACATCTACGAGCTGGTCGGCGGCTTCGACATCAACAGCGAGGGCGACGACCTGGAGATGACGACCAGCATCCACCACCGGCTGCGCGACGACGGGCGGCCCTACCGCATCGGCTTCGTTCCCGAGCCGTGCAGCTGGACCGTGGTGCCGCACCGGTACCGGCGGCTCGCCAAGCAGCGGGCCCGGTGGTCCCAGATCCTCGCCGAGGCGCTGTGGGCACACCGCGCGATGATGTTCAATCCCCGGTACGGCAAGGTCGGGCTGCTGATCCTGCCGTTCTACCTGCTGTTCGAGCTGATCACCCCGATCGTGGAGATCCTCGCGATCGTCGCCTTCGCCGGCGGGCTGGCGCTGGGCATCATCGACACCCCGGTGGTGCTGCTGTTCGTGGTCGCCGGGCTCGGGTACGGCGCATTCCTGACCGTTGTCAGCGTCATCATCGAGGAGCTCACCTATCACCGGTACCGCTCCTGGCGGGACTTCGCCCTGCTGGTCTACGCGGCGATCGCCGAGAACGTCGGCTACCGCCAGTTGCACGCGTGGTGGCGGCTGCGCGGGCTCGCCGACACCGTGCTGCGCCGCAAGGCGAACTGGCTGGAGGAGCCCGCGGCGCAGCAGGCCGGGCCGCCGCTCGGCGTGGCCGCCGCCGAGCGGCATGTGCAGGTGCCCTGATCCCGGGCCGGACAGTATCGTTGCCGCAGGCGCCGGGCCGACGGCCCGTGAGGGGAGGCAACGATGGATGACGCGGCGATGATGGATGTTGCCCTGACCGAGGCCAGGGCAAGCCTGTCCGCCGGAGGCGTCCCGGTCGGTGCCGCGCTGGCCGCGGGCGCCCGGCTGATCGCCTCGGGGCACAACGAGCGGGTCCAGTCGGGCGACCCGATCGCCCACGGGGAGATGTCCTGCCTGCGCAACGCCGGACGGCAGGCGTCCTACCGCGACATGACCCTGTACACCACGCTGTCCCCCTGCCAGATGTGCACCGGCGCGATCCTGCTGTTCCAGATCCCGCGCGTGGTCGTCGGCGAGGCCACCACCTTCGCCGGGGACCTGGAGTTCCTGCGCAGCAACGGGGTCACGGTCGTGCTGGTCGACGACGAGCGGTGCGTTGCCGTAATGCAAGAATTCCAGGAGCGCTATCCCGAGGTATGGAGTGAGGACATCGGCGGGCGCTGACGGGGAATACCTGGCGCTGTGATCGGCGGAGACCTCGCAGGCCTGCTGGTGGTCGCGCAGGGCGGCGGCGAGGTGGCGTTCTCCCGGCTGTGGCGGGACGCCAACCCGGCCTTACTGCGTTACCTGCGGGTGGTCGCGCCGGGTGCGGAGGAGGACATCGCGGCGGAGACCTGGGTGCATGTCGTCCGGGGACTGCCGCGGTTCCGCGGGGACGAGCCCGCGTGGCGGGCGTGGCTGTTCACCACGGCACGCCGCCGGGCATGCGTAGAGCCCGCCCCACGTTCAGGGTGCTGACGTGGGGCGGGGCGGTGGGCCGGGTGGCCGGCCTAGCATAAATCCCGGCCCACCGCTCCTACGCTCCGGCGCCGTCCGCCCGCGCGGGCCCGGCACCGGCGGCCGCCCGCCCGAAATCGACCGCGGTCGTGTTCGCGCCGCTGACGACCACGGCCACCGTTTCGCCCGGTGACGGCCGGAAACGGCCGGAGAGCAGGGCGGCCAGGGCGGCGCATCCGCCGGGCTCGGCCACCAGCCGCAGCGTCTCCCACAGCACTTCCTGCGCGCGGCGGATGCCGTCGTCGTCCACCAGCAGCACCTGCGCGGCGTTCTGGCGCAGGATGGCGTAGGTCAGCTCGCCGATCCGGCGCGGCGCCAGCGAGTCGACCGCCACACTGCCGGCCGGGGCGTCCACCGGCCGGCCCGCCCGCATCGCCTCGGTCAGCGTCGGCGCGCCCTCCGGTTCCACGCCCACCACCTGCGCCCGGCCGGCGTACCACGCCGCCACCCCGGCCAGCAGGCCACCACCGCCGACGCTGGCCAGGACGTGGCTGGCCCCCGGTGCCTGGGCGGCCAGCTCCATGCCCAGGGTGCCCGCGCCGAGCATGGTTTCGGCCTGGTCGAAGGCGTGGATGGGGAGCGCGCCGGAACCGGCCGCCCACTCCTGGCTCGCGGCGAGGGCCTCCGCGTAGGTCTCGCCCCCGACGACCAGGTCCGCGCCGTAACCGCGGATCCTGGCGATCTTGGCGGGCGAGGAGACGTCGGGGACGTAGATGCGCGCGGGAATGCCCAGGGCGCGGGCCGCGAAGGCGACCGCCGCGCCGTGGTTGCCCCCGGACGCGGCGACGACGCCGGCCGCCGGCATGTCCCGCAGCAGCAGGTTCGCGAACGCCCCGCGGGCCTTGAACGACCCCGTGTGCTGGAGTTGCTCCAGCTTGAGCACGATCGGCCCGGGGGACAGCCCGAAGTCCGCGCGGTCAAGGCTGATCGCGGGCGTGTGGCGCAGGTACGGGCGGATCAGCGGTTCCACGGTGGCGATCCCGTGGCGGGTGACCACGGTTCCGACGTCGTCGGGGGTGAGCTGGCGGGGCGGCGCCGGTGCTCCCGGGCCGGTGGTCGGCGGGGTCGTCATGGTTTCAGCCAAGCAGCCGCCGCCCGGCGCGGGCAACCCGCGGGCGGCCCGGCGCGGCGGGCACACGGCGCACGCCATGCATGACGAGGGGTAGCGTGAGCGCATGCCCGGTTTGCCTGACCACGGGGTGAGATCCCCCTCACCCCGCCTGTGGCGGATGCGCTGCGCCGAGGTGATCACCTGCGGCGGGGCCGTTGCCGTGGTGGCGAGCTCGGCGGCGGGATTAACGCTGGGCGGGGTGGCGGCCGCGGTCGCCGTGGCCGTGGTTCTCGCCGGGACGGTGGCGGCGCTGTGGTTCGTGCGCAACCGGTTCCGGTCCTGGGCCTACCAGGAGCGCGACGAAGACCTCATCGTCGAGCGCGGGGTGATGATCCGCCGCCTGTCGGTCGTGCCCTATGGGCGGATGCAGTTCGTCGACGTCAGCGCCGGGCCCATCGACCGGGTGTTCCGCCTGGCCACGGTGAAGCTCCATACGGCCGCGGCCGCCAGCGACGCGCGCATTCCCGGACTGGAGCGCGACGAGGCGGCGCGGTTGCGCGACCGCCTGGCTGCCCTCGGCGAGGCCAAGGCCGCGGGCCTATGACCGAGCCCCTGCCCGGCCGGCCTCGCCGCGATGCGCCCCATCCGCCGGTCTTCGACGGCAGTGGCCCGCCCGGGTGGGCGGCCATGACCGGCCATGGCTGGCGGCGGCTGCATCCGCTGTCGCCGGTGGTGCGGTTCGGGCGCGCCGCCCTGGCCGTGCTGGCCCTGGCCGGGCTGTCCACCACCGGCCTGATCGGGAGCACCTGGCCGCACTGGTGGGACGTGGTGCTCGCGGTGCTCATCGCCGTCGCCGGGTTCGTCAACTGGCTCGTTACCCGGTGGACGCTGGACGGGGTCACGCTGCGCATCGAGACGGGACTGCTGCGCCGGGACTCGCGGCAGCTGCCCATCGCCCGGATCCAGGCGGTGGACCTGGTGCGCCCGTTCCTCGCCCGGATGCTCGGCCTGGCCGAGCTCCGGGTCCGGCTGGCCGGGTCGGGCGACGCCGACGGGCGGCTCGCCTACCTGACCGAACAGGGCGCCGAGATGCTCCGGGCCCGGCTGCTCGCGGCCCACCATGGCCTGGACCCCGCCACCCCCGAGCCGGCCGAGCGCGTCGTCACCTCGGTCCCCACCGGCCGGCTGCTCGGCTCGGCGCTGCTGTCCTCCATCGGCCTGGCGACCGTCGCCGTCGCGGCGGCCGTCGCCGCCGCCCTCTCGCCCGCCGGCCTGTTCGGCGCGGCCGCCCCGCTGGTGTGGCTGGCCATCGTCTGCGGCATGATCGCGTGGCGGCGGGTCTCGGACCAGTACGCCTTCACCGTGGCCGCCTCGCCCGACGGGGTCCGGATCCGGCGCGGCCTGCTCGGCACCGTGGCCGAGACCATCCCGGTGGCCCGGATCCAGGCAATACGGATGGTCGAGCCGCTGCTGTGGCGGCCGTGGCACTGGTGCCGGCTCGAGGTCGACGTGGCCGGCAACCCCGGCCGCGAGGGCGAGGGCACCGGGGCGATGCGCAAGGCGCTGCTGCCGGTGGGCACCCGCGCGGAGGCCGGGCGGCTGCTGGCGATCACGCTCCCGGCCGGCCCGGCCCCCGTGCTCGCCCGGCCGCCCGGCCGCGCCCGGGTGAAGGCGCCGCTGAGCTACCACTTCCTGGCTGCCGGGCACGACCCGGCCCTGGCCGTCGCCGTCACCGGGCGGCTGCGCCGGGAGACGACGTGGGTGCCGCTGGCCAAGGCGCAGAGCGTCCGGCTGGTCCAGGGCCCGCTGCAGCGCCGTCTCGGGCTGGCCACCGTCCACCTGGACGCCGCGGGCAGGCACGTCCGGGCCGAGTTCCGCGAGCGGCGCCAGGAGGACGCCAGGGCACTGGTCGGCGAGCTTGCCGCGCTCAGCCGCAGCGCCCGCAGGCAGGCCGCGCAGGCGCCGTCGCACGCCGCAGCCGTCCCGGGGCCGGAGCGGCAGGCCGAAATCGTGTAGTACGAAATCGTAGTAACGGCCGCCTGGGGAGGCGGGCCGGCGTCCCGGCGGTCAGGCGGCGACCGTCGCGTCGCCGGTGAACGCCTCCCAGAGCGAGGCGTAGGCACCGCCCGCCGCGAGCAGGTCTTCATGCGGCCCGACCTCGACGATCCGCCCCTGGTCGACCACCGCGATCCGGTCGGCCCGGGCGGCGGTGGTGAGCCGGTGGGCCACCACCAGCGTGGTGCGCGCGGCCTCCAGCCGCTCCGCGGCCCGCGCCACGGCCGCCTCGCTGACCAGGTCCAGCGCGGCGGTCGCCTCGTCGAGCAGGAGGATGTCCGGGTCCACCAGGTAGGCGCGGGCCAGCGCGAGGAGCTGCCGCTGCCCCGCCGACAGGTTGCGCCCGCGCTCGGCCACCTCATGGCCGAACCCGCCGGGCAGCCGGGAGATCATGTCCACCGCGCCCACCGCGCTGGCGGCCGCCCGGACCTCCGCGTCGCTGGCCCCCGGGCGGCCGTAGGCGATCGCGTCGCGCACCGTGCCGGCGAACAGGAACGCCTCCTGCGGGACCACGCCGAGGCGCCGCCGGTAGCTGGCCAGGTCGAGCTCGCGGATGTCGGTGCCGTCCACCAGCACCCGGCCGCCGGTCGCGTCGTAGTACCGGGCCACCAGCTTGACCAGCGTGGACTTGCCGGCCCCGGTCTGCCCCACGAGCGCGACGGTCTCCCCGGGCTCGACGGTCAGGCTGACCCCGGCCAGCGCCTCCGGGCCGCCGCCGGGGTAGCTGAAGTGCACGTCCCGCAGCTCGATCCGGGCCCGGCCACGGCGGCCCGGGCGGGGATGGGCGGCCTGCGGCGTCGAGGTGGGGGTGTGCAGCAGCTCGCGGATCCGGCGCAGCCCGACCGCCGCCTGCTGGTAGCCGTCGAACACCTGGGAGATCTCCTGGACCGGCGAGAACAGCATGTCGATGTAGAGCAGGTAGGCGATGAGCGCGCCGGCGGTCAGCGCGCCGCTGCGCATCTGGCCCGCGGCGACCAGCAGCACCAGCGCGCTGGCCACGATGGACAGTGACTGGACGAACGGGAAGTAGAGCGCGATGTAGCGCTGGGCGCGGAGCCGGGACCGGCGGTAGGCGTCGCTGCGCCCCGCGAACCGCTCCAGGTTGCGCCCCTCGCGCCGGTAGGCCTGGGAGACGCGCAGTCCGGCCACGTTCTCCTGCAGGTCGGCGTTGACCGCGCTGACCTTCTCCCGCGCGTCCTGGTAGGCCACCGAGGCCCGGGTGCGGAACAGCCAGGTCGCGGCCCCGGCGACCGGCAGGGTCGCGAACACGGTCAGGCCCAGCGGCAGGTTGATGACCAGCAGCGCGGCCATGACCCCGGCGATCAGCAGGACCGAGTTGACCATGGTGATGAGCCCGGTCTGCAGGAACGAGGACAGCGCCTCCACGTCGGTGGTCATCCTCGTCATGATCCGGCCGGACAGCTCCCGCTCGTAGAAGTCCAGGCCCAGCCGCTGCAGGTGGGCGAAGATCTTGACGCGCAGCGTGTAGAGGAGGCGCTCGCTGGTCCGGCCCACCACGGTGGTCTGCACCGAGTTGATCACCCAGTCGGCCCCGGTGATGGCCAGCGCCGCCACCGACACCGCGCCGATCACCGCCAGCGTGCCGGTCTCGATGCCGTGGTCGATGCCGCCGCGGACCAGGGCCGGCATGGCCAGGCTCGCCAGCGCGTCCAGGCCGTCCAGCACCAGGCCCACGGCGAACGCGACGAGGAACGGCCGGAGCAGCCGGCGCAGGGTGAAGTGCGGGTCGGGCGCGCGCGCCGCCGCGGCGTCCACGCCCGGTGCCTCGGTTGCCGGCGGCAGCGCATCGACCCTGGCCAGCAGTTCGGGGGAGGCGGGTATCCCGGCGAGGAAGCTGCTGCCCTGGGCGCCGCCCCGCGCCGAGCGGGCGGCCCGTCTGGTGCCCGGCGCGGCCGGGGCAGCCGGGGTGCCCGGGGTGGCTGCTCCTGGGATGCCCGCCGGCGTGACCGGGACGGCATCACGCTGCGGCCCGGCAGGATCGTACTGATACGAACCAAGCTCGCCGGCGTCGATGCCTTCCGCGTCGTCGCCCGGGCCGGCCAGCAGCAGCCGGTACAGCGGGCAGGTCGCCAGCAGCTCCTCGTGGCTTCCCTCGGCGGCCAGCCGCCCCTCGTCCAGCACCGCGATCCGGTCCGCGAGCCGCAGCGTCGAGCGCCGGTGCGCGATCAGCAGCGTGGTCCGGTCCTGCATGACCCGCCGCAGGGTCTGGTGGATCTCGGCCTCCACCCGGGGGTCCACCGCCGAGGTGGCGTCGTCGAGGACCAGGATCCGCGGGTCGGTGAGCAGCGCCCGGGCCAGGGCCACCCGCTGCCGCTGCCCGCCGGACAGGGTGAGCCCCTGCTCGCCGACCACGGTGTCGTAGCCCTGCGGCATGCCGGTGATGAACTCGTGCGCCTCGGCCGCCCGCGCCGCCGCCACGACCTGCGCCATGGTCGCGTCCGGCCGGCCGAAGGCGATGTTGGCGCGGATGGTGTCGGAGAACAGGAAGCTCTCCTCCAGCACCAGCCCGATCGCCGCGCGCAGCGAGTCCAGGGTCAGGTCCCTGACGTCATGGCCGCCGACACTGACCTGGCCGCCGCCCACGTCGTAGAAGCGGGGGAGCAGCAGCGAGATCGTGGACTTCCCGGACCCGGCGGTGCCCACCAGGGCCAGTGTCTGGCCCGGCGGCACCCGCAGCGACAGGCCGCGCAGCACCGGCTCCGACGGCACGTAGCCGAACCGCACGTCGCTGAACTCCACGCCCGGCGTCCCGGGCGGCAGCGCGACGGCCCCCGGCCGGTCGGTCACCACGGGCCGGGCGTCGATCACCTCGAGCACCCGTATCACGCTGGCCCGCGCCTCCTGCCCGACCGTGACCAGCATGGCCAGCGACCTGACCGGCCAGACCAGGGCCATCAGGTAGGACGAGAAGGCCAGGAACGTGCCGAGGGTGATCTGGCCGCGCAGCGCCATCCAGCCGCCCAGCGCCAGCACCCCGACCTGCCCGAGCGCGGGGATCGCCTGCAGCGCCGGGTTGTACCGGGCCATCAGCCGGACCGTGCGGACCCGGGAGGCATACAGCGCGGAGCCGGCCTCCTCCAGCCGCTCGACCTCCTGCTCCTCCTGCCCGAAGCCCTTCACCACGCGCACGCCGGTCACCGCGGCCTCGACCACCTCCGCGACGGCCGCCGCCTGCTGCTGCGCGTCCCAGCTCGCCGGGAACAGCCGGCGCCGGGACCGCAGCGAGATCAGCCACAGGCTCGGCGCCACGGCGAGCGCGACCAGCGTGAGCAGCGGGCTCAGCACGGCCATCGCGATCAGCGCGCCGGCGAACAGCAGCACGTTGCCCATCAGCATGGGCACCATGGACAGCAGGCTCTGCACCATGGTGATGTCGGAGATCGACCGGCTGACGATCTGGCCGGTGTGCAGTTCGTCCTGCCGGGTCCCGTCCAGCCGGGACAGCGAGGCCAGGATCTGCGTGCGCAGGTCGTGCTGGACGTCGAGGGAGAGCTGGCCGGCCCGGTAGCGCCGCAGGTACAGCGCGCCGAAGTTGGCCAGCGCCGCGCCGATCAGCGCCAGCGCCAGCGGCCAGATGGCGGCCGGGGCGGCCGAGGTGAGGTTGTCGACGATGGCCCGCTGGATCAGCGGGATGAGGATGCCCACCGCGCTGACGACGACGGTGCCGCCGATCGCGAGGAGCACATTGCGGGGGTAACGCCAGCAGTACCCGGCCAGCCGGGCGATCCAGCCGCGCTCGCGCGGTGCGCCCTGCGTGCTTGAGCGGCCTCGCGGCCGCTCTGTCATGGTGTCCTGTCCCGTGGTCTCGCGCGTGTTCCCGTCCGTCGCCGCTTCCTCCCGCCGGTGACATTTTATCTGGTCGCCCGTCGTGGCCCCGCATTCTTTTTCTGGACGCCCCGGCCATCGCCGGTGTGGCGGCGCAGATCGGGGACGTTTTTCGGCACTATTCACGAAAAAATGTCCCCGATCATGGAATGGGCCCTGGGGGTTCCCGGGGGACCCGGGTGCCGGGGTGCCGGCCGTGGGGTCAGCGGGGGGCGCCGGGCTGGACCAGGCCGTGCTCGTACCCGTACACCACGGCCTGGACCCGGTCGCGCAGCCCCAGCTTGTCCAGGACGTGCGCCAGGTGCGTCTTCACCGTGCTCAGCGACACGAACAGCGCCTCGGCGATCTCGGCGTTGGACCGCCCGCAGACGACCAGGTCGAGGACCTCCCGCTCGCGCGGGGTCAGCCGGGCAAGCTCGGCGGGCGGGCGGCGTGCCACCGGGCGCCTGGCCGCGAACTCGGCCACCAGCCTGCGGGTCACCTGCGGGGACAGCAGCGCCCCGCCGTCGGCGGCGGCCCGCACGCCGAGCAGCAGTTCCTCCGGCGGCGCGTGCTTGAGCAGGAACCCGGACGCGCCTGCGCGCAGCGCCTCGTAGACATACTCGTCGAGGTCATAGGTGGTGAGCACCACGACCCGGACCGGCTGGTCCGCGCCCGCCGTGTCCGCGACGATGCGGCGGGTGGCGGCGAGACCGTTGAGCACGGGCATCCGGATGTCCATCAGCACCACATCCGGCCGGAGCGCGCGGGCCAGCGCGACGGCCTCCTCGCCGGTGCCCGCCTGCCCCACGACCGCCAGCCCCGGCTGGCCGTCCAGCAGCGTGGCCAGGCCGGCCCGGACCAGGGCCTGGTCGTCCGCGATCACGACGCGGACGGCGCCGTCGCCGGTCACCGGGGTGCCCGCGCAGGCCCGGGTGCCGTGGTACCCGCGCGCCCCGGTGCCCCGCTCCCCGCGGACCCGGGTGCCCCGGCCGGTCCCGGCAACCGCGCGGCCGCCGGTCCCGCACCGCCCGCTCCGGCCCCGGCCGCTCCGGCCCTGGCCGCTCCGGCCCCGGCCGGGCAGTCGTAGGGCAGCGCCGCGGTCACCGCGAACCCGCCGCCGGCACACGGCGCCGCGTCGAGCACGCCGCCGTAGAGTTCGGCCCGCTCCCGCATGCCCCGGACACCCAGGCCGGCCCGGCCCGGCGCGGCCGGCCGGGGACCGCGCGGCGGGGCGGCGTTGCGGACCACGATCTCCAGCCACCGCCCGCCATAACGGAGCACGACCTCGGTGGGCGCGCCGGGCGCGTGCCGGGCCACGTTGGCGAGCGCCTCGGAGACGATGCGGTAACCGGACAGTTCCGCGCCCGGCGACAGCGGGCGGGGGTGGCCCTCGATGGCGAGCCCGGCCGGCACGCCGGCCGTCCGGGCGGTCGCTATCAGCTCGTCCAGCCCGGCCAGGGTCGGCGCCGGGGGCACGTCCGCGGCGGCGTCCGGGTCCCGGCGCAGCGCGCCGAGCAGGTGATTGAGCTCGGCGAGTGCCTCCCGCGACAGCCGCTCGAGCCGGCCCAGCACCGCCACGGTGCTGCCCAGGCCGCCGTCCGGCCCGGCGCCGTCCCCGCTGCCGCCGCCCGCGAGCCCGCCCGCGGCGACCCGGGCGGCCCCGGCCTGCACGGCGATGGCGGACAACTGATGGGCGACCACGTCGTGCAGTTCGCGGGCGATCCGGGTGCGCTCGGCCTGGTGCGCCGCCTCGACCGCGGCGGCGCTCTCCGCCCGCCGTGCGCTCGCCGCGTCGCCGAGCACGAACGCGGCGCCCAGCAGCGCGATCGGCGCCGCGGCCAGGCGGTAGTGGTTGACGGCCACGGTCACCACGGCCGCGGCGAGCGCGGCCCAGCCCAGCCAGCGCGCGTACCGGCGGGTGGCGGCCGAGTAGGCCCCCAGCCCGTAGGCCCCGACCAGGACGGCGGCGAACGCGGAGACCTCGTTGCGGCCCAGCCCGGCCCGGATCGCCAGCACGCAGGCCGCGGCGGCCAGCACCGGCGCGGGAAACCGGCGGCGCCAGCAGAACGGAACGGACATGGCGAGGGTGAGTGCCAGGGAGCCGAGCGCCACCGGGGCAGCCCCGGCGTGGCCGGGCGGCTCCCACCACCAGGGCACGTCCGGCAGGCCCCAGGCCAGCAGCCCGGCCGCGATGGCCAGGTCCACCCGGCGGGAGGTCGCCGGGCCGCGCCGGGGCGTTACGCGCATGGTCCGACTGTACGGCCGGGTGGCGGTCCGTGGCCGCGGCAGCACGCGGGCCCGCCTCAGCCGCCGACGTCGGCGCGGCGGAAGATCAGCACCGCCGCGGTAAGGCCGGCCGCCACCAGCGCCAGCAGCCCGGCGAGGCCGAAGCCCTGCCCCGGCGGGCTGCCGCCAGCGCTGATGAACCGGGACCAGAAGTTGGCGGGCAGGGCGGTCACCGAGCCGAGCCCGGCCGGGAAGCCCATCCACGCCTGCACCCAGGTGGCGGGCGTCCACGCCCCGGCACCGGGCAGCGCCGCCACCGCGAGCATGGCGATGACCGTCCCGGCGGTGGCCGCGATGGTGCCCGTGGCGCTTCTGGTGAGCACCGCGGCGAGCAGCCCGATGACGGCGAACGCGGCCAGCACGAGCAGCGCGCGGGCCGCCTGGGTGCCGGACAGGCTGAGCCCGTGCAGCACCGCCGGCCGGCCGGCCGGCAGGTGGTTCGCCCGGGCCAGGGCCGGCCCGGCCAGGGCCAGGGGCGCCCAGCAGGCGGCGATCAGGCTCACGCCGGCCAGCCACAGGCTCACCAGCTTGGCGGCCAGCACCTGCCCGCGCCGGCCGTGCTGGGTGAGCAGGCTCTTGATGGTCCGGCCGGACCACTCGCCGCCGATGTGGGCGCCCGCCAGCAGCGCGATTGCCAGCGCGCCGGGCAGCGAGGCGATCAGCCCCGCCGCCTCGGCCCCGGCCGCGCCGGGGGCAAGCTGGGCGGCGACCTGGGCCGCGTCCGCCGCGACCTGCCGCTGCCGGGCGCGGGCGTCGGCCTGCCAGCGGGCGCAGCGGGGCCCGGCGGGCACCCCCGCTGCCGCGCAGGACGGCAGGTGCCCGGGCGCGCCCTGGGCGGCCGGCGAGGCGTTGCGCGCGCCGCCCGCGGCCAGCAGGACGCAGAACAGGGCCGCGGCGCCCGCCACCCCGAATGTCATCGGCCGCCGCAGCTTGGCCAGCTCAGCGAGCAGCAGTCGCATCGCTCACCTCCGGGGACGCCGTCTCGGTCATGGTCAGGAACGTCTCCTCCAGGCCCGGCCGCCGCACGGTCACCTGGTGCGGCCAGACCCCGCCCTGGCCCAGCGCCCGGGTCACCGCCTGCCCGTCTGCCCCGTCGGCGAGAACCGCGTCCAGGCCGTCCGGGCGCGCCGCCCAGGGCGCGAGCAGGGCCAGGGCCGCTCGCTGGTCACCGGGGTCCACCACGGCGCGCACGGCGGGCCGGGCCGTGGCCAGCCCGGAGACCGGGCCCTGCTCGACCAGCCGGCCGGCCCGCAGCACCGCGACCTGGTCACAGACCTGCTCGACCTCGGCGAGCAGATGGCTGGACAGGAACACCGTGGTGCCCCCGCCGGCCAGGGCGCGCAGCAGGGTGCGGAACTCGGCGATGCCGGCCGGGTCCATGCCGTTGGCCGGCTCGTCGAGCAACAGCAGCGACGGCTCGCGCAGCAGCGCCCCGGCGAGCCCCAGCCGCTGCCGCATTCCCTGGGAGTAGCCCTTGACCTTGCGCCCGGCGGCCGCGCCGAGACCGACCTGGCCGAGCACCTCGGTGACCCGGTCCGGCACGCCGGGCCGGGCCGGCAGGGGCGGACCGGACAGGGCCAGGATCTCCAGGTTCCGCCGCCCGGTGAGCCAGGGATAGAACGCCGGTTCCTCGATCATCGCGCCGACGCCGGCCAGGCCGCCCGGGTCAGGGACCTGGCGCCCGTTCACCCAGGCGCGGCCCGCGCTGGGCCGGACCAGCCCGAGCAGGATGCGCATCGTGGTGGTCTTGCCGGCCCCGTTCGGGCCGAGGAAGCCGAAGACCTGCCCCGGCGCCACCTCCAGGTCCAGCCCGTCCAGCGCGGTGACGCCGCGGTACCGCTTGGTCAGGCCCGCGCACCTGAGCACGCCCGTCATGCCGGCCTCCCGCCGTTCCGGCCCGCCTGGACCGGCGGACAGGAACGACGCTAGGCACGCGGCGGGCCGGGGTCATCGGCGGCGCGACGAACTTGTCCTCGTCCTCCAGGACGAGGCGGCGGGCCGGATCAGCCCCGGTCGGGCGCCGTGGCTGCCCCGTACCCGGCGGCCATGCTGAACACGATCAGCGCGAACAGCAGGAACGTGATCACGTGGACGCTGGTGCACCACAGGCAGATCGCGCCGATGGAGAACAGCTCCGAGTAGACCAGGTAGAGCACGAACACGATGCCGACCAGCACCGAGCCCAGGCGCGCCCAGCGGACCGCCGGCCACGGTGCCCGCCACCCCCACGGGGAGTTGACGGCGACCATGAAGACGAAGAAGGCGAGCCCGAGCACGGCGACCGGGATGCCGAACGCGTACGACTGCGGGCTCGTGGTCACCTTCTCGCAGTTGACCGTGCTGGTGGCCGGGCAGGCGAGGGACACCGAGGTATTGAAGTGGGCGATCGTGAGGTAGATGGATACCCCGAGGCCCGCCAGCGAGAGCGCCAGCGTGCTCCACTGCAGCCAGGGCGGCACCGGCGCTGCCTCCGCCGCGGCCGGGCGGTCAGCCGCGGCCGGCTTGCCGGGCGCGGGCCGCGCCGTCCGGGACTGGCCGTTGCCGGGCCGCGCCGGCCGGGTGGCCGGGCGCTGGCCCGCCGCCACGCTCGCGTCCGGCCGGCCGCCCCTGGTGCCCTTGTCCCGTGACTTGGTGCCGCCGCCCGCCGTGCCCGGCTTCCGCGCGGCCATCTACAGCCCGCTCTGCACGGCGGTGACCGCGGCCGAGGAGCACACGCTGGCCGGCTGGTCGTTGGTCATCTTGCAGATGGCGCCGGTGATGTAGTTGGCCGCGCCGTTCACGCTCTGCGCGATCGGCGAGGACGGGTCCTTCAGCGCGGCGGCGATCTGGCTCCACGACTTGCCCGCCAGCACGCCCGGGTTGTAGATGGGGTCCTTCATGATCAGCTTGTTGCTGAAGGCGATGAACGGGTAGCCGCGGGTCTGCGGGTTGGGCTCGTACTTCGCCCAGACCGCGTTCTGCGCCTTGGTCGGGTTCTGCAGCAGGGCGCGGCTGACGGTCTCGTTCTCCACCGGCGTGAACGCCAGGTACTTGCTGTTGTAGCCGGACTTGTAGAACGTCAGCGTCGCGGTGTTGGGATAGGCGTCGGTGGGCGAGGAGTGGATGCCGCGCAGCGGGGTCAGCGTGCCGAACCGGCTCAGCGCGACCGCCATGGACCAGCGCATGGCCGCGCAGTACGGGCAGAACTCCGCGCCGATGTAGAGCATCTCGGGCTTGCCGTTACTGGTCAGCGCCGCGCCGGAGCCCGGGCTGAACGGCGCCGAGCTGAACGACGGCACCGTGCCCTTGCCCACCTTGTCCAGCGTGGCGGCCGGCACGCCGGTGACCTGGCTGGACACGCTCGCCGGGAGCAGGGTGCCGGTGGTCGAGGAGTGGGACGCGCTGGGCGAGGAGCCGCCGGCGAGCTTGATCACGATGAACGCGACCACGATCACCAGGACGAGCAGGGTGCTGCCGGCGGTGATCAGGAGGCGGTTGCGCCGCTCCAGTCGCTGGGCCTCGGCCCGCTGCGCCGCGATCTTCTCGCGCGCGCTCTGCTGCTTGATCCTGCTCGCCTTGCCCATCGCCTGTCCTCGTAGAAAGGGTGCATCGAATTCCCCCGGCCGCCCTCCATCGTAGGGCGTAATCCGGCTGCTGCCGGCCCGGGCGGGCGAGGGAGCCGGGCCAGGCCGGCGGTAAGGACACGAGCACGCAACGGAATGTCAGGTCTTCTTGCCTAACGCAAATACTCGTAGCTAATGTCTGACCCATGTCGAAGAGCGGATCCGTGGCGCGCTCCCTGCGGGCGTGGCCGCTGGTGGCCATCGCCACCGTTGGGCTTGTCCTCACTGCCTGCAGCAGTTCCTCGTCGTCGCCCTCCTCGTCCTCCACCGGCAGCAAGGCGACGGGCACCGCCAGCGTCGCGTACGCGGCGTCGCTGGAGTTCCTCAACGAGAAGGTGTTCGGCCCGGCGTTCCACGCGGCGAAGGGCTACGGCTACTCCGGCCGGGCCGGCGAGTCCGGGGCGCTGGAGTCCGAGATCGCCGCGAAGGAGATCACGCCGAACGTGTTCCAGGCGGTCGGCGGCGACAACATCACCCCGCTCTTCCCCAAGTTCACCAAGTGGTACGTCCAGTACGCCGGCACGCAGATCGCCGTGGCCTACAGCCCCAGCAGCAAGTACGCCGCACAGTTCGCGGCCATCGCCAGCGGGAAGAAGCCGATCTGCGACCTGTTCCCGATCATGGAGAAGAAGGGCTTCCTGCTCGGCCGGACCGACCCCAACACCGACCCGCAGGGCCGCTCGTTCATCTACATGATCGAGCTCGCCCAGAGCTACTGCCACCTGCCGTCCGACACGGTCACGAAGATCCTCGGCAGCCCGCTGGCCTCGTCCAGCTCCCCGCAGGTCTTCGCCGAGACCTCGCTGCTGGCGCACCTGCAGGCCGGGCAGTTGGACGCGTCCAGCGCCTACCTGGCCGAGGCGCGGCAGATGCACCTGCACTACATCCTGCTGCCGCCCGCGATCAACCTGGGCGACCCCGCGATGGCCGACCAGTACCACAAGGCGTCCATCACGATCACCGGCAACGTGACCAAGCACGGCTCGCCGCTGGCCCTCGTCATGACCATCATCGGCACGCCGACCAGCGCGGGCACCGCCTTCGCCGCCTACGTGCTGTCCCCGGCCGGCCGGGCGCTGTACACCAAGGAGGGGTACAACCTGCTCACCCCGACGGTCACCGGCGACTCCAGCGCGATCCCCGCCGCGGTGAAGGCCGAGCTGAGCGGGTAGCGGCGCGTGAGCTGGGCGGTCCGGCCCGCCCCGGAGGCAGGCCAGCCGCCCGGGGCGGCACTGGCCCCGGCGGTGCGCTCGGTCCCGTCGGTCCTGTCGGTGATCGGGGCCGCGGTGGTCTGGGTCATCCTGCTCGGCCCGGTCATCGCGCTGTTCTTCCATGTCACGCCCAGCTCGGTGCTCAGCGCGCTGCGCGCGCCCGGTGCGCTCACGCCGCTGGTGGTGTCGCTGGAAGCGGGCGTGATCACGCTCGCCGTCCTGGTCGGGCTCGGCACCCCGCTCGCCTGGATGATGGCGCGCGGCCGGCTCCCCGCACCGCGGGTGTGGGAGGCCGGCGTGCTCGCCTGCCTGCTGCTCCCGCCGCTGGTGATCGGCCTGCTGCTGATCTTCATGGTCGGGCCGCTCACCCCGATCGGGCAGGCGCTCGGGCACTTCAACCTGTCGGCCACCAACACCTTCCTGGCCCTGGTCATCGCCGAGATCTACGAGTCCGCCCCCTACTACGTGCTCGGCGCGCAGTCGGCGTTCGCCGCGGTGGACCCGAGGATGGAGCAGCAGGCCGCGCTGCTCGGCGACCGGCCGGCCCGGGCGGCGCGCCGGGTGACCCTGCCGCTCGCCGCGCCGGGGCTGGCCATGGCCCTGACCGTGGCCTGGGCCCGGGCCATGGGCGCGTTCGGCGCGGTGATCATCATCGCCTACCACCCCTACGGGCTACCGTTGCAGATCTGGACCACGTTGCAGGAGACGGGGCTCGCCTCGGCGCTGCCGTTCGCGCTGCTGCTGCTCGTGGTCGCCCTGCCGCTGCCCATATTCGCGTACCTGTGGAGCGCCCGTGCTCGAGGCCGACGTCGAGGTTGACCGCCGGGAGTTCACCGTCGCGGTGGCGCTGCGGGTGGCCGCGGGGGAGCGGCTGGCGTTGTTCGGCCCGTCCGGCGCGGGCAAGACCACCGTGCTCGAAGCCATCGCCGGGCTGGTCCCGCCCCGGCAGGGCCGGGTGCTGCTCGGCGGGCGGGTGCTCACCCGGACCGTGGCGCCCCGCCGCGCGGTCCCGCCCTGGCAGCGGCGGGTCGGCCTGCTGCGCCAGGATCCCGCCCTGTTCCCGCACCTGACCGTCCGGCAGAACCTGGAGTACGGGGCGGGCCCGCGCCCGGACCGCGCCCGCACCGAGCGCCTCGCGGCGAAACTGGGCATCGCCGGCCTGCTGGCCGACCGTCCCGCCCGGCTGTCCGGCGGCCAGGCGCACCGGGCGGCACTCGGGCGGCTGCTGCTGGCCCGCTGCGAGGCGCTGTTGCTGGACGAGCCGTACGCCGGGCTGGACACCGGCCTGCGGCGCTCGCTGACCGCGCTGGTCCGGGCGCTGGCCGCGGAGCGGGACATCCCGGTCGTGCTGGTCGCGCACGAGCTCGCCGAGGCCCAGGCCTTCGCCGACCGGCTGGCCGTGCTGGACCAGGGCCGGATCCTGCAGGACGGGGCGGCCCACGAGGTGGTGCGCTGCCCGGCCAGCCGGCGGGTGGCCGAACTGGTCGGCTACCTCAGCTTCGTCCCGGTGCCGGCGGAGAGCGGGCCAGCGGTGGCCCGCATCCGGCGGGTGGAAGGGGTGGCCGGGGCGGGCCCGGCGGAGGGTGTGGCCGGGGCGGATGGCCCGGGTGTGGCCGGGGCGGGCCCGGCGGAGGGTGTGGCCGGGGCGGATGGCCCGGGTATGGCCGGGGCGGGCCGCCCGGGGGCAGCCGGGACGCGCCCCGGGGAGAGGGTGGCGGAAGCGCCCG
>Ga0335078_10001772_pt1 | contig 32607 bp, 29 predicted proteins | sample Lox_Sample_32_FD_206711 | JGI IMG/M metagenome (GOLD analysis project Ga0335078, IMG submission 206711) | Soil microbial communities from Loxahatchee National Wildlife Refuge, Florida, United States - Lox_Sample_3.2 | ecosystem: Environmental > Terrestrial > Soil > Wetlands | place: USA... | reverse complement strand
CACGGCACCCACCCCGGCCGCACCGCCCGCCGCTGGCCGCACCCGCTGCCGCCTGGCCGCGCCCTGTACCGCCCGGAGATGATCTTGATGGATGTGGCGGATGTCCCAGAATACGCAGTGAATGTGGCATCCATTCCACTGACACGCAGGTGATCATAGGCGGTTTCGGCTGGTTTGCGGGGATCCGGCGGGCGTTCTCGCTCAGGCGGCCGCGGCGGCGCGGCGCGGAGGCCAGCCGCGCTGCTCAAATTGTCCATGGTCGGCGATGCCGCGCGGTAGAGCCGTCGGTGCCCGCGGAGATCTACGGGACAGGCGCCTGGCTACAGCAGGGGGAACGCGGGCCGCGCGAACGGTCAGCTCCCGGCGCGGCTCTCAGGGCGGCATGAGGGCCGCAACGGTCGGAGTCGCCGTTGTCGGAGTGACTGTCGGAGTCGTCGTAACGGTCGGAGTCACCGTCGGCGTGGTTGTGGGGGTGAGGGTCGGCGTCACCGTCGGAGTCGGAGTCGTCGTCGGCGTCACCGTCGGCGTTGTGGGGGTCGGGGTCGTCGTGGGCGTGGTCGTGGGAGTCGGGGTCACCGTCGGCGTGGCCGTCGGCGTCTGGGACTGCAGCGGGCGGACGAGGCTGGGGCCGGTGAAATGGCGGCCGGTGAGCATCAGCGCGATCGCGAGCGCCGCCACGAGGCTGACAGCGATCGCACCGTCGATCGAGAGGTTCGCGGCGAATGCGTGGCGCTCGCGCCGGTACTCGGTGCTGCGACGCTCGCGCAGCCAGGCCGGGAGCGCGGCATGGCGGGCGGTCCAGCTGTTGAACGGCGCGGCGGCCATGCCGAGCGTGGGCACGAGCAGCAGGCCGGCCAGCAGCGGGCCGCTCAGCGTGCTCGTCTTGGTGAGCGCTCCGGCGATCCCGGCCGCGCCGCAGAGCGCGAGGATGGTCTCCGCCCAGTTGGCGCGTAGCGCGTTCCACCAACTGGTCCGCTCGCTGGTCTTCGGGGTGCGCAGGAAGGCGGCCTTCTTAGCGAACAAGGCGAGGACCGAGGCGCGGGCGACCACGAGCGAGGTGGACTGCCAGATGAAGAACGCACCGAGGGCGTCGCGCCAGGACGCGCCGGTGCTGCGGCGCAGCAGCGCGATCGCGCGGACCAGGCCGAGCAGGATGAGCACGGGAACAGCGGCCACGAGGAAGACCGTCAGCTTGCGGAAGAGCTGCCCGCCGCCGGTCGCCAGGTTCACCGCGCCGGCCAGCAGGAAGACCAGGAACAGCATTCCGAGCAGGTCGCCGTACCACTGCAGCGCACCGGACAGGTAGGACCAGCGCTGGCCGGCCGACAGGTGATTCTTTCTCGTCGCCGGGCCGGGGAGCAGGGACTTCCAGTGCATGCGCAGCAACTGGATGCCGCCGAAGCACCAGCGGTACCGCTGGCCCTTGAGCGCCTCGAACGTCAGCGGCATGATCCCGTGGCCGCCGGACTCGTCGACGTGCATGCCGGACCAGCCCGCGCGAAGCAGTCTGAGCGAGACCTCAGCGTCTTCGGTGATGCACCATTCATCCCAGCCGCCAAGCTGATCGAGGGCGACCCTCCTGATCAGGCCCATGGTCCCGGCAAAGATCGCGCCGTCGCGTTCGTTCCTCGAGGGCTGGGAAACGGCGAAGAAGTACTTGTAGGAGTAGTAGAGCCGCCGGTAGTAGCGGGCGTGCTGCCAGTCACGGTAGTCCTGCGGCGCCTGCACGAACCCAATCCACGGGTCGGCGAAGAGCGGCACGCAGCGGCGCAGCCACTCCGGCTCGACCTGGTAGTCGGAGTCAACGACGCCGATGATCTCAGCGTCCGGGTGAGTGAGGTGCTGCAGCGCGTAGTTGAGCGCGCCCGACTTGTAGCCCGGCCAGTTCTCTAGGTGCTTGAACGTGACACCGTGCCGCAGGCACCAGGTCTCGACCGGGCGCCACAGCCACTCGTCGTCGGTGTTGTCATCGATGAGAACGATCTGCACCCGGGGATAGTCGAGGCGCAGCAGCGCACGGAGCGTCTCGATGACCATGGCCGGCGGCTCGTTGTGCGCCGGGACGTGCACGCTGACGAGGGGCGGGGCGTGATCGGGCCGCGGGACCACCGCCCTCAGCATCGCGGTGGACACCCGCTGGCGAGGGTCGAGAGGCGTGCGCCTGCGGTGCCAGTGCGCTGTGCCGAGCGCGTCGCACAGTTCCCACAGGTAGGCACAGCACATCAGCGCGGCGACCACCTCAAGGCACCAGAGCAGCACACCGCCGACGGTGCTGGCCGCGCCGAGGTGGCTGGCGAAGGTCCACTCCAGCGCGTACACCAGGTAGACGGCGAAGAGGTAGGTGGACGACGCCCAGCACAGGTGCGCCCGTGGCGACCAGTTCCTGGTGACCGGGAGCCAGAGCAGGCCGGCCAGCACCACGGCCGCCCCGCCGAGGATGACGTTGCCCTCCGTCGCATTCAGCAGGTACAGCACGCCGACGGCCGCGGCCGCGAACAACACGGACCCGGCGACGGCCACGATGACCCGCCATATCGCGGCCCAGGTGCCCGTCCGCTCACGATGCCGGGCCGGCAGGAACAGAGCAACGGAGCCGAGTGGCGCGGCGACCAACCCGGCAATGACCAGTGCCTCAAGCATGAGCGCCTCTCACGCGTCGGACAGGTGAGCCGCCGCCCTGAACGCCGCAAGGGCGGACGGGTCATCTTCCAGGCGCCAGTCCTGGTGATAAAGGCCGTAGTGCTGCGCCGCGTCGAACCAGACCACCCCCGCGAGGTGGTCCGCGCTGACATTCGCGAACAGCGCGTTGATCTGGCTCTCCCGGTTCGGGGTGGTGCCCACCGCGGTCTCGGCGATCAGCAGCGGCGCGCCGCTGAACGTGCGGATGTCCGCGATGGTCGAGCCGAACACGGAGCCGAAGGTGTCCGTGGGCCGGAAGTAGTATCCGTCAATGCCAGTCCAGTCGACCCACGCCGCGCCCGGCCACCACTGGCTCAGCGTGCTTGCCGCCCCCGCAATGGAGTTCACCGCCCACAGCCAGGTGACGTTGGCCGCTCCGGCGGCGCGAAAGACCCGCACTACATGCCGCCAGGCGGCCACGAACGTCTGGGGCGACGTGCGGCCGTAGCCCCAGGAGTACCAGGTGCCGTTCATCTCGTGCCCGAAGGACAAGATCACCGGATGGCCGAACGCGACGACGGCGGCGGCGTAGGCGCGCAGGTAGGCGTCCGAGCCGCCCGCGGCGATGGAGGCGAGGGTCACGCCGTTCGGCTGAAGCTGGACCAGAACATAGGCGTCGTTGTCCCAGGCTGCCTGCGCGAATGACGTGCTGAACGGGTCGTTCCAGGCCGAGTAGTACACGACGATCCTGGGCTTGACGCCGGTCACGCTGGTGAACTCCGCGATCTGCGACCAGCTGCCGGGCGCTCCCAGTTCGTAGACGCCGACCAGCGGACGCGCCGGGGTGGGGACCGGCGTCAGGGGCTGCTGCTGCGTCAGCGGGGTCAGGCACCCCGTGACCGCCAGCAAGATGGTGGCGGTCACCGCCGCTACCGCGACCCTACGCACAACGACGCCTCCACGCGGATGATGCGCTCCGGCAACCTGACTCTATTAACTAAATTACTTCGCCCTGAAATACCCGCGCGGCGGGCTGTGAGCGCGACGGCAAGGCGTGGCGGCCGCAGGCTCGGCGAGCGCCACCGGAGGGACGGGACCATGAGCGAGGCACAGCCGGATTACATCACTCAGTTGCTGCACCATTTCGCCGACCTGCGGGACGGCACTCACGGTGGTGCGGCGGACCGGGCAGGCAAGGAACGCAGGTTCGAGGTGGCGATTCCGCTGATCGACCCGTTCGCCCGGCAGGCCCTTGGAGAGATCAACGTCGGACTGCTCGGCGGCACCGGCGAGGTCAGGGCGAGCGGATTCCAGCCCGGGGCGGAGGGCCCGGCCGCCACCTGGACCCTGGCCTGGCCCAAGCAGCAAGCCGCCGCGATCAGCCCGGTCACGATCCGCGCGTACTACGGCCAGGCCAACAGCCACCCGCACCTGCGCGGCGCTACCGTCGGCGACTGGCCGCTCAACGTGTTCGACGCGCGGCAGGCGGCGGCCGCGCTGCCGACCTTTCGCGCGATCGCATCAGCTGACCTGCATAACCTGGTCTTCCAGGCCGGCTGGCATATCGTCCCAGCGATCACGGCCGGCTGGACACCCTGACGGCTACGCCGAACCCAGGTCCCTGACGCCCTGGCTGGCCACGATGCTAGAAGTCGATCCGCATCACAACGCGCCGCTTGGTGGGCCTGGTCACTTCTCTGAACCCGGCAGCGGCGAACGCGTTCCGGCTGCCCACGTGGAGTTCGCCCCAGGTGATGACCTTGCCAGGCTCGGTGAGCATTCCGTACCCCTCTACGGCATGCGCGCCCCGCTCCCGCGCGAACTCGACCGCCGCGGCGATCATCTGGCGGGTGATCCCTTGCCAGCGGTACGGAGTGCGGGTGAGCAGGCAGGTGATGGCCCACACGCCTTCGTCGGTCTTGTCCTCGCTCCGTCCGGCCCAGGTGACCTGCCTGGTGAGCCGGATGTAGGCGGTGCGCGGCTCGACGGCGCACCACGCCACCGGATCGTCCTCGAGGTAGCCGACAAGCCCGCTGGTTGTCTCCGAGTCCGGATACCCGCACTCGGCCTGGGTCCGCAGCCGATGCGCGCGTTCGTCTTCGCCGACTGAGTACCAGCCCTTGACGATCTTGAACCTCTGGCAGAAGCACAGCGAGTCGAGGCAGCGTGCAGCGCCGACAACGGCCCGCAGGTCGTCCCACGACACCTCGTTCGCAGGCACGATGCGGAGCTCGGCATTCCCGGTCGTGATCCCAGCCACGGCCACCGATGCTAGCGCCTGTCCCGTAGATCTCCGCGGGCGCCGACGGCTCTTCCGCGCGGCAGCACCGGCCACGGACCACCCGGAGCACCGCGGCTGGCCTCAGCGCCACCCGGCCGCGGCTCGCCTGGGTGAGCACGGCCACCCGGATCCCCGCATACCAGCCGAAACCGGACGTGATCATCTGAGTGTCGCTGGAATGGATGCCACATCCACTGCGTATTCTGGGACATCCGCCACATCCATCAAGATCATCTCCGGGCGGTGCAGGCGCGGTGGCCGGCGGCGGTCTCGGGGACGGCCCGCGCCAGACCACGAGGCGAGGTGGTCATGATGCCCGAGGATCTCGGTACTGACCTGTCCGATCCTGCCGCGGTCCGGGACACGCTCGACGCGCACCTCGGCCGGGCCCGGACCTGGGCCGACCCGGACACGCCGCTTCCGCGGCACCTCGCGTCTTGGGATCCGGTGATCGCCGGCCTCGTCGCCGCCGAGGCGGCGACGAGCAAGCACGCGCCGCCGTCGGGGAGCACCTCGCGCAGCGCGCGAGCTCTGCCGGCCCGGCCGAGCAGAGCTGGTCAGGCGTCGCGGCGGATGACCACGATCGCGGTCACGGCAAGGAGGGCGGCGGCGAGGAGCACGTAGATGCCGGTCTCGATGCCCTGGAATGTCCAGTACCGGCCGGCGGGCTGATAGCGGATCAGCGCGCGATATCCATGTGCCGCCAGGCACGAACCGAACCTGATCGGGCTTTGGAACAGGAGCGTCCGGCACGTCGACGGCATGCTGTTGACTGGCACCGACACCCCGCCGAAGGTGATGCCGGGCCCGCTGCTGTGGGACGGGCTGCTCACCACCTGGCCGCCCGGTCCCACGACGGCGGTCGACACAATCCAGTACGAGCCCGCGGGCAAGGCCGGGGGATGCACGAAGCCGAAGGTCTTGGTGAGCGCGGTCATGTAGCGCGCGCGCAGGTCCTGGCCGATCACCAGGCGCAGCAAGGTGAAGACGACGAGAGTGACGGCGAGGGCGGGCAGGGTGCGTCGGAGCAGCGTGCCCGCGGTGATGCCGAGGGCCACCGCGAACAGGGCGTAGCCGATGGGGACAATGCCCTGGATGTCGAACTGGCCTGGCTGGAAGTTCTGGTGCTTGAGTGCGTTCTCCGGGCTGGACCACCAGGTGACGAGTGCCGAGACGGTGCCGCCGCAGGCGGCTGCCGCGAGCATGACCCAGCCGACCTGGGCGGTGAGCCAGCGGCCGCGGGTGACGCCCTGCATCCAGGCGAACTGGCTGGTGCCGCTTTCGATCTCCCTGGCCACCAGCGGCCCGCCCCAGAACAGGCCAAGCAGGCACGGTACCACCACGGTCAGCGTGACCAGCAAATACATCGCGGGCGTGCCCAAGGTCAGCACGTTCGCGAGGTTCCCGCAGGAGTGGCTTGGGGAGCAGGAGGCGAGGGCGGAGTCATACTGCGACGCCATCTGCCGCCCGGTGATCAGCAGCAGGACCGCGAGCAAGGCCAGGCCGACGGCGGCGACATACGCCTGGTTGCGGTGCTGACGCCAGACAAGCCAGGTCATCGTTCTCCTCCTATCGACGTCAGGTGCGGCGGCATCGGCCCGGCCTGCTGGCCCATGTAGGCGAGCACCAGCTCTTCCAGGCCGACGTCGGCGGCCTCGAAGGCTGGGTCGGTGACAGGTCCGCCCCGGCGGATGAGCAGGGTGGTCTGGCGGACGGTGTGCACGGCCTGCACGACGGTGTGGTCGCGCTCGATGGCCGCGGTGTCCTTGCGAGGTCCGACCAGGATCTCGTGCTCGGCCAGCAGGGTGTCGATGTCGCCGCACAGCTGGACCTGGGATGCGGCAAGCAGGATGAGATGATCGCAGACCCGCTCCATGTCGGCGATCAGGTGCGAGGAGAGCACGACGGTCAGGCCGTCGTCGGCCACCGCCTCGGCCAGGTGCGCCAGGAACTGCCGCCGGGCAAGCGGGTCAAGCGCCGCGACAGGCTCGTCGAGCAGCAGTAGCCGCGGCCGCTTGGCCAGCGTCAGCGACAGTGCCAGCTGGGCGCGCTGGCCACCGGACAGCGTGCCGACCTTCTGGCCAAGCGGAATCCCCAGGCTCTCGAGGCGGCGCACCACTGACCCTCCGTCCCAGCGGGAGTTGAGGTGCGCGCCGATGCCGATGTGATCCTTTGCGGTGAAGCGCCGGTACAGCGGGATCTCCTGGGCCAGGAAGCCGATGTCGGCGAGAAAGGCCGGGCTCTGGCTGGGCCGGCTGCCGAGCACCGCGACGTCACCGCTCGTCGGCCTGGCCAGCCCGACAAGCAGTCGCAGAAGGGTCGTCTTTCCGGCGCCGTTCGGGCCGATCAGCGCCGATACCCGGCCCTCGGGGACGGTGATGGTGGCATCGCTCAGGGCGGTCACCTTGCGGTAGCGCTTCGACAGCCCGCGGGTCTGGATCACGGCGGGATCACTGCTGGCCGTCATGCGGACTCCTCCTCGGCCGCCGCTCGCAGCGTGACGCGCAGCAGCGACTCGATCGACTCGTCATCCAGCCCGGCCTCGCGGGCCTGGCGCACCCACTGGCCCAGGCTGCGGGCCAGCCGAGAGTGCGTGCCGGGAGGCGGACCGGGCGGGCGGCCCACCACGAACGTGCCGTGCCCGGCCCGCGGCTCGACCAGGCCGTCGCGCTCCAGGTCGCGGTAGGCCTTGAGGACTGTATTGGGGTTGACCGCTGTGGCCGCGACGACCTCCCGCACCGTGGGGAGCTTGTCGCCGACGTCGAGCACGCCCATCCGGAGCGCCTGCCGGACCTGCTGGACGATCTGCAGGTAGGCGGGCACCACCGAACGGCCATCGACACGGAAGCTGATCACACCCTGCTCCTCAAAGAACTAAGGTGTTAAGACTTTAACCTATCTGAGGCAGCTGTCAACGAGGTCCGTCCTTCACGCCCCGATCGTGCGGAACCCCTCGCGCCAGGTCGGGTAGCGGGGAGTCCAGCCGAGCTTCTTTTTCGCCTTCGCGTTGGCCGCGCCGCGGGCCCGGGTGAGCATGTCCAGCCCGGAGCCCATGGCCAGCCGGGCGGCCCACTCCGGCACGCGCCGGGGCGGGCGGGCGCCGAGCGCCGCCGCGAGCACCGGAAGCCACTCGCGCATCGGGGCAGGCTCGTCGTCGGTGACGTTGTAGATGGCCGGGCCGTCAGCCTCCAGGGCGAGCACCGTCGCCGCGGCCGCGTCGTGCAGGTGGATGAACGACATCATGCCCCTGCCGTCGCCGACCAGCGGGTACCTGCGCCTGGCCACGGCGGCCGTCATCGGGTCGGGCTCGCCGTAGAACCCGCCGTAGCGCAGCGCGATGCCCCCGGCGGCTGTCACCGCCTCGTCCAGGTGGGCCATCGCGGCGAATGTCTGCGCCGCGCTGGCTGGCGGCTCCGCCAGCACCGGATCGTCTTCGGAAGCCACCGGCCCCGACGATGCGTACCGGTACGGCGCGAAGCTCTGCGCGACGAGCTTGCGTACCCTCGCGGAGCGGGCAGCCGCTATCACGTTGTCGGTGCCGTCCGTCCGCAGCCGGTTGGTGGGCGCGAACGTCGTGTCCAGGCTGCGCCCGAAGCGCATGCCCGCCAGCGCCGTCGCCTGGTAGATGATCGCGTCCGGGCGCACCTGCGCCACCGCCGACCTGGTCGCCGCTGCGTCGAGGACGTCCAGGACGAGCGGGGTCGCACCCGCGGAGCGGATCCTGCCCTGCTTTGACGGGCGGCGGCACGTCCCGGTCACCTCCTGTCCCTGACCGGTGAGCTGTCGGGTCAGGTGGGTCCCGACGGCGCCGCTGGCGCCGATGATCAGCACTCGCATGAGCTTGCTCCCGTGTCCGTCACGTCGGCGCGATCCGCCGTGTCAGTGTGTGCGTGTCACCGCTGATGACACGCGGCGGAGCAAGGACGTGACGAGTGAGCGACGACCCAGCGCCTGGCACCGGCCGAGACGCCGAGCTGGCGCGCGAATTCGAGCAGCATCGGCGGCACCTGCGGGCGATCGCCTACCGGATGCTCGGCTCGCCGGCCGAGGCCGACGACGCCGTGCAGGAGACGTGGATGAGATTCGCGGCCGCCGGGACCGACGGCGTGGGGAATGTGAGCGGCTGGCTGACCACGATCGTCACGCGCGCGTGCCTGAACGGTCTGCGGGCCAGGGCTGCCCGGCCGGAGCAGCCTGTCGGGATGCACGTGCCAGACCCGATCGCCGTCCATGCAGACGACGCGGCGCCCGATCCGGAGCAGGAGGCACTGCTCGCCGAGTCAGTCGGGCTAGCGCTGATGGTCGTACTGGACGCCTTGACGCCCGCTGAGCGCGTGGCATTCGTGCTGCACGACGCGTTCGGAGTGCCGTTCGGCGTGATCGGGCAGCTTGTCGGGCGGTCGGAGCAGGCGGCCAGGCAACTGGCCAGTCGGGCCCGCCGGCAGGTCAGGGAGGCGGGGCCGAGCACCCCCGACGTGGGCCTGCCGCAGCAGCGCGCGATCGTGGACGCGTTCTTCACGGCGGCCCGCGCGGGCGACTTCGACCGGCTCATGGAGCTCCTGGATCCCGGTGTGGTCATCCGCGCGGACGGCGGTCCTGTACGGCCCGGAGCCTCGGTCGTCATGCGAGGTGCGGCGCAGATCGCCCGGGCGACGATCGCGACGGCCAGCCCGCTGGCCGACTTCACCCCGGTGCTGGTGAACGGCGTAGCCGGAATGCTGATCACGGTCAGGGGGCGGCCGGTGTCGCTCATCGCGGTCACAGTCACCGGCGGCCGGATCACGGCGATGGACGGCATCACCGACCTGGATCGGCTGGCCCGGCTGGGGCTGGCGGCCCTGATACCCCCGAGCCGTGACTAGACACTGCCGCTTGACGTTGGCTGCCTGGATGGAAGGATGCGGGTCATGACCGATGGCTTCGTCGTAGGTCCTGGCGAGGGTGAGCGCGTCTCGCCCTCAATGACGCTCAAGGTGGGCGACAAGAACTCAACGGCTTGGTCGATGTTCGAGGTCGTCGACATCGCCCCGGGGTTTGACGTCGGCGCCCACCTGCATCGCAACGCCGAAGAGCTGTTCTACGTTCTGGACGGCCAGCTCGACCTGCTCGCCTTCGAACCGCGGGTCCGGACGCCGGGCAACTGGCAGAGCTGGGAGTCGCGCGCCGGGGCCACGGTGGCCCGCGGCGGACCGGGGAGCATGATGTATGTCCCGCGCGGCTGCCCGCATGCATTCGCCAACCCGGGCCCCGGCCCGGCCCGCATGATCTTCCTGGTCTCCCCGTCCGGCCACGAGAACTACCAGAAGGAGCTGGCCGAGCTGGTCGCGCGCACGACAGGTCAGCTTGATGCGGCGATCGCCGACCTGCGCGCCCGCCATGACATCGACCAGCTGACGCCGCAGGTGATGCCCGGCCGTCCGTGAACCCCTCGTGCTGAAGGCATGCCTGGAGAGCTGGCCGTGAAGCGCGCCCCCGCGGGCGCAGGCGGCTAAGGGACCGAGACGGCCCTGCCTGGCCGGCTCATGGTGCCCGGCGGGCAGTACCAGGTCATGACCTCCACGGTGAGCCGGCCGGCCAGGACTGCCGGGTCGGCCTCGGCAAGCCGTCGCGCCTGGGCCAGGGAGCCGGTCCGGTAGAACGACAGGCCGCGCAGCGAGGAGTCGGCCTGGTCGGTGACCGGTCCGTTGGTGACAATTTCCCCGGTCTGGCGGAGCTGGGCGTGGTAGTCGAGGTGCTCCTGCTGGATGCGCTCCAGGACGTCGTCCTGGTAGGGCGCAGCGTCATCGGGTCGGCGGAGCAGCACGAGTTCGAAGGCTTCAAGGTCCACACGTCATTGTGGCATCGCCGGCTTGATCGCCACGGTGCTTAGCGTGACTCGGGCTGGGTCGCGGAGCTTGAACTGGCCTACCCTCTCCCCTGGCGCACCGGTAACGTCTGGAGCAATGCCCGGAACGCCTGAGGTGGGGTGATATGCATGTACGCAGCGCAGCATGCCAGGGAGCACCCCGACCAGCCTGCCGTCATCATGGGCGGGTCCGGCGTGACCGTGACCTTCGCCGAGTACGAGGCCGCAAGTAACCGGGTCGCGAGGGTGCTGCGCGCGGCGGGGTTGCGCCGCGGCGACCACATCGCGGTGCTCATGGAGAACTGCCCCGAACTGCTGGAGATCGAGGGCGGTGCCGAGCGGACCGGGCTGTACTACACGCTGATCAACACCTACCTGGCCGCGGACGAGGTCGCCTACATCATCGCCAACTCCCGGGCCAGGGTGCTGTTTAGTTCCCCGGTCAGCCGGCCGGTCGCCGAGGCCGCCGCGGCCAGGTGCCCGGGCCTGGAGTTGATGTTGATGACCGGCGCGGGTGAGCCGCCGCCCGGCTGGGAGTCTTTTCGCTCGGCGATCGGCGCGCAGCCAGACGGGCCGGTGCCCGACGAGTCACTCGGCGCGGCCATGCTCTACTCCTCGGGCACCACGGGCCAGCCCAAGGGCGTGCTGCGCGCGCTGCCTGAGGGCGGGCCCGGCCAGGCGCTGCCGGTGATGGAGTTCGTGAAGGCGATGTTCGGGTTCCGCGCCGGCATGACCTACCTGAGTCCGGCCCCGCTGTACCACTCCGCGCCGCAGGCCAGCGTGGCCGCCTCGTTGCGGATGGGCTGCACGACCGTGGTGATGGAGCATTTCGACGCCGAGCAGTGGCTGGCCCTGGTGGATCGGTACAAGGTCACGAACTGCCAGATGGTGCCGGTGATGTTTGGCCGGCTGCTGCGGCTGCCTGAGGAGGTCAGGGCCAGGTACGAGACGTCCTCGCTGGAGTGCGTCGTGCACGCGGCAGCGCCGTGCCCGGTCCCGGTCAAGCAGGCCATGATCGACTGGCTCGGACCGGTGATCACCGAGTATTACGGCGCGACCGAGGCGAACGGGTTCACCTTCTGCGACGCGGCCCAGTGGCTGGCCCACCCCGGCACCGTCGGCAAGGCAATCCTCGGTGACCTGCTGATTCTCGACGACGCCGGCGAGCCGTGCCCGCTGGGAACGGACGGGACGATCTGGTTCCGCGGCGCGACCGCCTTCGAGTACTTCGAGGACCCGGACAAGACCGCCGCCGGTCGGCGCGAGGGCGGGATCACCAGCACGGTAGGCGATGTCGGCCACGTCGACGCGGAAGGCTACCTGTACCTCACCGACCGGAAGAGCTACATGATCATTTCCGGTGGCGTGAACATCTACCCGCAGGAGACCGAGAACCTGCTCGCGACTCACCCGGCCGTGCTGGACGTGGCCGTGATCGGCGTGCCTAACGAGGATCTCGGGGAGGAGGTCAAGGCAGTGGTGCAGCCCGTCGACCCGGCCGCGGCGGGCCCTGAGCTGGCCGCCGAGCTGATCGGCTACTGCCGGGACCGGCTGGCGCACTTCAAGTGCCCGCGCACCGTGGACTTCGTGGACGAACTGCCCCGCTCTCCGACCGGCAAGCTGTACAAGCGGCTGCTGCGCGACCGGTACTGGGCCGGCCACCAAACCCACATCGTCTAGCGGAGTGCCGCCGCGGCTAGCCGGGTATGCGCGACGGCGTGATCCGGATGAGTGATTGCGCGGTCGGGATCCAGACGGCCCCCGGTGTGACGTAGATCTGGTGACACGCCGCCTGGCCGCAGGATCCTGGTGCGATGCCGGGGACCTGGCCGAGCGCGCGGCCGGTGGCCATGCTGACCCGCAGCACGCCACCCAGCGGCGCGCCCTTGGCGTCGGGCGGCCCGTCGTCGAGGAGCCACAGCGAACGGTCGCCGACCGCGAGGTAGTCGAGCCCGCCGAGGAAGGCCGGGTCGTAGCCCTGGCGGGTGTACAGCCGAACCAGCCGACCGCTGGCCGGGTCGATCTTGGCAACGGTCTCGTCGCTGGCGAGCGTCCAGACGAAGCCGTCGCCGTACACCAGCGATTGCGGGTTGGCGAAGCTGACCCGGCGGGACGTGCTGGCGGCCGGGACCGGGCGCACCGGGCCGCCGGTGGCGAGGGGTCCGGCCAGGCCCGCGTACCTGTCGGCGTACCAGACTCCCTCGGGCGTCGCGGCGATCTGCGTGATCTGGCCGGGAACCGGGCCCGTCTGCCAGTCCGCCCGGCCGGTCCTGGGATCGAGGCTCTCGAAGACGGTCGCCCCGAGGCCGCTGCTGTCGCAGCGGGCGAACAGGTGCGCGCCGCTGTAGGCCAGGTACGTGCAGCGGCCCGCCCGCAGGTGCAACATGCTGATGACCTTGCCGGTCGCCGGGTCGATGCGCTCAAGCTGCCCGCGGGCTGACCCGTACGGGGTCGTCGCCCACACGGTCCCGCCGCCGACGGCGACAGCCTCCGGCTGCGAGCCGAGGCTCACGCTCACGGCGGCCGTGTTCGTCCGCGTGTCTATCTCGACCAGCTGATAGGACGCCGGAGCCGCGGCCGGGACGCCGCGCACCGCCCATACCAGCTGACCGTCGCCGAGCACGTCGGTCACACCGCTCAGCGGGATCCTCGCTGTGATCGCGCCGGGGTAGGCCGGTGGCCGCGCCTGGCCGCGCCCGCGCCAGGCCTGCCCGGAGGCTCGGGCACCTGACCTGCCCGGCAGCAGCGCTGGGACTGCGGCCGCCAGCGCTACGGCGGCCACGACCGGAATGGCGGCGATCCGCGCCGCCCTGCGGTTCCTATCCTGCCGGGCTCGATGCAGCCTGAGGTCACGCCATCCCCGGTCCGTGTCCACCGGCCGCGGCGGTGACCGGTCAGCCGAGCCAGCCCGCGCGGGCGCCGAGCCGACGGCCGTGCGCATCAGGAGCGCCTCGGCGGTCCGCGGATCACCGATCAGCCGCGGCCGGCGCCACAGCCGCAGGTAAGCCTTCTGCGCCAGCCGCTCAGCCTGATCCGGGTCGCCGCGCACGCAGTACGCGGCATGAACTAGGCGCGGATATCCCGCGCGGAACAGCGACTCGATGGCCCGGCCGACGTCATGCCGCCGATCAGCGCCCCGACCTGGCCCGCCGAGCCTGATGGTGTCGCCGGCCACGTCTTTATGATCCGCCCGCGCGTCCGCGGTCGCCACCGGGCGCAGTCCGCCTCCGCGATCTACCCGCCAGGTTGATCGGTGGTCACCGGCGGGAGGTTTTCCACCTGCTGCTTGGTGATGCTGAGCTGGACGCCGTCCACGAACCCAGTGACGGCGCCGATCGGGATGACCACTTCCCTGCGGTCAAGCATGTGCCCCTCGCGTCTGGGGCAGATCCTCCCTCTGGACCCGGCGGTAGTAGGGCAGCATGGAGCATAATGCGCACCGCCGCCCGCGATTCATGGTCGGAATGTCGTACTGCCGCGTTCCCGACGCCATCTGCGGCGGCGTTGTTTCTTCTGCTTTTTCTCGGCTGGATGCATGACGCGGATTGTGCCCATGTCGCAGGTGGCGCTGAGTCGCACGACGGGAAAGCCCGGAATCGGCGGCTCGATGGCGATAGTGACCGGACCGCTCCTGCCGACCGGCCGGACCTCGATGCCGCGGGGAACGATGACGGTGATTGCCCCCATGTGACTGTGCACGACAATCTCGACATCCCAGTCATCGAACTCTGCCTGGCTCAGATCAATCGTCACAGAGCCCATGCCTGTCTCGATCTTCGTGAGACGGCTCACCTGCCAGCGGCCCTCAAGGCGAACCTCGCCCATGGAGGTAGATATCTCAAGCGGCTCTTGGCGCTGCCGCGCGGGCGGGGTGAAGTCGACGGGAGGCGGCAGGCTTCGGACCACCGAGGCCAGGTCGGCCTGGGTCCGAGCTCCTAGCAGCGCATCGAGGGCTACCTGAAACCGGTCGAGATCCACCTTGCCGCTGGCCAAGAGTCCCTGCAGGAAGTCGATCCCGCGCTGCTGGACGTCCTCAGAGATCGGGGGTTCGGTCTCGGCCGGGAGCCGGTCGTCGGTCACGCCCGCAGACTATCGCCGGATGCTCATGCTGACCTAAGAGCACGACCTCGACGAAGGCGACGCCAGGCGAGCCGACGTCGACAGCGGGTGATCGGGCCCCGCGACGCACGCTCGGCGATAGCATCGGCCCCGGCGGCGTGCTCGCGATTCGGCAGGAAGGCCTGACACGGTGAATCACGATCTCGAAGTCTTCCCCGATCCTGCCACCGCCGACGGGATCCGGCTGCTTCTGGCCGATGTCGACGGCACGCTGGTGACGCCGGACAAGGTGCTGACCGACCGGGCCGTCGACGCGGTGCGCAGGCTCGGCAGGGCCGGGATCCTGTTCGCGATCACCAGCGGCCGGCCCCCGCGAGGCATGGCGATGCTGATCGAGCCGCTCGACATCAGGACCCCGATCGCCGCTTTCAACGGCGGATTGCTGGTAAATCATGATATGTCGGTGATCGAGCAACGTGTGCTCCCTGAGGAGCTTGTGGTGCCCCTGGCCGACCTCATGGCGTCATTCAGCCTCGACACCTGGCTTTACCGCGGCCCGGACTGGTATGTGCCCGACCCGAAGGGCTCCCATGTGGCCAGGGAAGCCAGCACGGTGCTGTTCGAGCCAAAGGTCATGACCAGCCTCGACGGGCTTACCAGCAACGCGGCGAAACTGGTCGGCGTGAGCGACGACCTCGACGCGGTAGCCCGTGCCGCCTCCGCCGCCCACGACCGGTTCGGCGACCATGTGACGGCCGCCCGCTCCCAGCCCTACTACCTCGATGTCACCCACCCGGAGGCCAACAAGGGCGCGGTCGCACGCTACCTGTCCGCCAGGTACGGGATCGCGTGGCAGTCCATCGCCACGATCGGCGACATGCCCAACGACGTGCTGATGTTCGCCCACTCCGGCCTGAGCATCGCCATGGGCAACGCCAGCCCCGAGGTGCAACGCGCGGCACGGCGGATCACGGCCTCCAATGAGGAAGAGGGCTTCGCCAGCGCCGTCGACAGGTTCATCCTCCCCCGGGGCTGACTCGCTCGGCGCGCCGACGCGGATAGAACCAGTTCCTGACCCTGGCAGGTCGGCGGCGCTGTCCTCGAGGCCATATAGTCAGCCGTCTCATGCGGAGTCGATGTTCCGACTCACGATCCACGCGTGCTTGCCTACCTGCCGCCCCCGCGCGAACCCGTACTGCTCGAACAGTTCGACCGTTGCGCTGAACAGGAATCGGCCCTGGGCTTCGCGGCCCGTGGTGGTCTCGGAGATCGCTTCGACCAGGCCGCCGCCTGCGGCGGCGATCAGCGCGAGCGCGCCCTCGAGCCCGGCTCGTGCTATCCCTTGTCCCCGGTGCTGCTTGTCGACAAATATGCAGGTAATCCGCCAGCGCGCAGGGGGCGGCGGGTCCTTGCGGTACTCACGGCCATGCCTGAGACGAAGCTCGTCCGTGCTGCCGTACTGGCACCAGCCCTGCGCGAGGCCTTGCCGATCGAAGACCAGCGCCGCATGCGCTTGGCCGGCCCACACGAGCTGCTCCTTGAACGCGCGGTTATCGCTGGTCTCGTGCTGGCAATACGCCGAGTGAAATGCCACGCACCAGCAGCCTCCGTAGATCCCGTTGTTGCGTTCGACCAACTCCGCGAACGAGTCCCAGGTGCGGGCATCTAGCGGCCGGATCGTGTAGGGCACGCCTGGGAGCGGGCTCGCCGACGTGGCTTGCCGTGATGGTCGGTGTTCAGTCATTGGCGGCTCCGTGGCTAGCAACCCATCCAGGTCCGACCGTAGCGGCATTACCGGACGATCAGCTTCCGGTTAGCGCGACAACCTCGTCCAATCCTGCCCGGAGGTCATCGGCGAGCCGACCGGGATCGGCGATCGCCGACGTATCGGTGTTGATGCCGATACAGCACTCCCCGTCGTGCGAGATCAGGGTGATCATCGCGGCGCAGCCGGGCAGCGGGCCGAAGGGATACATGTGCGTGATCCGCGAGCCTGCGATGAAGACCGGGTAAGGCACGCCGGGGATGCTGGACACCTGGACATCGTTCGTGCTCGTCAGCCTGCCCGACACCATGGCGATGAGCGGCGCCGGCAACCAGCCAAGCGCCGGTGCCAGCACCGCAGGCACCGCGTCGGCCGAGGCGGCACCGGCTGCGCGGGCGCTGAGCACGAACTGGCGCACGGCGGCGATCCTCGCGGCCGGGTCGCGCTCGGCCATGGGCGCCGCGAACCTGGCGCCGGTGAATCGGTTCCCGCCCTGAGGGTCGTCCTGGGTGCGCAGGCTGATGGGAAAACCTACGGTGAGCCGGTCGACCGGGGCGCCGAGCCCCTCGTGGTAGCGCCGGAACCCGCCGATCACCCCGGCAAGCAGTCCGTCGTTGAGTGAGCCGCCCGCCGCCCTCGCTCCGGCCTTGAGGTCATTGAGCGGCAGGTCGATGACGTCGAAGCGCCAGCTGCCGCCGCGCCGGGCAACCAGCGGCGAGCCTGCCGGAGCGGCCCCGGCCTGGCCGACCCAGCGGGCGGCGTCCACCACCCGCCCGGCTGTCAGCGAGGCGGCCTCCCAGGGCCGCGCCAGTGCGCCGAGGACGCCAATGCCCTGGCGCAGCGCCGTCGCCGGTGTGGACCGGATCGCGTCGGCGACCTGGCCGGCGAGCAGCCCCGCGCGTGATGCCTCGGCCACGACCGGGACCGGTGGTTCGGGCCGGTGCGGGTCATGATCTGCGGTTCGGCTATGCAGCCGCATCATCAGCTGAACGGCACCGAGCCCGTCGGTCACGCTGTGATGGCTCTTGACGGCGTACCCAGCCCGGCCGCCGGCCAGGCCCTCCACGAGCAGCGCCTGCCATAGCGGGCGGTCGCGGTCGAAGGGAGCGGCCGCGAACTCCTGCACAACGTCGAGCAGCTGGCGCAGCGAACCGGGTGCGGGCAGCTGAACCCGATGAACGTGCTGGGAGAGATCCAGATCGTCGGCCGTGGCCCAGGTCGGAGTCCCGAGCGAGAAGGCCGGCTCGACCACCCGCTGCCTGATCCGCGGCACCATGCGGGAAGCCCACTCGTGTGCGGCAAGCAGCCGGTCCCAGTCGGGGGCAGGGTCAAGTAGCTCAAGCAGGCTGACGTTGACGCGCAACCGCGGGTCGGCCGCTTCCGCGCGCCACATGGCCGTTTCCAGCGGGTTCATCTGGGTGGCGGCGCCCCAGTCCAAGGGCGCGGCCGGGGGCGGACCCGGCTTGGCCAGCACGGTAGCCCGCACCCGGCCGGACCCTGCGGACGGCCAGGTGGCCAGCGTCGTCAGGTACAGCCCGCGAACCTCGCGCACGTGCTTGTCGAGCTCCTCGATGTCCCAGCCGGTCGTGGCAACCGGGGGAAGCACCGCGACCTGCACGGTGCCCGCATGGATCGTCGTTGCTCCGCGCCACATCAGCTCGCCGGCGTTGCGTATGACGATCGGCACTATCGGCACCCCCGCCTGCATCGCGACGTGGAACGCGCCCTTCTTGAACGGGCCGAGCGCCGGAGTCGCTGACCTGGTGCCTTCCGGAGCGATGACCAGCGAGATGCCGTCGCGCAGCTTCTGCACCGCCGGCTTGAGGGCCTTGCGCGCCTGGGCCGTGTCGTGCCGATCGACGAACGCGACGTCGGCGAGCCGGAACATCAGCCCGAACCCAGGGCTGTTTGCCAGTTCCTTCTTCGCCACGCCGGTGAACCCGCCACGCAGCAGCTTGGCCAGGATGAGCACGTCCAGCTGGCTCTGGTGGTTAAAGAGGAAAACGGCCGGCCTGGTGGCGAGGTGCTCGGCGCCGCGGACGTCCAGCCGCACGCCGGCCAGCGCACTGCCCAACTCGCCGGCCAGGGTGGTGCCGAGGTCGACGGCGTCACGCCGGGAACCTGTCACAGCCCCGAGCGCTGCGCCCGTGGTGAATCCGCCGAACATGCCGGCCAGCCCCGCTGCGGTGCGGGCGATGTCGCGCACACCGGGCCGGCCGCGGGACCGGAACCGGGACACCGGCCATCCGTAGTGCCGCGCCGCCGCCTCCAGATCACGGCCGGGATTGACGGCCCGCGCCCGCCCGGCGGTCCGCAGGAACGGCACGTCCTCGTTGCCGTTGGAGTAGGCGTAGCTCTCTGCCAGGTCGATGTCGTGCTCGTCAGCGAACGCGCGGACCGCCGTGGCCTTGCCTGCTCGCCAGAGCAGCGGACCGCCGGGGCGGCCGGTGCAGATGCCGTTTTCCATCTCCACCGGAGAAACCAGGATGTGCTCCACGCCCATCGCCCTGGCTGCGGGCTCCACCTGGAATCGGGTGGCCGAGGAGGCCAGCACGACCGTGTGCCCGGCCCTGCCGTGCGCCTCGACCAGCCGCCATGCCTCCGGGTACAGCGAGCCGGAGATTGCCTGCACGAACAGCCGCTCCCCGAGTTCAGCGAGCTCGTCCTCGCTGCGGCCAGCCCAGGCGCGCATGCCAAGCAGCGTGAATTGCTCGAAGTCCTCCTCGGTGGTCACGCCGCGAAGGCCGGTCAGCAGGATCCGCCCCAGGTCCGCCGGTGCAATATGCCGCGACCTCAGATGATGACGGGCGAAGGCCGACAGCGAGTACCCGTCGATCAGGGTGCCGTCGAAGTCGAAGAATGCCCCCACGCGCGGGCCCCGCGGCCCGGCCTCGACGTCGGCGATCAGCTGCTCTTCTGACCACGGCTGCGCCGTGGGCGGCCTAGGGTGCGACACCGACCGCCTCCCGTCGGCACACCGCATCGATCTCGTCAATCATGATCAGCCGTGCCACGACGTCGCGCAGACGCGCGGCGAAGGCCTGCCTGCTCCGAGCCAGTTCCTCCCTGCCCGGATCGATCAGGTCCAGGTTCGCGGCGAGCTTCATCGCGCTGGAGAACAGCTCCCGTGACAGTGACTCAGGCCCGTGCAAGTGCCCCTGCAGCAGCATCTGCTGCCCGACGCCGCCACACTCGTCGAGGAACTCCTTCTCCGAGACGGGATGCCGAGGCAGGCGCGCGGCCAGCCGCTCCGCGACGACGAGCTGCGCGTCGAGGAACGACCGCAGCACGCGGTTGGCCACCAGCAGTTCCGAGCGCTCAAGCACAGCGCGGCCATCGACAGCCGTCTCCCAGCCGGGATCCAGCCGCTCGAGCTCCGCACAGAGGTCCGTGCGGTAGGACGCCTTGTCCGGGAAGAAGAACTCGAACTTCAGCTGGTCACGCAGCCGCATGGCCTCATCCCAGCGGTCAGCGGGATCGCTGAGCATGACAAGTTCGGCCACCGCGCGATCGACGAAATGGTGGATCGCGCTGTTGCGGTAGAACGCTGCCACAAGGTGCTGGCCCCGTTCGATGGCGTAAACCGGCTCCTGCCCGCCGGTGTAGATCGTGACGACGTTCTGCTGGGCGAGCGCGCCGAGCACGCGGCGGGCCCCGGCATTGGTCTGCAGCACATCACCCGAATGCGGCAGCCCTCGCTCGGCGAGGTACGCTCGCAGCGGCTCAAGAACTCCGCGCACCTGGCCCAGTGTCAGCGCGCGGTCGCGAACGCCCAGCAGCGCGAGCGTGACCAGCGCCGTTGCCGTCACCGGGGTCACCCGGTTGATCCGGACGTCCACCTCGAACGCCACCTTCTGAAGTGCAAGCCGCCACGCGTCCGGGCTGTCGTCCTGGTCGCCGGACTCCAGCGTCTCCCGCAGCGAAAGCGGCTCGGCAAATCGCACGTGCACCGTGCCGACCCGGGTGAGCTGTCCCTTCGCATAGGACGCCAGCCAGCCAAGCCCTTCCGCCTTCTTCGCCACTCCGCCTTGCTCGGCTGCCATCGCCGATACCTCGCGGAGCTGGTCGTAGGTGATGGCCACCGGCACCAGATAGGCATCGTCGGCCCGACCGCGCGTGACCGCAGCGGCGACGTAGGCCAGCAGGCCGTAGCGCGGCGGGCGCAGCTTGCCGGTCCGCGAGCGGCCGCCTTCCATGTACCACTCGAGGTTGAACCGCTTGGCGAGCAGGTAGCCGAGGTACTCACGCAGCGCCAGCTTGTAGATCTCGTCGTCGCCGAAGCTGCGCCGGATGAACACGATGCCGGATCGTCTGGCCAGCGAGCCGATCGGCCAGAGGCGGAGATTGTCGCCGCTGAGCACGTGGTTACGGGGAAAGTCATGCTCGGCGAGTACGTCGGCGAGCAGAAGCGGGTCGGCGTACGAGCGGTGGCTGGGAAGGAAGACCAGAGCATGCTGGCGGTTCAGCTCGCGCAGCCGCTCAAGTCCGGCCGTGTCGGCCTGGACGTCCCAGGCGCGGGCATGCAGCGGGCGCAGCGCGCCAGAAAGCAGGTCGACCGCGATCGGGCTCATCGAGGCAACCAGGCCGTCAAGGGCCGCCCTGGCCCGTCCGGCCACCTCTGGCTCGGTCAGCTCGAGCCGGGCAGCGAGCGCGGCGACCTCGTCGCGGAATCCGGGGCTGTCCTCGATCGCCTCGATGACGTCCTTCGGCACCTTGTAGCGGTAGCCGAGCAGCCCTCGCTCGGAACGGTCAAGCGCAAGCCTCGCCTGCCGGGAGACGAAGTGCGCGAACGAGCCCGTGCCGCCCCAGCGCCCGCGGAGCGCTGCCACGGTGGCGGGCTCGGCTACCACCATCCGAGCCCGGTCGGGCTCGCGCTGCATGATGCGGCTCTGCCAGAACATCGGCGGCCGACGCGGGTTGACCTGCGACAGGAAATCCGACCAGTAGACCCGCCGCTCGCCACCCCGCTCGCGCGGCAGCCACACGACGCGGACAGCCGTGACGACCGTGTCCGGCGGCGCCGTGGCGAGCGACCGCGCCAGTTCCGGGCCATCCAGGTGCAGCACCAGGGAAGGCCGCACGTCCTCATCGTGCAGCCATCGTTCCACCAGATGGCGCTCCACCTCGCTGCTCGGCTCGGTCAGCAAGATCAGCGCTGCCTCGCCGCCGGCAGGACCGTCGCCCGCCGCGGACCGCGCTGGCCGCGGGTCGCCCATGCTCGAATGCCTCCCCTCGCCCTTATCCTCGCCCATCTTGTGATCGAGGTCACTCAAGCGCCAGCGCCTGGCTCGGGGTCACCGCGAGCTGATGCTTGTCGCGGCGGCGAGCAGCTCGGCAACGCCGTCTTCGATGCCGCGAGCCAGTACGCCGATGTCGGGCGTCGTCGCGTAGTCGCCGGTAATCCCGAAGGTGACGTTCCCGCAGTAGGTGAAGATCGAGACCCCGGTGCGCACTGTCGTAGCAATAGGAACGTAAGGGATGATCTCGACCAGTCGACGGCCGAGCCCGTACAGCGGCTGCTGCGGCCCCGGCACGTTGGTCGTGACCGTAACGATCTCCCGCTGCGGGAGGCTGAAGGCGAGGCGGACGAACATCGACGCGAGCGGGAACGGCGTGAGGCGGCCGAGAGAGACCACTGCTTCGCCGGCCGCCGATTCCTTGCTCGCCTTGAGCCCGGACAGCTGGCTCCTGACTGCCGCGAGACGTTCGACCGGGTCGGCGATGTGGACCGGGAGGTTCGCGACGAGCGCCGAAACCCGGTTCTCGTAGATGCTCTCCTCGCCGGCGTTCCTGACCGAGACCGGAACGAGCGAGGGAACCATCGAAGAGGTCGGCTCTTCGCCGCGGGCGAGCAGGAGAGCACGGAATCCGCTGCTGATCGCGGCGAGGAAGACGTCATTCACGGTACCGCCGAGCTCACGCTTGATCGTTTTGACGTCGTCCAGTGATGCCCTTGCCCAGGTGTAGCGACGCTGCCGGCCGATGGGACCGGTCAGGGAAGACCCGGGGGCCGGCCTCAAGGCACCGGCCATCCTCGCCAGGCCGCGCAAGGCGTCAGCGGTCTGCCGGACGGCGATGTCGGGGTTGGCGAGCGCGTGCTGCAGCACGCCGCCTTCCCGCAGCGGCAGCAGCGCCATGTCCAGCACCGCGCGCGCGGCGAGCTCGAGACCAGACGGCTCGGGCGGCACGGGCCGGTCGTCTGCTGGCGGCGGTTCGGATGGCTCGGGAGTCGCGTCGAAGATCACGCGATAAAGATCGGTGGCTGAGATGCCGTCGACCATGCAGTGGTGCACCTTGGAGATCAGCGCCCAGCGGTCCCGGGCGATGCCGTCGATGAGCCAGTACTCCCAGAGCGGATAGTCACGGTCCAGTCGCTGAGCCATGACTCGCGCCATCAGCCGGCGAAGCTCCTCGTCGCCGCCGGGTGCGGGCACGGCCGTCTGCCTGACGTGATACGCGAGGTCGAAGTTCGGGTCATCAACCCAGACCGGCGGACCCAGGGAGAGCGGCACCTTGCGAAGCTTCCTGCGGTACAGCGGCACCAGCGGCAAGCGCCGGCTGATCGCGGTAACGAACTCCTCGTACGAGGGCGCGGGACCCTCGAAGATGGCGATCGAGGCGATCGCGAACGATGCGTGCCTGTCCTGGTCTTCCGCATCCACGAAGGAGGCGTCCAGCGAGTTCAGCTTCATCGTCCGCGCCCTATCTGACCTCGGCGATCGGCAGTCTCAGCGCGGCGGGCGCGGACGGCGGCACGACCGGCATGCCCGGCGCCACAGGCACGACGTGGTGGTAGCCGGCACCCAGCGGCGGCCTTAGATCGCGCTCGCCCTTGTTCGGCCAGAATGCCATCGCGCGCTCCGCCTGCGCGGTGATCGTCAGCGCCGGGTTGACGCCAAGGTTTGCCGAAACGGCGGCACCGTCGACGACGTGCAGCCCGGGGTGCCCGAACATACGGTGGTACGGATCGATAACGCCATTGTCCGGGGCGTCGCCGATCACGCAGCCGCCGAGGAGGTGAGCCGTCATCGGCACATCGACCATCTCGCCCACGCTGTTCAGAGGGAAGCCGCCGATGGCGGCCGCCAGGCGGCGCATCGCCTCGTTGGCCACGGGAATCCAGGTCGGGCTCGGCACGCCGTGCCCCGGCGTGGAGGTCAGCTTGCTCCGGCCGAGCCGAGTGCGCCTGCGCTGGACCGTGATCGAGTTGTCCAACGACTGCATCGTGAGGCCGATGACGGCCCGCTCGGACCAGTGGTTGATGCCGCCGTAGAGGGAGGCGACCTGCCCCGGGTGGCGCGCGACCTGAGCGACCCACTTCGCCCAGCGCGGCATCGGCCCGCCACCGTCGGTCATCACGGTGCTGAGCAGCCCCATCGCGTTCGAGCCCTTGCCGTAGCGGACCGGCTCGATGTGGGTGTAGTCGTTCGGGTGGATTGACGACGTGATGGCTATCCCGCGGGTGAAGTCATGCTTCTTCCTGTTGGTCAGCTTCGTCAGTGCCCCGCCGAGGGCCTCGGAGTTCGTCCGGGTCAGAACGCCGAGCCGGTCCGAGATGCCGGGCAGCATGCCGGTGGCCTTCATCGCATGCAACAACTGCTGCGTGCCCCAGGTCCCGCCTGCGAACACCACCTGCCCGGCCGTGAACGAGCGCGCGGTCGGCGCGGTCCGCCAGGCGCCGGTTCGGACCGTGTCCACGGCGTACCCGCCGTCACCCAGTGGCCGCACCGCCACGGCCGTGGTCTCCGGATGCACGGTCGCCCCGCCTTTCTCAGCGAGGTACAGGTAATTCTTGACCAGCGTGTTCTTCGCGTTGTGGCGGCAGCCAGTCATGCACTCCCCGACCTCGAGGCACCCTCGGCGCGGCGGGCCGACGCCGCCGAAGAACGGGTCGCTGACCTCGACGCCGGGTTCCTTGCGACCGTGCTCTCCGAAGAAGACCCCGACGGGCGCCATGCGGAACGTTTGCCCCACGCCCATCTCATCGGCCACCTGCTTCATGACCTCGTCCGCCGGGGTCATGGTCGGGTTCGGCACGACGCCGAGCATCCGCTCCGCCTGGTCGTAGTACGGCGCGAGTTCGGCCCGCCAGTCGGTAATGTGCGCCCACTGCCGGTCGTGGTAGAAGGCATCCGATGCCGGCCGGTAGAGCGTGTTCGCGTAGACCAGCGAACCTCCGCCGACCCCGGCTCCGGCCAGGACGACCACATCTCGCAGCAGATGGATGCGCTGGATGCCCTTGCAGCCGAGCTTCGGTGCCCACAGGAATCTGCGGGCATCCCAGGATGTTCTGGGCAGATCGGCATCCTCGAACCGGCGTCCGGCTTCCAGCACGCCCACCCGGTACCCCTTCTCCGTGAGCCGCAGCGCGGTCACCGAGCCTCCGAAGCCCGAACCGATGACGAGCACGTCATAGTCGGGCGAGGCAGCGGTCGGGTTCATCGTCGTCACCCTCTCCTGAGCGCGAGTAGGGGATAACTCATCGTGCGCGCGACCCGCGCGGTGGCAGCAGGGCCAAAGGTCCCTGATGACCTAGAGCGGTGCCGGTTCCGGCGGAGTGACCACCGCGGGACGCAACTCGCGCGCCGGAGCGAAGGCGGCTCCTCATCCCCGCCGGGTTATCCCGGTGACCTCCCATGCCCGACCGATGGCGCTGCAATACAACACCACAATGACAAGGACCAAAGCATGTTGCAGCGCGGCATTCTCGGCGTCCGCCAGGAGCGCTGCGGCGAGGCCGAGCTGCACTGAGTAGCCCCCCGCCGAAATCGACGCGAAGGCGATATTCAGCTCTCTCTTCCGAAAGCCGCGGGAAAAATTCCCAGCCCGATTTGCCCTCGGTATCAGCCGTCCAGTGGCCAGCAGGCCGACGGCTGCCATGACGACGCTGGACAGCCCCAGGGTGACTGAGCCTCCGGTCAAGGCCACGATCGAGACGAAGAAGATGTCCACCAGGGCAACGAACGCGCTCCCGGCCAGCACCGTTCGCAACTCCCGAGTGGTGAGCTCCGCGTCATCCGCGTTGACGACCGATACCGCGACGACCAGCAACCCCAGGATGGCAGCGGACGCGCCCGCGCTTGCGATGAAGAAGCTCTCGTAGTGCCCCACCACGACGCCACCCTATCGGGCATCAGCGACGAGAACGCCCTTTCACCAGCGTCACCAGGGCCCGCCAAGTGCTGGCTCTCGCGGCGGCGTCGGGCCGCCCGGCGCGTGCACCGCGGTCCTGCTAGCGGCACTTGACGCCCCCGTATCTAACCGTTAGGTTGAGCCTAACCGTTATATGGAGCTTGCATGCAGCAGGAAGTCGTGCTGGCGCTGCTGGCGAAGGAGCCCTCGCAGGGCTATCAGTTGCGCGCTCGGCTTGAGGAAGCCCTCGGTTCCCTGGGGGAAGGGCTGAACGCCGGGCACATTTACGTCACTCTGGGCCGTCTGGAGAAGACGGGCTTGCTGGCCCTCGAGGGGCCACCCGAGGGCAGCGCTCAGCGGGCCGACCGGAAGGTGTACTACTTGACGCCGGCTGGCCAAGAGCGGGTCTTCCAGTGGCTGTCGGAGGTGAGCTGGCCGAGGCCCGACCTGGCGGAGTTCCACCTCAAGCTCGTTGCCGCCGCCCAGGCAGGGCTGGCTGACCCGGTCAGCATTATCGACACCCAGCGACGTGAGCTGATGCGCCGGCTGCTCGACGCGCAGCGAGCTGCCCTTGGAGAGCCGGACCACTCCCATGCGGCCTTGCTCCTGGAGGGAGTCGTGCTGCGGCTCCAGGCGGACCTTCGCTGGCTGGAGGCATGCGAGCGGGCCTGGGCCCGTCGAAGGGATGGGTCATGACCTCCACGCAGCCGGTGCTGCGCGTCTCGGGTCTTTGCAAGACGTTCGGCTCGGGGCCGGCGCTGGTGCGTGCGGTCGACGACGTGGGCCTCGATGTCTTCGCTGGTGAGACGGTGGCCATCATGGGCCCGAGCGGATGCGGCAAGTCCACGCTGTTGCATCTCCTCGGCGGGCTTGAGCGGCCGTCAGCCGGAGAGATCGACCTCGCGGGGGATCGTGTCAGTGGCATCAGCGAACGTGCCCTCGCCCATCTTCGCCGCACCGCAATTGGCTTCGTCTTCCAGGGCTTCTATCTCATGGATGAGCTGACAGCCATCGAGAACGTGGAGCTGCCGGCGCTGCTTGCGGGGAGCTCACCAAAAGCCGCCCGGACGCGGGCGAGGGTCCTGCTGGAGCAGGTAGGCCTCGCAGACCGGACCGGATTCCTGCCTTCGGCGCTGTCCGGCGGGCAGCGCCAACGGACCGCCATCGCCCGGGCGCTCGTCAACCAGCCATTGATCGTGCTGGCCGATGAGCCGACCGGCAACCTCGACAGCTCCGCCACCGTCGAGGTGCTTCGCCTCTTCGAGGCGCTTCACGAGTCCGGCCAGACGCTGGTCATCGTCACTCACGAGCAGCGCGTCGCCGCCACCTCTGATCGCCTGATTTCCATGCGTGACGGCGCGTTCGTTGACGAGACGAGAATGACGGGCGGCAGCCGGGGCGACGTCGCCAGGCTCATCGGGCTGGGTGGCGAATGAAAGGCCAGGTCGTACTCGTCTCCCGGCTCGCTGCCCGGGACCTCAGGCGCCGCCCGGTCGAGGCCATGATGGTGTTCTTGGTCATCGCGACGGCTGCCACCGTCCTGACGGTGGCGCTGGCCCTGAGCGGAGTGACCAACAAGCCCTACGAGCAGACCCGCCTGGCGACGGCCGGCCCGGATGTCATCGCTCTCGAGGGTGGCGGCCCCGGGCCAGCTAGGCCGCTGAGCTCTGCGCAACTGGCGGCAGCGGTCGCCTCGTTGACCAGGGCATCGGGTGTCATCGCCCACAGCGGGCCGTACCCGACGGCCTATAGCGCCATCGGGTTCCGAGGGCACACGGTGGCCGTGGTGGCCGAAGGCCGAGACCAGGCTCCGGCCCAGGTGGACCAGCCCAAGGTCACGCAAGGGACCTGGATCCGCTCTGGCGCGGTGGTGATCGAGCGCGGCTTTGCCGATGCGCTTGGCGTTCGCGTCGGCGACAACGTCCGCATCGGCGGCCGACGGTTCCGGGTGGCAGGGACCGCCGTGACAGCCGCCATCCCGCCTTACCCCAGCAGCCTCTGCCACATCGCCTGCCCCTTCCCGGCCGCGGTGGGCAGCTCCGGAGTCGTGAACATGGGCCTGGTGTGGCTCACCCGCTCCGCCGTGGCAGGCCTGGCCAGGTCCGGCGCCCCTCTCGCCTACCTCGTCAACCTGAAGCTGGCGGATCCCGCGCGGGCTCCGGCTTTTGCGGCCCAGCACCCGGGCACCTTTGCCTGGCAAAGCATCCAGAGCGCGATCAATGCGCTGATCGGGATCGAGCAGGTAGCCCTGGGCGTCGGGGGATGGCTGCTCGGCCTCCTCGCCCTCGCCGGTCTCGGCGTCCTCGTCGGCCGGAGGATGACCGAGCAATCGAGGCGAGTAGGCCTGCTCAAGGCCGTCGGTGCCACCCCGGCAACGGTCGCGATCGTGCTGCTCGTCGAGCACCTCACGCTGGCTATGGGTGCCGCCGTGGCCGGTCTGGCTGCAGGCTGGTTGATCGCACCCTTGCTCACAGGCACCGGGGCTGGCCTGGTCGGTGCGCCCGGCGCGCCGTCGATCAGCGTGCCGACCGTCATCCTCATCGCAATGGTCGCCCTGGCGGTCGCCACCATCTCCTCACTCGTTCCAGCCATCCGGGCCGCCCGCACCAGCACAGTCTCCGCCCTGGCCGACGCACCACGCGTCCCCGCACGCAGGCCACTGGTCACCGCCGTTTCCGGGCGCCTGCCCGTGCCACTTCTGCTGGCCTTGCGTCAGGTCTCACGTCGGCCGCGACGCGCTCTGCTCAACGCAGTCAGCATTGCCGTCACGGTCACCGGCATCGTTGCCATCCTCGCCAGCCATGCCCACAGCCCGATCGCCGACCTCACCATCAGCAACCTCAAGCTTGACCGCTTCAACGAGCTGACCGCCATCATCACCGTGATGCTGGTCATCCTTGCCGCGGTGAACACCACGTTCATCGGCTGGGCGACTGCTGCCGACGGCAGATTCTCCTCCGCCTTGGAACGAGCGCTCGGAGCAACGGCCGGACAAGTGACCGCCGGGCTCTCGATGGCAGCGCTGCTGCCCGCCCTGCCCGGCGCCATCGTTGGGATACCACTGGGCCTAGCGGCCTACCACTTCCTCGCCTCCGACAATCTCCTCGCCGTGCCCCCCGCATGGCAGCTCGCCGGTGTCTTCCTGGCAACCCTGCTCGCGGTTACTGGCCTGACCGCCATCCCCTCCCGGCTGGGGGCGCGACGGTCCCCGGCACAGGTTCTGCAGGCCGAGTAGCTCACGCTGGTCAAGCCCGGGCCAGCGCGGCAGCGGGCCGCAACGCGGCGATCCGCCAGCTGGCGAGCGCGCCGGCCAGCAGAGCGCCGGCTATGGCCAGGGCCACGGCCAGTAGGATCAGGACTGCGCTGACTGACGGGTACACCGTCACGGACACCGGGTGGGAGAGGCTCGCGCCGCCGACCAGCACCGGCCGGCCTGCGCCAGGTGGCGCACCAGCCGGAGGGCCTGGGTTCGCCGCGGCTATCGCGGATGCCTTCGGCGCGACCCCGGCGAGGATCGCGGCGCCGGCGAAGCCCGGGCCGACCCCGGCCGCGGCACCGGCCAGGCCCACGGCCGCCGCCTCGCCGAGCACCTGGCCGACGATCCGGCGGGACCGCCAGCCGAGTGCCTTCAGCGTGCCGAACTCGGCCGCCCGGCGGCCCACCGCAGCCACGGTCAGCAGGCAGGCCACAGCGAACGCGGCGGCTAGCACGAGCACCGACAGCCATCTGCCCAGGTCGTTGACCAGCTTCTCGGCTCCGGCCACCGACCTGGTCACCTGGCTGGCCAGGCTGCTTGCGGTCGTCACGGTGGCGCCGGGCAGCAGCCCAGAGAGCTCCTTGCTGACCGCGGGGATGTCCGCTGCGCCGGCCGCGGCCAGGTAGATCGTGTTCACCTCGTTCGTCATGGCGCCCGTATCGATTGCCATGGCCTGCGCCCGCGCAAGCGGGACGTAGACGTCGGTCGGGTTGCCGTCCTGGGGCTGGCTGACGATCCCGATCACCGTGTACGCGACCTGGTGGACGGTGACGGCCGAGCCGACCTTGAGGCCTTCGGCCTTCGCGTTGCCGGAATCCACGACCGCCACGGCAGCGTTGGCGTCCGCCGCGGTGAACGAGCGGCCGACCGTGATCGTTCCGCTGCTCAGCGGGCCGAGCGAGAGGTCCTTGGTATCCACGCCGTCCACCCAGTAGCTGCCCGACCGCGGAGAGGCGGTGCCCTTCCTCGGGAACGTCTGCCACTGGTCAATCAGTGAGATCCCCCCGGCCACGGCCGCCACCCCCGGCAGCCTCGACGCCCGGGCCACCTTCGATGCGCTGATCCCGGCGTACGGGGAGTTCAGGTCGCCCTCCGTCGTCCCGTCCACGTTTGTGCACCCCGTCCTGGTGCAGTCCTGCCAGCCCGTCCGTCCTTGCTCGAGTATCGCCACGCCCGCCGGGATCTTGCCCGATGCCGGCGGGCCGGACAGCGTCGGCCTCACCGTCGCGCCGGTCACGGTCACGGCCGTGGCGACCCCGTACAGTCCGCTGAGCACCTCCGACTGCGCCGTGCTGTACCCGGCCGACGCGGCGGACACCGTCACCACCAGCCCGACTCCCAGCGCCAGGCCCAGCGCCATGCAGATGGCCTGGAGCATCCTGCGGCTCAGCTCCCGCCGCAGATAGGTGGCAAAGAACATCGGCGGCCACCCTTCCTTGCCGTCGTGCCCGGTCGCGCCTCCAGAAAGAGCGCTGAGCTAGGTGTTCCACGCCGAGTTCCGGATGACACGTATTCTCCCAGTATGGCCCGGGTCAGAGAGCACCGCAGAACCTGAGCCCCGGCTCGGTCGTGGACCTCCTCGCCGAGCTTGCGCGGGGCGGGCCGGCGCTGGAGTTCGCGGCCGGCACCGGGCGGGGGGCGCTGGCGCTCGCCGCCCGTGGCATCGCCGTGCGCGGCATCGAGCTATCCCCGCACATGGCCGAGCGGATGGCGGCCAAGCCCGGCGCCGACGCGGTACCGGTGACGATCGGCGACATGACCAGCACCCGCGTGCCAGGGACCTTCCGGCTGGTGTACCTGGTGGCGAACACGATCATGAACGTCAGCACCCAGGACGATCAGTTGGCGGTCTTCGCCAACGCCGCCGCGCACCTGCAGCCCGGCGGGTGCTTCGTGGTCGAGGTGGAGGTCCCGCAGCTGCGGCGGGTCCCGCCAGGACAGGCCGGATGGGTGTTCACCCTCCAGGCCGACCACGTCGGGATCGAGACCCTCGACGACACCGCGACACAGATCGCGTGGTCCCATCACTGGATCGAGGTGCAGGGCCGCCTGGTCCGGCACTCCGCGCCGTGCCGGTACGTCTGGCCGTCCGAGCTGGACCTGATGGCCAAGATCACGGCTTCGGGGTCCGGGACCGCTGGGCAGGATGGGACCGGGCGCCCTTCACCGCCGCCAGCCAGAGCCAGGTCGCGGTCTTCGAGAAACTGCCGCCTCCGCCCGCACGAACACCGAACCCGCCCGGCTGACCTGGCCCTTCAAGCGCCGCGGGCACTGGCGGGCCGGAAGGGCCGGCCTGGCTGGTCACCCCGGCCCAGCAAGCGGCTTTGTGCCCGTGGGACCCTTGAGATCAGGTCGTGTAGAGCGGGATGCCGACGCCGGCCGTGATCGCTTCAGCGCCGAGGACTCCGCCCCCCGGAGCGCCCGGGCACGCGAGCCCGCTCAGGAACGTGTCCGAGAAGCGGGACTGGCCGGGCAGGTAGACGACGAACTGGGCGGATACCCCGTGCATGCCGCAGATAGCGCCCGCGTCGCGGATGGTGAGGGTGATATGGGCGGTCTGGAAGGGCGCAAGGACCACCCGCGGACCTGTCGGCGACGCCGGGATCTTGCTGCCAACGAGGTGGCCGTGACGGATCGCCGCCAGCCCGGGGACACCCTGCACCGTGCACGGATGCCTACCCGTGTTGGTGACCTCCAGTTCGAAGGTCCGGCCTCCGGCGAACCCATTGGCGGGGTTGCCTGACCACACGAAGGCTCCGCCCCGCAGCGCCGGCATGGCAACCCCGCACTTCGGCAGCGCAGCTGGCCCGCGCGCGGTGGCACCCCGGCCGGGCGATGCCAGGGCCGCGGCGGGGAGCACGATGACCGCGCAGGCAATGCCTGCGACCACGGCCACCACGCCCCGTGGGCGTGAGAACAGGTTGAGCATCGGATTTCCTCCTATCCCCCGGCCGGTCGGCCGGCCGGCTGGCCTGCTGCCGCCGCGCGGGCGGCATGACGCACGAGCGGGTAACCACGGCTCCGGGAGCCTGGTGCGGCCAGATCGCTCTCTGCTAACGACGCCAGGCCCCCGCGCTCGGGTACCGGATCAAGGCGCATGAGAATGAGAATGGCGGCAGCTAAATGGCATGGCAAGGGCAGAAAAGCTCTTCCGAAAGGGCGGGAAGGCTCTTCCAGATAGGTCTGGCGCCGCCATATCATTCGCGCGACGGTGTGATCTTGCTCACCGGCGGCAACGTGGCCGAGCTCACCGCAACCTCCTGGCGCGGCAGGGCGGCTCAGCGGCCGACGGTCCGACCGCCATCGATATGCAGGACCTCCCCGGTGACGTACGACGCTGACTCCAAATACAGAACGCCCTCCACCACGTCACTGACCTGGCCCACGTGCCCGAGCGGTGGAAGTTTCCCGGCGAGCGCCTCAGGCGTGTAGGACTCGGCTGGGTGCAGCGGGGTCCGGGTGATACCGGGGGCGACGGCGTTGACGCGGATGCCGCTTGAGGCGTACTCGACAGCCAGCGACCGGGTAACCGCGGCGAGGCCGCCTTTCGTTAGCGCAGCCAGGGCGGTTGGCTCGGCAGAGTCGGCGACGTCGGCGATGCTGGCGCTGATGTTCACGACATGACCACCGTGCTGCTTGAGCATCTGGCC
>Ga0335078_10001771_pt1 | contig 32609 bp, 23 predicted proteins | sample Lox_Sample_32_FD_206711 | JGI IMG/M metagenome (GOLD analysis project Ga0335078, IMG submission 206711) | Soil microbial communities from Loxahatchee National Wildlife Refuge, Florida, United States - Lox_Sample_3.2 | ecosystem: Environmental > Terrestrial > Soil > Wetlands | place: USA... | reverse complement strand
CGCCAGAAGCTGTCCCGCATCCGTGACGCCAGCTGCCCGATGGCCTTGCGGACGACGGGCGAGGTGAACGGCTCGAACCGGAGCGTCCGCCAGTCCGCGTACTGCCGTGACCCAAGTACCCGCGCCAGCTCGTCGGACTCGCGCGCCGCGGGGTCCTCCACCTCCCTGGCGGTGATGTAGTACAAGGGCAGGATCAGGTCCGACCGGCCAAGCTCACGCTCGCGTTCCAGGAACCTGGCCACCTCGGCCCGGCACGCCCCGCTGCGGAAAAAGCCGGGCGTGATGATCACGATCAGCAGCGTCGCCACGTCGAGCGCCTCGTCGATGCGCTCCTGCCAGTTCTGCCCCCAGGAGATGTGCTCCCGGTCCTGGAAGATCACGAATTCCGCGCCGGTCTGCGCCCGTACCTCCGCGGCAAGCAGCCTGCGGAACTCGCCGAGCTGCCCATCGTATTGATCGTTGTCGAGGTGTACGTAACTCATGAAAGCCGCGGGCTCTCCCGGCACTGCCAGCCTCCTCTCTGGGGTGGCGTCCAAAATACCGGTTTGGCAGACAGCATGTACTTTCACCACCCCGGTGGCGGAAGAATGGAGGCGGGTCCATTACTGCCGGGCTGGGGAGGGTGTCAGGGGTGGCGGGCGGACAAGTCGCGTTCATGAGCTACGCGCGGTTTGATAATGACCAGTACGACGGGCAGATCAGCGAGTTCCGCAGGCTGCTGTCCGCCGAGGTAAAGGCGCAGACCGGCGCGGAATTCGAGATCTTCGAGGACCGGGAGCACATCTCCTGGGGGCAGAACTGGCAGGAAGTCATCGACCAGGCGCTTGACACGGTGGCGCTGCTGCTTGTGATCATCACGCCCGGGTATTTCCGCAGCGAGGCGTGCCGGGCCGAGGTGACCAGGTTCTGGCAGCGGGAGCGTGAGCTTGGCCGGTCGGACCTGATCCTGCCGGTCTACTACATCACCGCGAAGGAGATCGAGGAGCCGGCCGCGCGACGGGCCGATGAGGTGGCCAGCATGCTGGCGTCCAGGCAGTTCGTCGACTGGCGCGACCTACGGCTCGAGCCGGTCGACTCGCCCGTGGTCCGCAAGGCCGTCGCGCAGCTGGCGTCACGGATGAGAACCGCCTTCTGGCGGACACCGCAGGCGCAGCCCTTCCAGGGAGCTACCGGGCCGCCGGACGCATGGCCCGCGTCCCCCGCCGTGCCCGCATCGCCCGGGCCGGCTTACCTGCCCAAGTGGGACGGCTACGCGCCACGGCCCGCACCGGAGGCGCAACGGCCGGCCCCGTACCCGGGCGGCGCCGGCGGTGCCACGCCGCCGCAGCGGCCGCGCCAGCGCGTGCTGTCCTTCCCGCCGAACCGCAGGACGGCCCTCGCCGCCGGGGCGCTTGCGGCGCTCCTGGCGGTGGGTGGCACCCTTTACGCCATCGAGGCGACGGGCACCGGCCACGGGCCGAGCAGCGGGCCGGGCAGCGGGCCGGGCAGCGGGTCGCACGCCGCCGGGCCGACGGCGAACCTCGCGGCAACGCTCACGGTCCCCGGCGGCGGCACCGTCGACACCGTCTGGATCAGCCCGGACGGCAAGCGCATCGCCGCGGCCCGCACCGACCAGGCGTCGAGCATCTACGTCTGGAACACGGCGAGCCCGGGTGCCGGTCCCACGGAGGTGACCGTGCCGCCGATGGAGGTCGGCGGTGCGGCGTACCCGACGATGATAGAGAACGTCGCCTTCGGCGCGGACGACGCCACCATGACGATGATCGGGTATCCCGCGTCGAATGGCGCGGCAAGCGGTCAGTCGTACGTTCTCTACCAGTGGAATCTCGCGACCGGCAGCCGCTCCATGCCGTGGTCGATCACGGGGACGTCCTCGAACATCTCGTTCAGCAACGACAACAGCACGGCGGTGGAATCGGTCAACGGCGGAGCCAGCGTGCTGACCCTGCTACCGCAGCAGACCAGTCCGGCGCCGCTTGCCGTTCCCGGCGGGAGCGCGCTCGTCGCCAACACGTCCTACTACCTGGACCTCAACGGGAAGCGAATGCTCTACAGCCCGAAGCGGGGCACCTACAGCGTGTGGGACTTCACCGAGAATAAGGTGATCGGCACGTGGAACGCACCCGGCCTTAGCTACCTGAGCCCGGACGGCAAGACCGCCCTGGTGTTCTATGACAGCGGGAATGACACGACCGGCTTCTTCCTGCCCGTGCTGCTTGACCTCGCGACGGGCGCCAAGGTTACCCCGGCCGATGCCCGGTGGCAGGACCAGCTTGTCTCGTCGAAGACCGCCGATGCCTACGTGACCTACAGCACCGACGGCACCGTCATCACGACGGAACGGGCCGGCGGGAAAACGGACCTGTGGAGCGCGGAAACCGACAAGTTCCTGCTGACCATCTCCGATCCGAACTACCGCGCGGACAGCGATTACGCGGTCGTCGGCCCGCACGGCGGCGAGGTCGTGATCTTCGCGCAACGGGTGGGCCCCGCCAGCGGGCACGAATTCCGTCAGCTCGACATCTGGGACACCGGCCTCGGGTCTTAGCCGTTCGACTCCCCGGGCTACCCGCGCGACGACCTCCAGGACCGTCTCGTGACGGCCGTGCGCGAGCCGGCCGGCCTTGAGCCTTGCCGTCAGGTAGCCAGTTCGGTCTCTGTTCCGTCACCGGGTTCCGGCTGGCCAAGTCCATCATCATCTTCCCCTGGGAGAAGCTGTCTCAGGCTACGGAGGGCCTCAGCGTATTCGTAGGGGTAGAATGCATACTCGCGGTGCGGACTTGATATTACGATTAGCCTGTGGCGTGGAGGCGGGGAGAGGATGTTGGAAAGGATGTCGGAGATCCACCTTCTTATCCGGGAAGGTGTCTCTTCTTCGCCCTCTATTACTTCGGAGAGCTCTCCAGAGTAAATCTCGACGCGTGGAGCGCCGAGCAGCCCAGCGGCCTTGGGCGTTACCCACACCAGACGCTTATCGGTAACGAAGAGCTTGCCGGTATTGTATGGCACTCGGATGCGTGTCGAGCGAGCGCATATACCTGACCACCTAAGCTCCTCGCCGTCGAGCAGCCTGAGGTCGATTGACCGAAAGCTCAGTAGCAAGAGGCCGGGCACCTGCAGGCTCAACTCCACGGTCAACAAGACCACGAGGAGCGCGGTGGCCCAGAAGGCTATATCGCTGAGGACGCCGGTGTAGTCTTCTTGCCACAAGGCATACAACGCTGTCATCTCGCCGAGAGCTCCGGCAAGTAGCACGAAAACAGCGAGGAACTGCAATAGGGAAACGAAGACGCGGGTTCCGGTCGACGGATCGCTCTCATCGGAAACCTGTTCCCGGATCCACTTCCAGAGTCCGCCTTCTAGTACCAGGGCTAGAAATAGCACCGGGATGATCGTGGCGATAGTTACGAAGAAATCAGGACTGCTGGCGCCAGCTTTAATGGGAACCACCTTCGCCTTGATGGCGTTGCTATCTCGGTAGTTAGTTTGTGCTGCTTCGGCATCACTATAACGCCGGAAGAGAAGCGCGAGAAAGGCCGTCGCCGGATCGCCGGGACAGGTGGCCAGGCTGATGTCCTTGATTCTCTGGACAGGTGCGTGCGACGCGCCGCCGCGCCGCGGTGCACCATGGAGCGGTGGACACCGCCCTCGTGCTCTTCACCCGTGACCTGCGGGTGCGGGACAACCCGGCGCTCGCCGGCGCGTGCGCGCGTGCTCGCGCCGTGCTGCCGCTGTTCGTCGTGGACCCGGCTATCGCCGTGCCGCAGAACCGGGCGCGGTTCCTCGCCGAGTCGGTCGCGGTGCTGCGGGAAGAGCTGCGCGGGCTTGGCGGCGACCTGGTGATCCGGCGGGGCGACCCGGTCGCCGAGGCGGTCGGGCTGGCGGCGCGGGTGAAGGCGGAGGCCGTCTTCGTCGCCGCCGACGTGTCCGGGTACGCGGCGCGGCGCACGCAGCGGCTCGCGCGGGAGTGCGCAAGGCACCGGATGGCGCTCCAGGTCACCCCGGGCCACGCGGTGGTGCCCGCGGGGGAGCTCCGCCCGGCGGGCGGCGATCACTACCGGGTCTTCACGCCGTACTGGCGCGCCTGGCAGGCCGCCGCCTGGCGGCAGCCGGATGAGGCGCCGCCGTCCGTCCGCGTCCCGGCGGGCATCGCGCCCGGCGAGCTGCCGGACGCGGGGAAGGGCTGCTCGCCCGGCCTCGCGCCCGGCGGGGAGCGGGCCGGCCTGGACCGGGTCCGCGCCTGGCTTGACGGGCCTGCCGAGCGCTACCACGGCAGGCGGGATGACCTGGCCGCCGACGGCACGTCCCGGCTGAGCGCCTACCTGCGCTTCGGCTGCGTGTCACCGCTCGAGCTCGCGCGGTCCGCGCTGCCGCTGCCGGGCGGCGCGGAGTTCTGCAGGCAGCTGGCCTGGCGTGACTTCTTCCACCAGGTCACGGCCGCGTTCCCTGACCTGGCGAGCGCCGACTACCGGCCGGGCGCCGCGGGCCCGCGCACCTGGACAGCGGACCAGGACGCGCTTGACGCCTGGCGGGAGGGACGCACCGGCATCCCGGTCGTCGACGCGGGGATGCGGCAGCTCGCCGCCGAGGGGTTCATGCATAACCGGGCGCGGATGATCACCGCCTCGTTCCTCACCAGGACCCTGGGCATCGACTGGCGGCACGGGTACCGGCACTTCGCCCGGCTGCTTGCCGACGGCGACGTGGCGAACAACGCGGGCAACTGGCAATGGGTCGCGGGGACGGGCAACAACCCGCGCCCCGGCCGGGTACTCAGCCCGCTCCGCCAGGCGGCGCGGTTCGACCGCGACGGCGACTACGTGCGCCGCTACGTCCCGGAGCTGGCGTCACTCGAAGCGCCGCTGATCCACACGCCGTGGGAGCTGCCCGCGGCGCGGCGCGGGCGGCTCGGCTACCCGGGCCCGGTGACTGCCCGGCGCGCGGGACCCGGACCGGTGCCGGAGACCCCGGCATGATCGAGAAGATCTTGCCGGCGACGGTGGCGTGCGCGGAGGCGTTCGCCGACCCGCCGGGCGCCGTGCTGTTCCCGCAGGAGGAGGAGCTGGTAGCGGGGGCGGTGGCCAGGCGCCGCCGCGAGTTCGCGACGGGCAGGTACTGCGCGCGCCTGGCGCTTGCGGAACTGGGCGTCGCGCCGGCGCCCGTGCTGCGCGGTGAGATGGGCGCGCCACGGTGGCCGGCCGGCATCGTCGGCAGCATCACGCACTGTGCCGGGTACCGGGCCGCCGCGGTCGCGCGCGCCCGCGACGTGCTGACCACCGGGGTGGACGCCGAGCCGGACGAGGTCCTGCCGGCGGGCGTGCTCGAGCTTGTCGCGCTGCCCGGCGAGCGCGAGCGGCTGCGCGGCCTGGCGGCCGCTGAGCCGGGCACCTGCTGGGACAGGCTGCTGTTCAGCGCCAAGGAATCGGTGTACAAGGCGTGGTTTCCGCTGACCGGGCGCTGGCTCGGCTTCCACGACGCGGACATCACCGTCAACGCCGCCGACGGCACCTTCGACGCGCGGCTGCTTGCGGCCGCCGTGGATGCGGGCGATGCCCCGCTTGCCGGGTTCGCCGGCCGCTGGCTGGCGGGCGGCGGGCTCATCCTGACCGCGGTCACCGTGCCCGCCGTCTGACCACTTTCGCCAAACCTGACATCTCTTGACTCAAAAACCTCAGATGTTACAAGGATGGTTCTGAGGAAAGAGAGAGGAACCGGGCTCCTCTTCTCAGGAAAGGCAGAAGTCCGGACCGTTCTCCATAGTGCGGACGGCCGGCGGGGCCTGGCGACGACGGTCCGCGGGATGGCTTGCCGGTGTTCCCGCTGCGCAGCCGACGGGGAGCACGTGTCGCGGAGAGGACCGTTGAGATGACCCAGTTCGATACACGCTTTGCCGGGAGCGGCCCGCCGGGCGCGGCCACCGGGGCCACCCGCGCGTGCGGCGCGCTGTACGGCGGGGCCCCGCCGTCACCAGCGCGTACCTTGTGGCACGTGCTTGAGAGCACGGCGCGGGCGTTCCCGCGGGCGCCCGCGATTGACGACGGCAGGTCGGTGCTTGACTACCAGGGCCTGCTTCGCCACGCGCGGCGCATGGGCGAGCGCCTCGCCTCGGCGGGCATCGGCGCGGGTGACCGCGTCGGCGTCCGCGTGACGTCCGGCACCGCAGACCTCTACCTCGCCGTTCTCGCGGTCCTTTCTGTCGGCGCGGCCTACGTTCCCGTCGACGCGGATGACCCGTCCGACCGGGCCGAGCTGGTGTGGTCCGCGGCGGGCGTGTGCGCCATCGTCGGCGACGGCGGCGAGCTGACCAGGCGGCAGGTGCGCCCGGCCGGCCGCGGTGCCCGCCGCCCCGCGCCGGCGGACGACGCGTGGATCATCTTCACGTCCGGCACGACAGGCACACCGAAGGGGGTGGCGGTGACCCACCGCAGCGCCGCGGCGTTCGTCGACGCCGAGGCGAAGTTGTTCCTGCGCGGTGACCCGCTTGGCCCGGGGGACCGGGTGCTCGCCGGGCTGTCTGTGGCCTTCGACGCGTCGTGTGAGGAGATGTGGCTGGCCTGGCGGCACGGCGGCTGCCTCGTCCCTGCCCCGCGCGCCGTGGTCAGGACGGGTCCCGAGCTGGTGACCTGGCTGGCGCGGCGGCGGGTCACCGTGGTCTCCACGGTGCCGACGCTGGCGGCGCTCTGGCCGGCGGATTCCCTGCCAGGCATCCGGCTGCTCGTCCTTGGCGGCGAGGCCTGCCCCGCCGGGCTCGCCGACCGGCTTGCCCGCCCTGGCATGGAGGTGTGGAACACCTACGGCCCGACCGAGGCCACGGTCGTGGCCTGCGCGGCGCGGCTGCGCGCGGGCGAGCCGGTACGCATCGGGCTGCCGCTTGACGGATGGCGCCTTGCCGTGGTCGATCCGGTCAGCGGGCAGCCGGTCCAGCCGGGTGCGGAAGGCGAACTCGTCATCGGCGGTGCCGGGCTGGCGCGCTACCTGGACCCGGCGAAGGACGCCGCGGCGTTCCGCCCGCTTGAGTACCTGGGCTGGCAGCGCGCTTACCACACCGGTGACCTGGTGCGCGCCGACCACGAGGGCCTTGTCTACCTGGGCCGGGCGGACGGGCAGGTGAAGATCCGGGGCTACCGCGTCGAGCCGGGCGAGATCGAGGGCATGCTCATGCGGCTGCCCGGCATCGCCGCGGCGGCCGTCACGACCTGGGAACCGCTGCCTGGAGTGGTGGAGCTTGCCGGGTACTACACCGTCCAGGACCATGCCGCGGTGCCGGACAGGCAGGCCGTACTCGGGCACCTGCGCGACCGGCTGCCGCGGCACATGGTGCCCGCGTACCTGCAACAGCTGCCGGTCATGCCGCTGCTTGCGGGCGGCAAGGTCGACCGCGGGAGCCTGCCGGCGCCGTCCGGCCAGGACCGTCTCGTGGCCTGCGCCGGCTACGTCGCGCCGGCCGGCCCCGCCGAGCGGGCGCTGGCCGGCGCGCTCGCGGACCTGCTGAAACTTGACCGGGTCTCGGTGGACAGCCAGTTCTTCGCCGAGCTGGGCATGAGCTCGCTGCTCGTGGCGCACTTCTGCGCCAGGGCCAGGGAACGGGCGGGGGCACCGCCGGTGTCGGTCAAGGACGTCTACCTGCACCCGACCGTGCGGAGCCTGGCCGCCGCGGTCGCTGAGCCCGCTCCCGTTCCCGTCGCGACGGTGAGCACGCCGGGTCCAGGTACGGTGCGGCCGGCCAGCACCGCGCAGTACCTGGCGTGCGGTGCGGCGCAGCTGCTCGCCTTCCTCGCCTCGGTGCTGCTTGGCGCGGTGGTCCTGGTGAGCGGCTACAACTGGGTTTACCGCGGTCCCGGCCTAGTGGGTCTCTACCTGCGGTCGCTGGCGTTCGGCAGCGGGACGTTCGTCTTGCTCTGCGTCCTGCCTGTGCTGGCCAAGTGGCTCCTGGTGGGCCGCTGGAAGCCACGGGAGATCCGCGTGTGGAGCCCTGCCTACGTGCGCTTCTGGCTGGTGAAGACCATGATCCAGGTCAACCCGCTGGCGCTGTTCGCCGGCTCGCCCGTCTACCCGCTGTACCTGCGGGCGCTCGGCGCCAGGATCGGCCGCCGGGTCGTCATCCTCTCCAGGAGCGTGCCGGCGTGCACCGACATGCTCGCCATCGGCGATGACACGGTGATCATGCGGGAGTCCTCGTTCACCGGCTACCGTGCGGTCTCCGGCGTCATCCAGACGGGCCCGGTCAGCATCGGGAAGGACGTCCTGATCGGCGAGCACACCCTGCTCGACATCGGCACCTCGCTGGGTGACGGGTGCCAGCTCGGGCACACCTCGTCGCTGTATGAATCCCAGGCCGTGCCGGACGGCGAGCACTGGCACGGGTCGCCCGCGCAGCGCACCGACGTGGACTACCGCTCCGCCGAGCCACTGCGATCCGGGCCGCTGCGCCGGGTGGCGTACGGAGCCATGCAACTGGTCAGCATCTTCGTGACCATGCCGCTGGCGATCGCCGCCGCCGTCGCGGTGCTCACCAAGGTGCCCGCGGTCGCCTCGCTTGACTCGCTTGGCGCGGGCGGGCTCGGCCGGGAGAGCTTCTACACCGACGGGCTGATCCTCGCCACCGTGCTGTTCGGCGGCGCGATCCTGCTCGAGGCCGTCGTCGCGGTGACGCTGCCGCGAATTCTGCGGCTGCTCATCACGCCGGGCCGGTCCTACCCGCTCTACGGGCTGCGGCACGCGGCGCACCGCGCGATCAGGCGCCTCACCAACGCCAGGTTCCTCCTCGAGCTGACCGGTGACAGCTCCTACGTGGTGCACTACCTGCGCGCCATCGGTTACCGGCTGCCCGGCCTCGAGCAAACCGGCTCGAACTTCGGTGCGGAGATGGAGCACGAGACCCCGTTCCTCATCGACATCGGACGGGGCACGATGGTCTCCGACGGCGCCACGTTCATCAATGCCGGGTATACCAGCACGTCGTTCGCTGTGCTGCCGCTGTCGGTCGGGCCGGGCTGCTTCCTCGGCACCGGGGTGGCGTACCCGGCAGGCGGGCGAGCCGGCGAGAACTGCATGATCGCGACCAGGGCCATGGTGCCGCTCGACGGCCCGGTCCGTGCGGGCACGGGGCTGCTCGGCTCGCCGTGCTTCGAGATCCCCAGGTCGGTCACGATGGACGACCGGTTCGACCACCTCGCCACGGGAGAGGAGTTCCGCCGCAGGCTCCGGGCGAAGAACAGGCACAACATCGCCACCATGGGGCTGTTCCTCGCCGTGCGCTGGATGGAGCTCTTCGTCGTCACCCTGCTCGCCCTGGCCGCGTGGGAGTTCCTCAGTGGCAGCGAGGTGCTGGTGACCGCGGGCCTGGCCGTGGTGACGCTGCTGTTCGGCCTCGGGTACTCGATCTTCATCGAGCGGGCGCTGCTGCGGTTCGGCTCCCTGCGGCCGCGGTACTGCTCCATCTACGACCCGTACTTCTGGTGGCACGAGCGCTACTGGAAGCTGATGGCGCCGCCCCAGGCGGCCGGCCTGTTCAACGGCACACCGTTCAAGAGCATCGTCTGGCGCCTGCTCGGCGTCCACGTCGGGCGGCGGGTCTTCGACGACGGCTGCTCCATCCCCGAGCGGACGCTGGTGACGATCGGGAACGGCTGCACGCTGAACGCGGGCTCGATCATCCAGTGCCACTCGATGGAGGACGGCATATTCAAGGCCGACCACACGGTCCTGGAAGACGGCTGCACGCTCGGCACCGGCGCCCTCGTCCACTACGACGTGACCATCGGCGGCGGCGCGCGGCTGCGGCCCGACTCCTTCGTCATGAAGGGAGAGCAGGTACCGCCCGGCGCCCGCTGGGGCGGCAACCCGGCCCGGGCGATGTGACCAGGCCGGGTTACTGGGTGTCTTTCCGACCGCATGCCGTGGCCTACGTTTTGCATCACTTTCGGTGGCATGGACGTTGCACCCCAGGATGACGCGGGACCGGTGCTGCCGGCCCGACGCCGAGCGTGCGCGGCCTCTCCGAGGGTACCCACCGCGCCGGTCGGCATCGCGCAGGGGCAGGCAGCACGACGACAAGCATGGTCTCAACCGTTAGAGCGGACCGCACTGCTTGACAGCGCGCCGGTCTACCGTGGTTCCCACGATGGAACGTCAGCGGCAAGCACTAGGGTGACGCTGTGATACTCCCGACCTCAGACGTTCAGAACCACGGTGAAGTGTTCACTCGCCGATGGGTTGTCGAAGTACTGCTCGATCTCACCGGGTATACGGTCGATCGCGACCTGGCTCAAGTGGATCTTCTTGAGCCGTCTTGCGGCTCCGGGGCGTTCCTGGGCCCGGTGGTTGAACGCCTGATCGCCAGCGCGCAGCGCCACGGGCGAGACCTGGCGTCGCTCGGTGATGCGATCCGGGCTTATGACTTGCAGGGCGAGCATGTGGAAGCCTGCCGGGCACTCTGCCGTGGCCTGCTGGCCGCTGCGGGTGAGCCGGATGCAGTCGCCGCCGACTTGGCCGGCTGCTGGGTACGCACGCAGACTTTCTGCTCACTGGGCAACTCGGCGAAGTCGAGGGCCATCCCGAGATTGAGGAACGCGCGGCAGACGTCATTATAGGAAACCCTCCCTATATCCGCTATGACGACCTGGCCGACGACATCCTGGTGCTATACCGCAATGCTTGGCCGACGATGCAGGGGCGGGGAGACATCTACATTGGTTTCTTTGAGCGCTCGCTCAGGATGCTTAAACGGGACGGCAAGGTCGGCTTTATCTGTGCTGACTGGCTGTGAAGGATAAGGCATTCACGCAGTTTTCCGGCACCGGCGTGACGGCGCACCTGCTGCCCCACTGGTTCGACAATGACGACTTCTGGCCTACAGGCTCACCGGCGCGTCTGGCACTGCTGGAGAATCTCAACGACAGGTTCGAGCCTCTTCACGATTCAGCGACCGGGACCAAGGTGTCCATCGGCGTGGCAACCGGCGCTGACAAGGTCTATGTGACCCGGGATGCTGCCGTGGCCGAGTCTGACCGGATGCTGCCTCTGGCCATGCGCGAGGACCTGATGTCAGGCAAGTTCAAATGGCAGGGAAGTTACCTAGTCAACCCGTGGGCGGATGATGGATCGCTCGTACCGCTCGCTGACTATCCGCGGATGGCCGCCTACCTATCCGGGCATCCGGCGCTCAAGGAGCGCCACGTTGCTAAGCAATCTCCACGTTCCTGGTATCGCACGATCGACAAGGTGCAAGCTAACCTCACCGGCAGGCCCAAGCTTCTCTTGCAGGACATGAAGGCACACATTCATCCGGTCCTCGAGCCCGGCGGATATTATCCTCATCACAACCTTTATTACGTGGTCTCGGACAGCTGGGACATGGAAGTACTCGGCGGTATCCTACTCTCGAAGATCGCGCAGGCTTTCATAGAGGCGTATTGCGTCCGGATGAACGGCGGAACGCTACGGTTCCAGGCCCAGTATCTTAAGCGCATCCGGGTGCCGCATCCCGGCAAGATGGACGCCGATATCGCAGATGCCTTGCGGACTGCGTTCCGAACCCGCGACACCGATGCGGCGACGCGGGCGGCAGCAGGCGCCTACGGCATCGACTTGACGGAATATGACCTAGTGCCTGCCGAGGGTGGGGAGAACGTCGCGTGACGGCGAAGTACGAGGACTACGACGCGGCGATAAGAGCGTTCTGGACGGGCCGCGACCTGCAGACGCAGAGGCAGTTCGAGAGCGGTAACATCGATGCCGGTACTCGCGGGTCGGTGACCGGCGGGTCGCATCTCAATGCGCTGCAAGAACTGATCGCGCGCGAGTTCGCCCCGCTTGCCGAGATGGGAGTCAGGGTACGGCACCGCGGGATTCTCCCCCTTCCCGGTTATTACAGGCGTGCCAAGAACTGGGACATCGTAGTCACCTACAACGATATTTTGGTCGCAGCGATCGAGTGCAAGTCTCAGGTCGGTTCGTTCGGCAATAATTTCAACAACCGAACAGAAGAGGCCATAGGCAATGCGGTTGACCTGTGACCTGATCAGCACCGTCAACGGGGAAGGCATCTATGCGGAACCTCTACTGGAGGTCTCCACCGTCAACTTGACCGCTGCGATTGCTGGTCGCATTGCTTATATCCAAGGGATTATGTAGCCTGCGTTCCGGCTAAGGCGCTGCTGCACCGATCCGATCTTCGGTCGTTACATGGACTGGCGTAAGTCAAGCTACAGCGCCGAGAACGGGAACTGCGCCGAGGCAGCGGCCACAGCACGGCGCGAACGGCGCGGCTCTGGTCGTTAGACTTGGGCGCGACGGTAGCCAGCACACCGGCCGGGAGGCCCGATTCCCATGCGAGAAGGCGGAAGTCTCGACGTGCCGGCCTCGGCACCGCAGGCACAGCAGGACCCGCGCGGGCTGCCGCCGGAGATCAACGTCGGCACGGCGCACTCGGCGCGGGTCTACGACTACTGGCTTGGCGGCAAGGACAACTTCGCCGCCGACCGGGCACTCGGTGACGCCATCATCGAGGTGGTGCCGTCGACGCGGTTCGCGGCCCGCGCCAACCGCTCCTTCCTCGGCCGGGCGGTGCGTTACCTGGCGGCCGAGGCGAACGTCACGCAGTTCCTCGACATCGGCACCGGCATCCCGACCGCGGGCAACACGCACGAGGTGGCGCAGGCGGCCGTCCCCCAGGCCCGGGTCGTCTACGTGGACCACGACCCCATCGTGCTCGCGCACGCGCGGGCGCTGATGACGAGCAGCCCGGCAGGCGCCACCGCGTTCATCAAGGCGGACCTGCGCGACCCCGGCAAGATCCTGGACCACCCGGAGCTGCGCGGTACGCTTGACCTGGGCAGGCCGGTCGCCCTGATGCTGATCGCGGTGCTGCACTTCCTCACCGAGCAGGACGATCCGCGGCGCCTTGTGGCCGAACTGCTTGACGCGCTCCCGTCCGGCAGCTACCTCACGATCGCGCACCTCACCGCCGACTTCGACCCGGAGGAGGCGGCCAGCGCCCTGGCGGCCACCCAGCGGTCGGGCGTCACCTACGTGCCGCGCAGCGAGGCCGAGGTCGCGGCGTTCTTCGACGGGCTTGACCTGGTAGCCCCCGGCGTCGTGCCGCTGCTTACCTGGCGGCCGGACGACGGCGCGCCGCAGGACCCGCTCGCCGCGCGCATGTACGCGGCGATGGGCCGCAAGCCGTAGCAGCCGGCCGGCTGCTGTCGCCAGGCGACTACCGCGGCGGCGAATTGCTGAGACCCGGCACATTAACCTGAGGGCGGCGCCGCGGGAAAGTGGTACCCGTTGATCACCGTGACCCGAAAAGGAGCAGCCGTGGCGATAACCGCGATCCTCGACCTGCAGCTCAAGCCGGAAGCGCTGGAAACCGCGTCCGAGGTCATCCACGAGACGCTCGCCGCCACCCGCGCGTTCCCCGGCTGCTTCCACGTCGCGGTGCTCGTCGACAGCGACGACCCGGCGCACGTGATCCTCTACGAGACGTGGGAGTCGGTCGACCATGACCGTGCCTACCGCGCGTGGCGGGCTACCCCCGAGGGCACCTCCCGGCTCGGCTCCATCCTGGCCGCCCCGCCCAAGCTCACCCTGTTCACGGTTGCCGAAGGCGTCTAAGCGGCCCGCGGAAGCGCTGCGAGTTCGGCCGGGCGGCCTTGAGCATGAAATCCGGGTTTCCGTGGCAGCCGCTAACCCGTGCCGCGCAAATGCCTTGGATTAAAGGGAATGCCGGGGCCGATGAGCCGCATGGTATTCTTAAAGGCTTCATGATCGTGAAAGATTTTGGTGTTATGAAGATCTATTAGCGTGATCGCACTATAAATTCTTCGCGATCATGGTCGGGTCGGGCGGTGCTGGCAATTTTGAGGCATGCGGTGCTGGTGTGGTTCGCTAAGCGGCGTCTCGGTGACCCTCGGCTCGTTTCCGGTGCCGGCCGCGCGGAATTCCTGCCATCTGGCCACCGGGGCCGGGCGACAGCGGCGGTTACCGCTTGAGCAGGTCGCCGACGACGTCGGCAAGCTCGCTCAGCTGGGCGATGTCGAACTGGCCGGACACGCCGAGCGGCTGGATGACCACGTGGTCCGCGCCCGCGTCGAGGTGTGCCCGCACCGCCGACGCGACGGCCTCGGCGCCGGCGGGGATGACCGCTTCCACCAGGCGGTCGCTGCCGCCGCCGGCGATGTCCGCGTCGGTGAACCCGTAGCTCTTGAGCATCCGGGTGTAGTTGGGCATCCGCAGGTACCTGGCCGCGTACGCGCGCACGCCGTCGGCCGCGGCGGGGTCGAGCGACACGGCCTGCTCCGGCACGAGCAGCGGCCCGGCGCCGAGCACCCGGCGGGCCGCGGCGGTGTGGTCCGGCGTCGTGAAGTACGGGTGGGCGCCGGCGTACCTGGCGGACAGCTGCAGCATCTTCGGCCCGAGCGCGGCGAGCACGATGGGCGGCAGCGGGTGCTCGCCGCCGTGCTGCGCGGGATGGTCAAGCTCGTCGAGGAACCGCTCCATCTTCCGCAGCGGCTTGTCGTACACCTGCCCGAGCTGCTCCACAAGCGGCGCGTGGCTGACGCCGAGCCCGAGGACGAACCGCCCGGGGAAGTCGGCCGCGAGCCGTTCCGCCTCCGCGCGGATCGCCGCGGGCTGCCACGCCCAGACGTTGGCGATGCCGGGCGCCGCGACCAGCCGCTCGCTGGCGGCGAGCAGCGCGCGCAGCACCGCGAAGTCCTCCGGTCCCCGGTTGCCGCCGCCGACCCACACGGAGGTGAACCCGGCCCGCTCGATCGCCCGCGCCGCGTCCCCTGGCGCGAGCCCGGTCGCCGCCGGCGCGCCCATCCAGATTCCTGCCCGCCCGAGCGCCGAGCGCAGCGCGTCACGCGTCTCGTCAGTCGCCATGCCCGTTGTCATCTCCCGAACGCGGCGTTTCATGCCACGGCGCCGCGCGGTGCTCCATCGCGGCCGCCCCGCCCTCGTTCGGAATGATCAGCGAGGTCATTCGCCAGAACGGGGCGTGGTTCCACGTACCGCGGCCGGCCGGCGTATTCAGCCGGCGTATTCACAATCCGCACGAGGTGATGGTTGGATTGCCGGTAGGTGCCAGGGGAGGGGGCTAAGTGCCAGGGGAATTGCTGGTTCTGGCGGCGCAGGCGGCCCAGACGGTGGTCGCCGCCGCGTCCACGGACGCGTGGGGGGCCGCGAAGAGCGGGCTTGCGCGCCTGCTCGGCCGCGGGGACGAGAAGCGGGCCGCGCTCGCGGAGCGCCGGCTTGAGGAGGCGAGAGAGCGGCTCGCGGCAGCCTCCGGGCCGGAAGAGGAACAAGCACGCGCTCAGCTGGCGGCGGCCTGGCAGACGCGGCTTGTCGACTTGCTCGAGGAATACCCGGACGCGGCCGCTGGCCTGCGGGCCTTGGTCGAGCGGCTGCAGGCGGCGCTGCCCGCCGCGCCGACGGGGACATCGGCAACCGGGCATTCGATGGCAGTCGGCGGAGATGTCCGCATCAGCGCCGCTGACGGCGGCTTCGCCGCCGGGATCGTGCACGGGGACGTGACACTAAACCCTACTCATCCGGGTCCGGCCAGCCAGTAGCCGAACCCGGGGCAGCGCCGGTCGTCGCACCGGGAGCGGTGGCCGCCTTCGGCGGCGGTGTGGCCATCGGCCAGCTCAGCTACCAGCGGTCCGCCATCCCCCGCCGGCCGGTCAAGCTGGTGCCCCGGCCAGCTTTCCTGCGCGGCAGGGACCAGCTGCTCGCGGACCTGCACGCCCGGCTGACCGGGGAGCCGGGCGCGGAGCCCAGGGTCGTGGCCCTGTGCGGGCTCGGTGGCGCGGGTAAGACCAGCGTGGCGGTTGAGTACGCCTATCGTCACTTGAGCGAGTTCCGGGTGGTATGGCAGTTCGCGGCCGCGGACCCGGCCGTGCTCGCGGCAGGGTTCACCGAGCTGGCGGCGGAGCTTGGCGCCGGCGAGCTGCTCGCCCGTGGCGATCCCGTCGCGCAAGTGCACGGCGCCCTCGCTGCTCGTGACGGGGACTGGCTCCTGCTGTTCGACAACGTGCCGGACCCCGCCGCGATCAGGGCGGTGCTGCCGCCCGCGGGCGGCGGCCGGGTGGTGATCACGAGCAGGAACCAGCTCTGGCCAAGCCGGCAGGCGATGGAGGTGCCCGTGCTTGACCTGGAGGTGGCCGCGGCCTTCCTCACGGAGCGCGCGGGCCTCACGGAGCGCGCGGGCCTCACGGAGCGCGCGGGTGCCAGGGGAGAGGCGTCGGCGGCGGAGCTGGCCGCCGAGCTCGGCGGCCTGCCGCTCGCGCTTGAGCAGGCCGCCGCCTTCATGGAGGCGGTGGGGAGTGACGTCGGCAGCTATCTGGCCTTGTTCAGGGAACGGCGTCTTGGGTTGCTTGACCGCGACCCGCCGGATGGCTCCGACGAGCGTGTCACCACCACCTGGATGGTTGCCTTCGACCAGCTTGAGCACACCAGGCCGGCGGCGATCGGCCTGCTTCGGCTGCTCGCGTGCTGCGCGCCCGACGCCATCCCCTTGGACAGGCTGCTCCGCCCACGCGCGGCGTGGGAGATTTCGCTGGCCAGGACGCGCGGTGATCAGCCCGTCGTCTTTGATCCCCGGGTGTCGTCCTTCCTTGTGCCGCTACGGGAAGAACAGCTGGCAGTCGCTGACGCCGTGACCGCGCTCCGCCGGTACTCGCTGATCAGCCCACCGCACGACGGCGCGGTGTCGGTGCACCGGCTGGTTCAGGCCGTGACGCTCGCGCAACTGCCTGACGAGCTAGTCGTTGCCTGGCGGCAGGCCACGGCCTCGCTCATCAACGCCGCGCTGCCCGCGGACGCGCGGCTTCCGTGGAACTTCCCCGCCTATGCGGCGCTCCTGCCGCACGTGCAGGCGGCGCTCGAGCCAGGCAGTAACGGCATGGCGCTAGCCGCCATCTACCTCGAGGAGACAGGCAACTACACCGCCGCGACTGCCATGCAGCGTCAGATTCTCCAGGCGAGGGAGCGGGAACTTGGCGCGGAGCACCTGAGCACCCTGTCCACGCGGGGCTTCCTGGCCGGCCTGGCGACAAAGAAAGGCGACCCCGCCGCCGCCCGCGACCAGTACCGTACGCTGCTGCCCGCCCTCGAGCGGGTCGCGGGCGCCGAGCACCAGGAGACCCTGATCGCGCGCGCTAACCTCGCCAACGCCACGGGGGAGGCGGGAGACCTGACCGGGGCCCGCGATCAGTACGCGGTGCTGCTGCGGATCCGGGAGCGAATGTCGGGTGAGGAGCATCCAGAGACGCTGATCATGCGGGAGAACACGGCCTACTACACCGGCCTTGCGGGGGACGCCGCGACGGCGCGGGACCAGTTCGCCGCGCTGGTGCCCGTACGCACCCGGGTGTCTGGGCGTGCGCACCCTTTCACCTTGCACGACCGGGCCGCCCTCGCGCGCTGGACCTTGGAGGCAGGAGACACGATCCGGGCCAGGGAGCTGACCGCGGCGGTGCTCCCGGCATTTGAGCAGGCGTTCGGGGCGGAGCACCCCACTACCGTGATGGTGCGCGGCTGCCTCGCCGTCTGCGTCGGTGAGGCGGGTGACGCCGCCGGGGCCCGTGACCGGTTCACCGCACTGCTGCCGGTCAGGGAACGGGTGTCTGGCCCCGAGCACCCGGGGACGCTGAGCGACCGGCTCAACCTCGCCAACTGGACCGGTGAGGCGGGTGACGCCGCCGCGGCGCGTGACCAGCTGGCGGCGCTGCTGCCGGCCAGCGAACGGGTGTGCGGCGCCGAGCATCGCAGCACGCTGGCCGCATGGCGGAACCTCGCCCGCTGGACCGGTGAATCCGGGAACGCCGCCGGTGCGCGTGACCGGCTTGCGGCGCTGCTGCCTGTGCGGGAGCGGGTGTCGGGCGCGGGGCACCCGCTGACGCTTGCGCTGCGCGGTGACCTGGCCCGGTGGACTGGTGAGGCGGGTGACGCCGCCGGCGCGCGTGATCGGCTCGTCGCGCTGCTACCGGATTGCGAGCGGGCAATGGGCGCGGACGACCCCGCGACGCTGGCCAGGAGCGCGGACCTGGCTCGCTGGAGCGGTGAATCCGGGAACGCCGCCGGTGCGCGTGACCGGCTCGCCGCGCTGCTGCCTGCCTATGAGCGGGTACGCGGCACCGGGGACCCCGGCACGCTTGCGCTGCGGGCGAGCCTCGCCCACTGGACCGGTGAGGCGGGTGACGCCGCCGGCGCGCGCGGCAAGTACGCGGCGCTGCTGCCGGAATACGAGCGCGTATGCGGCGCCGAGCATCCCGGGGCCCTGCTCACCCGGGTCAGCATGACCCAGCGGGCCAGCCGCGCAGAAGGCGCCCGCTGGACTCGTGACCAGCTGGCCGCGCTGCTGCCTGCGCGGGAGCGGGTGTCGGGCGCCGAGCATCCCGCCACGCTGAGCCTGCGCGGCAGCATTGCCCATTGGGTCGGCGTCACCGGGGACCCCGCGAGCGCGCGTGATCAGCTGGCGGCGCTGCTGCCGGCGCGTGAGCGGGTATCGGGCGCCGGGCACCCGCAGACGCTGACGCTGCGCGCGGACCTGGCTCGCTGGACCGGTGAGGCGGGCGACCCGGCCGGTGCGCGTGACCGGCTCGCCGCGCTGCTGCCTGCCTGTGAGCGCGTGCGCGGCACCGGGGACCCCGGCACGCTTGCGCTGCGGGCGAGCCTCGCCCACTGGACCGGTGAGGCGGGAGACGCCGCCGCCGCGCGCGGCAAGTACGCGGCACTGCTGCCGGACTACGAGCGCGTATGCGGCGCCGAGCATCCGCAGGCGCTAGCGGCGCGGGCCGCACTGGCGTTCTTGACCGGTGAGGCGGGCGACCCGGCCGGTGCGCGTGATCAGCTGGCGAGGCTGCTGCCGTCGCCACCCGGGGGTTCCGGCAGCCCCGCAGGAACCGCAGGCTGGATAGCGCAACTCCTCGACAGCGAGCCGGTTCCCCGTGCGGTCGCCGCGGCGTTCCTGATGACACAGGCGGCTGGCGCAGGCAGCCCGGCGGAAACCTGGGCACTGGCCGGCGAACTTGGCGGAATCACGCTCACCCTTGAGCTGGCCGCCGCCTACCTGCGGGCGACCGGCTGCGACGCCGGCGACTACCTCGCGTCATTCCGCGACCGGCGCCGGGCGCTGCCGCGCGACGGCGCGCCGACCGCGTATGACGCGCGGCTGAACGCCTCCTGGATGCTGACGACCGAACTGCTCGCGGGCGCGGGGCCGGCGGCCACCGGCCTGCTGCGGCTGCTTGCGTGCTGCGCCACCGAAGCCGTCCCGCTTGATCTTCTCCTGCGTTCACCCGCGGGCGCTCACGAGCCGCGGCACCCAGAGGTGGCGCGGTTCCTTAACCCGCTGCTTGACAGCCCGGATGCGGTAACCGGCGCGGTGGCGGCGCTCCGCAGGTACGCGCTCGTCAGCGCTGTGCCGGATGGCGCTGTGCCGGATGGCGCTGTGCCGGATGGCGCTGTGCCGGATGGCGCTGTGCCGGATGGCGCTGTGCCGGATGGCGCTGTGCCGGATGGCGCGGCGACCGATGACGCGGTGTCGATGCACCGGCTGGTGCAGGAAGTCACCCTTGGCCAGCTGCCTGCTGAGCTCGCCGTGCGCTGGCGGCGGGCAGCCGGCTCGCTCATCGAGACCCGGCTGCCCGGTGACGCACGGCAGCCGGCGACCTGGCCGGCCTACCGCGCGCTGCTGCCGCACGGCCTGGCCGCGCTCTCGCCAGGCAGCGCAGGCCTGGCGATGCTCGCCGATTACCAGGGGCACAGCGGCGACTTCGCTGCGGCGCGTGCCCTGCACGGCCAGGTCGCCGAGGCCAGAGAGCGGACGCTAGGGGCAGAAAGCCTGGCGACCCTGGACGCCCGGGCAAGCGTCGCCGACTGGGCCGGGCGGGCGGGCGACGCGGCGGCGGCCAGGGACCAGCTCGCCGCCCTGCTCATCGCCCGCGAGCGGACCTGCGGTACCGAGGATCCCGGCAGCCTGGCCCTGCGCGCTCGCCTCGCGTGCTGGACAGGCGCCGCCGGCGACTGGGCCGCGGCCAGGGACCAGCTCGCCAGCCTGCTGCCGGTTCAGGAGCGCGTGTGCGGGGCTAGCCATCAGGAGACGCTGCTGTCTCGTCGCTGGCTCGCCCACTGGACCGGATTCGCCGGTGACTGGGCGGCGGCGCGTGACGCGCACGCTTCGCTGCTCGCGACGCTCGAGCGGGTGCTCGGGGCCGAGCACATCGAGACCCTGCTCGCCCGCCGCGGTCATGCCTACTGGACCGGCGCCGCGGGCGACGAGGCGGCTGCCCGCGACCAGTCCGCCGCGCTGCTGCCTGACCTGGACCGGGTTCTCGGGACCTGGCACCCAGAGACGCTGATCGCGTGCGCCTCGGCTGCCTACTGGACGGGAGAGTCGGGAGACGCCGTCTGGGCCCGCGACGAGTTCGCCGCCCTGCGGTGGGATTTCGATCAGGTATTCGGCCCGGAGCATCCGGAAACCCTGGCCATTCTTGCCGACCTCGCGCGCTTTACCGGGTTTGCCGGTGACGCCGATGACGCCCGCGACCAGTACACCGCGCTGCTGCCCGTCCGGGAGCGGGTGTCGGGCCCGGAGTCTCCGGACACCCTGCGGGTGCGGGCGGCCAAGGCGGCATGGAGCGGTGCCGCGGGGTTCTCCGGCCTGGCCCGCGATGAACTCACCGGGCTGCTGCCGGTGTGCGCACGGGTGCTCGGCGCCGAGCACCCGATTACGCTCGACATCGGCGGGGCGAGCGCCTGGTGGGTCAGCGCGGCGGCGTACGAAGACGAGGAAGAGTCGGCCAGGGCCCGGGACCAGCTCGCTGAGCTGCTGCCGAGATTCGAGCGGGTGCTTGGACCTGAGCACCCGCAGACCCTGGTCACGCGCAACAACCTTGCCTGCGTAACCGGCGACGCTGGCGAGCCGGCGCGGGCCCGCGATCAGCTGGCCGCGCTGCTGCCCGCGCGCGAGCGGGTATCCGGCCCGGATCATCCGGCCACCCTTCTCGTTCGCGCCAACCTGGCGTACTGGACCGCCGAGGCAGGGGACGCGGCCGGGGCGCGGGACCAGTACGCGGACCTGGTGTCATTGCGGGAGCGGTTGTCCGGTGCCGATGCCCTTGAGACCCTGGAGGCACGCGCCGGCCAGGCCAGGTGCGCCGACCAGGCCGGCGATCCGGACGGCGCCCGCGAGCAGTACGCGACGCTGATCGCGGCGTACGAGCGAGTGCTCGGCGCGAATCACCCCAGGACGCTGACCACCCGGTTCACCGCGGCCAGCAGCGCGCAGGAGGCGGGGGCCGCCGCGAGCGCCAGGGACCAGTTCGCGAAGCTGGCGGCCATCAGGAAGCGGGTGTCCGGCCAGGAAGATATCCGCACGCTAGGCGCGATGGGTTTCCTGGCCCGGGCGACCGGCGCGGCCGGGGACGCGGCCGGGGCCCGCGATCACTACGCCGCGCTGCTCGCCGTGCGGGAACGAGTGTCCGGCCCAGAGCACTCCATGACCCTGTCCACCCGCGGTGACCTGGCTACCTGGACAGGCAAGGCCGGCGATGCCGCCGCCGCGCGTGATCAGTTCGCCGCGCTGCTGCCGGTGCTTGAGCGCCGGCTTGGGCCCGCGGACCCCGAGACCGTGAATGCCCGCGAGAGCCTCACCTACTGGACGGAGCGCGCCGCCGTCGGCAACCAGGAGTAGCGACGACGGCCCAGTCCCGCCCGTCACGACTGTCACGAACGTCCTGGCGGCGACCAGGCCGGAACGAGCCGGAACTGGAGGTACCGGGCTGGCCGGGCCGCGCCGCCGGATTTACCGGTAAACATTTCACAGCGGGAAAACAAAAGACGTCGAGGACGCCTTTTCTTTACATCGGGTGAAAAGTTTACCCGATGACAGAAATTTACCGGTAAAACCGCGCACTGAGGGGGCGCCTGGTGCCGCGGTGGCCGCGCCCTGGCCCGGCGCACGCCGCAGCGCTGCCCCGGGCACGCTAACGCCGCACCGGGACGCGTGCGCTCGGGCCGGTGCCCAGCTGGCGGGGCCGATGAGACAGATGAGGTGGCCCGGCCGGACGAACCCGGGACTAGGGCTAGACGAGCCGCCGCCCCGCGCCCCACACCGCGCGCACCTCGCACGCCTCGCTCAGCAGCACCGCGTCGGCCGCGTAGCCGGGCGCGAGCCTGCCGAGCCGGCCGTCGAGCCCGAGCGCCCGCGCCGGGACCCAGGTGAGCGCGGCGACCGCGGCGGGCAGGCTCATCCCGCACAGCCGCGTCGCCGCCCGCAGCGCGCGGTCGTGGGTCAGCGTCGAGCCCGCGATCGGGCCGGGGGAGCCGTCCGGCTGCCTCAGCCGTGCGACGCCGTCCGTCACTGCGACGTCGAGCGAGCCAAGCCGGTACGTGCCGTCGGCCGCGCCGGCGGCGGCCATCGCGTCGGTGATGAGCGCGACCCGGCCGGGCGCCGCGTCGAGCAGCAGCCGGGCCACGTCCGGGTGCACATGGACTCCGTCGAGTACCAGCTCCGCGGCCACCCGCTCGTCCCTGATCGCGGCCACCACCGGTCCCGGCTCGCGGTGCCCGATCCCCGGCATGGCGTTGAACGCGTGGGTGAGCAGCCGGGCACCGCGGTTGAAGGCGGCGCGCGCGAGGTCCTCGTCCGCCTCGGTGTGCCCCACCGCGACAAGCACGCCCTCCGTCGTGAGCACCGGGATGGCGTCGAGCGCGCCTGGCAGCTCCGGCGCGAGCGTGATCTGCCGCAGCGTGCCGCGCGCGGCAGCCACCAGCCGCTCCACCGCGGCGGGCGACGGGGCGATGAGGAAGTCCGGGTTGTGCGCCCCCCTGCGGGACGGCGCGAGGAACGGACCTTCCAGGTGGGAGCCGAGCACAAGCGGGTCACGCTCCGCGAGGTCGGCGATCGTGGTGAGGGACCGCTTGAGCGCGCCGGCCGGGTTCGCGACGAGGCTAAGCACCGAGCGGGTGGTCCCGTGCGCGCGGTGCACGGCAAGCGCGCGCCCGATCGCCCCGGCATCGTCGTCGAAGCTCGCACCGCCGCCGCCGTGGCCGTGCAGGTCGATGAAGCCCGGCGTGAGCAGCGCGCCCGCGGCGTCCGTCACCTCGGCGCCACCGGCGGCGTGCGCCGCCCAGCCCGCCCCGGTGCCGGCCGCGGTGATCCGGTCGCCGTCGAAAACCAGCCAGAAGTCGCCTGACTCGCCGTCGACGTCGCACTTGCGGGCACCGTGCACGACCACGCGGGTACCGGCAGGAGCGGTCACCGCGAATCCTTCACGTTCACCCGTTGTCGCACGTCCGGCAGCCTAACCTACGAGCACCACGGCCCGCCGCCTCGGCCCCTAGCCCTGGTCCGCCCCGCGGCTCTCCTGCCCGGCCAGCGCCTCGGAGCCGCGGCGGGCCTCTCCGGAGGCGGCGTGCCTGGCCCGCGGCACGGCGGCGGCCTGCGCGCCCGCGCCCGCGCCCGCGCCCGCGCCCGCGCCCGAGCCCGCGCCCGCGCGGGCGCCGGCGGCGGCGGCGTGGCCGGCCTTGGCAACGGCAGGGACGGCCCCGGCCGGCGCCGCGTGCCTGCCTGGCGGCCGGAGCGTGCACAGCAGCGTCACGGCGGCGCCCGCCACTGCGTACCCGGACAGCACGAGCAGCGACGCGACGACCGCGTTACCGTGGAAGTAGGCGATCGACCTGGCAGTCCAGGTGGCGGCGCCTGGCGGCAGCCACGGCCCGATCGCGCGCCAGAACGGCGGGAGCATCGGCCAAGGGAACGCGCCGCCCGCGCTCGGGTTGCCGGCGATCACCACCGCGAGCACCGCGAGCCCGATGCCGATGATCCCGGTCAGTGCCTGCAGCGCGAGCGTGAGCATGCCGACGGAGAAGACGACGAGCGCGCCGAGTCCCGCCAGGCCCCAGACCGAGCCGGGCAGCGCGCCGAGCACCGGCCCGACGATGACGGCGCCGAGTATGCCGCCCGCGACCGCGTACAGCGCCATGGCGCAGGCCCGGACCGCGGCCCGCCGCCTGTTCGACGGCCTGGCGCCGGCGCTGATCGTCAGCAGCGACGCGCACAGGTACCCGCCGACGCACCAGCCGACCGCCAGGTAGAACGAGGACAGGCCGTCGAAGTCCTTCGCCTGCGGCGCGGGCGCGAGGTCGACGACCGTCAGCGGCCGGTGCTGCCGCGCCTCGGCGGCACCGATGAGCCCCTTGAGCGCGTTGGACAGCGCCGCGCCGCCGCCGGATGCCACGTACAGGGTGTCGCGCGGGGCGGCGGCGGCCGGGCTGACGATGAGCGCGCCGTACACGTCACGGTTCAGCACGCCGCTGCGCGCCTCGGCCGCCGTGCCCGTGACGCTCACGGAAAGCGGCCGCCCGGGCAGCCCGTTCAGCCTGCTGCTCAGCGGCCCGGCGGCCGGGGCGGGCGCCACCAGGTCGAACGGCACCAGGGAAGGCGACGGGCTGTGCAGCGCCCCCACGTAGGAGGCGATGAACAGCACCTGCAGGCCGAGCACGCCGAGCACGAGGAACACCGCGCGCTTGGTGATCGCGTCCTTGAGTTCGTCGGTGAAGTCCACGTCCCCTCCGGGCTCCGCGCGGCCGGCCGCGGCCGAGCCAGGCCGACCCTGCCACCATGCAATGTTTACCCGGAGTAGTGTTCACTTATGCTCAGCGTAGCCAAATGCGCTGGCGTCAGCGGGGCAGGAAGTCGAGCAGCAGGGCACTGACCTCGTCCGGTGCCTCCAGCTGCATCCAGTGACCAGGGCCGTCCAGCCGCTCGTACCGCCACGGGCCCGCCACGTGCTCGGCGGAGTCCGTCATCTGTGCCTCGGTCAGCGCGATGTCTCCGGTGCTCCACATCCCCATGACCGGGGACTTGACCGGGGGCAGCGCGGGCGGCGGCTGTACCCAGGACTCCGGCGGCACGTTGGCCCGGTACCAGTTCAGGCCGGGCGTGAGCGACCCGGCAGCCTCCAGGTCGGCGATCACCTGGTCGGCGTCTGGATGCCCGGCCCAGGCGCGGAAGTTGGCCCAGTTGTCCTCGCTCAGCCACCGCTCGGCGATGCCGGGGAACTGGAACAGCAGCATGTACCACGACTTCTCGCGCTGCCGGTAGGTGCGGCGGAAGGTGGCCGGGTGGCCGACCGACAGCACGGCGAGGTGGTCGACGCTGCCTGGCGCGAGCGACGCCAGGCCCCAGGCAAGCGCGGCACCCCAGTCGTGGCCCACCACGTGCGCCCGGCCGATGCCAAGGTCGCCGAGCACCGCCATGACGTCGCCGGCCAGCGCCATGAGCGAGTAGGCCTCGACGCCCTCCGGCTTATCGGAGCGCCCGTAGCCGCGCAGGTCGGGCACGATCACCTGGAACCCGGCCGCGGCCAGCGCCGGCACCTGATGCCGCCAGAGCCTGCCGGAGTCGGGGAAGCCGTGCAGCAGCACCACCGGCCGCCCCTGCCCGGTGACCTCGTACTCGATGCCGACCCCGTTGACATCCACCCGTCCCATTAAGCCTCCCCGCAGTCGCGCGGAGACCAGCTTACGGCGCGGATACCAGGGAGAGAAGCTCCTCGCGGTTAGGACCGAACGGAGGCGCGTCGCGCCATCCAGCGCCCAGCTCGAGTACCCTGTCGCGCAGTCCTGGCCGGGCGAATACCTCATCGGGCGTCCGCAGCACGAACCCGGTGTCGAAGCGTGCCCGGATGCATTCCGGGTCCTGCCCCGAGGCGGCCTCAAGCGCCTTCTCAAGCTCGTACGCGGGGTCATCCGGGTCGTAGACGGCGCCGCGGATGCCGGCCTCGACCTCGCACAGCCGGTACCGGTCGGTGGCGAGTGTCGCGCGGTACCACGGCTCGACCGCCTCGGCGGTAGCGGCGTTGAACGCCTCGGCGAACGCCGCCGGGTCATCGAGGCCGGCCGCGCGCAGCTGGTCGCGCAGCACCACGGCGTGCCGCATGCCGATCGACGCACCGCGGCCGTTCGCCGGATTGGAGCAGGCCCACGAGTCGGCCACGGCCACCACGCCGGTGGCGACCGGCTTACCGTCCACTACGAAGCAGCGGTAGCGGTCCTCAAGCCGCGCCATCACCTGCACGCCGTCGTCGATCGGTGTCCCGTCCAGCCAGTGCGCGACGAGCGGAAGCCCGCGCGCCACCGCATCCCAGCGATCCGCCGCGCGCAGCGGCCGCAGCGCCGTGTCCTTCGCGCTGGCCACCAGGGCGACGCACCAGGTCCCGTTGTCCGCGGGCAGGGTGAGCGAGGTCAGGGTGCCCCAGGGAATCTGCGGCGGGCCGAACATGGGCGGCACCGACCCGTCCGCCGAGCGGAAGTGCCGCCCGTAGTAGACGAACCCGCTCTCTTCAAGCTCCTCGACCGGAGGGCGGGCGCCGACGTCCGTGAGCCAGCCGGGCAGCGCCGACCGGCGCCCGGTCATGTCCACCACCAGGTCGGCGGTAATCACCTCGCCGGCCTTCGTCTTGACCCCGGTCACGTGCGGCACGCCGGCCAGCACAGCGGCGCCGGTCACCAGGCCCGCCACGGCCGTGCCGCGGCGGACCCGCACCCCAGGGGCCAACTCGGCCGCCCGGGCGAGCACGGACTCCACCATGACCCGCCTGCCGGTCAGCCACTCGTAGCGGTCGTCGCCGTCTTGCCAGCCGCCGGTCATCTGCGGTGGCAGCACGCTGCGGATGAAGTTGAGCCGGAGCGCGCCCGCGTCCTGCAGCGCCTTGGCGACTTCCGGCAGCTCGCCGTCCATCACCGCACGGAACCCGCCGAGGAAGGCGTGCGCCATGCGGAACTGGTTCAGCCCAGGGCGCTGCCAGCGCTCCCACGCCTCATCCAGGTCATCAGGCGGGCCGTCCGGGTCCCGCTCGAGCACGGTGACCCGATGACCGTCGCCGGCAAGCAGCAGCGCCGTGCCAAGCGCCACCACGCCGCCGCCCACCACCACGATCTTCGCCATGGCCAGCCCCCCAGTCACCCCGGACCCACGCGACAATCTGAGGTTAACCCCGCGCGCGCCGTGGCGACAGGCTTGCCCGTACTGGTTTGGTCATGACGGACTTAGTGCTCACCGGCCGCGAGCTCCGCGAACGTGCCCGCCACCCAGTCGGCGACGAACGCGCTCACGTGCGGCAGGTGATCGAGCCCGACGTGCTCGGCGCCGCCCTCCTCGACGGTGAACACGCGCAGCTCGCGCTTGGGGCTGGCGACCGCCTGGTCGTAGGAGCGGTGCGCGTACTCAAGCGGTATCTGCCGGTCGTTCGCGCCGTGCGCGATGAGGAACGGCACGGTGATCTTCTCCACCACCCCGTCCAGGTTGACCTGGTCCGCGAACTCGATAAACTCCTGCAGGTCGTCGTGCCCCCACACCCACAGCACGTGCTCCCAGTAGTGCGGCACCGGGCGCTCGCCCTCGCGCTGCAGGCGGCGGCGCTGCACCGCGCCCCAGTCGTGGTTGGCGCCCCAGGCGACGACGAGCGCGAGCCGCTTCTCGAACGCGGCGGCGCGCGGCGCGTAGTAGCCGCCGAGCGACCAGCCGGCCAGCCCGATCGCGGCCTGGTCCACATCGGGCCGAGACAGCAAGTAGTCGATGCACGCCGCGGCCCATGCCTCGGTGTCCACCCGCGCGGTGAGGCCCTGCAGCCGCAGCGCCTCGCCGGACCCGGGGCAGTCGACCATGAGGCAGGAGATGCCCCGGTCGGCGAGCTCCGCCCAGTGGCCCGAGGCGTACATGTGCTCCTTGGTGGAGTCGAGGCCGTTCCACATGATCATCACGGGGACCTGGCCGTCGTCGGCGGCCGGCGCCTGGGAGAAGTACGCGGGCAGCGTGGTCCCCTCATAAGGCACGGCGACCCGGGTGATCCGCGGGTCCCGCAAATCGATCGCCCGGGCCTGCAGGTCAAGGACGCGCCGGTAGGTGTCGAGCCGGCCGGGCGTCCTGGCGCTCTGCATCCGCTCGGCCTGGCACAGGTAGTTGGCGGCGCGCGCGTACAGCTGCCCCGCCGACCGGGTCCGCCCCGCCGCCTCCGCCTGCTCCGCCTGCGCGGCGAGCTGGTCGGTCAGCCCGGACCAGGCGCGCATCAGGTCGCCGGTCCCCGCGTCCGAGCCGCGGGCGGCGGCGTCGCGCAGCGGCCGGCAGGCCCGGTCGACCTCGTCGATCAGCCCGCCGCTGTTCAGCGTGGCGACCACCGCCAGGTTCCACACGTAGTTGCCAGGAAAGTACTCGAACACCGTTGCCTATCCCTTCAGTCACGTCAGTCAGGCCCGTCACGGGTGCCGCCAGCCGCAAGGCCGCGGCTAGCCCCCGCGCTTGCGTGCCCGGGGCACCGAACGGGAGCGTGCTTCGCGTACCGGCGGCAGCGTGAGCCCTGCCACGACCCGGTTGCGCACGGTCCCGATCCCCTCCACCGTCAGCTCCACCACGTCGCCCGGCCGCAGCGGCGGCGGGTCTGTCCGTCCGCGCCTGCCCCACAGCTCGGCCAGGCAGCCGCCGTTGCCGCAGGTGCCAGAGCCGAGCACGTCGCCGGCCCGGACCTGCGTGCCGCGCGAGGCGTACGCGATGAGCTCCTCGAACGGCCAGCCCATGTTGGACAGCAGGTCCTGGCCGACAAGCTCGCCGTTCACGTGCGCGCGCAGGTCGAGTGCGAGGAACCCGTCGGCGTCGCGGTACGGCTCGAGCTCGTCGGCGCTGACCAGCCAGGGGCCGAGCGTGGTGGCCGAGTCCTTGCCCTTGGCCGGGCCGAGCATCACCTTCATCTCGCGCCGCTGCAGGTCGCGCGCCGACCAGTCGTTGAGCACCGTGTACCCGAAGACGTGCTCGCGCGCCTGCTCGGGCGACAGCGACGCGCCATCCTTGCCGACCACGACCGCGACCTCGAGCTCGAAGTCGAGCAGCCGCGAGCCCGGCGGGACAGGCACGTCGTCGTGCGCGCCGACGAGCGCGTAGGGGTTGGTGAAGTAGAACGTCGGCGCCTGGTACCACTCGGGCGCGATCTGGCCCGAGGTCAGGCCGTCGACGTGCTCCTCGAACGCGACGAAGTCCCGCACGGTCGGCGCGTTGAGCGGCGGCAGCAGCCGGACCGCGTCCAGCGGCACGGCCGCCTCGCGTAGCGCCCGTTCCCCGGCCGCGAGCGCGGCGGGCAGCCCGGCGCGCACCAGGTCAAGCACGGTGACGCCCGGGGGGAGCGGGTGAATGCCCGCTTCGCCGACGACACCGGCGCGCGCTGTGCCCGCACGCCACATGGCGCCGTGGCCCGCGGACAACGCGCCGGCGCCGCTCGCGCTCACCTCCTGCCCGGCCCCGCCCGGCTCCGTGTTAGCCGGGCCTGGGGCGGCGAGCTCGGCGAAGGTGGCAAAACGCATCCGTTCCTCCCCTTACATCCGTTGTCACACGGGCGGGGCGCTGAACAGGCCCCGGTCCGGGTCGTTGAACGACTTGCGCGCGACGAACTCGTTCATCTGGTTCGCGGTGCCCCACTGGTCGGCGACCTCCGGCCTGCTGAAGTCGTACAGCTGCGGGTGCCAGGTGTCCTCGTCGACCAGTTCAAGCTCGGTGGTGTACTCCACGGTGTTCCCGTGCGGGTCGAGGAAGTAGGAGAAGGTGTTGTTGCCTGCCAGGTGCCGTCCAGGCCCCCAGATCTTCTCCACGCCCGCGCGCAGCAGCCGGCCGGTGCCGCGCATGTACTCGTCGATGCCGCGCAGCTCGAACGAGGCGTGGTGCAGCGACGGGTGCGGGCAGCGGGCGATGGCGAGGCTGTGGTGCCAGCTGTTGATCCGCATGAACCACATCATCTCGCCCATGTGCGGGTGCATCAGCGTGTCGGAAAGCGCGAACCCGAGGTGGCGCTCGTACCAGGCGCGGGTGGCCTCGGGGTCCGCCGAGTTGACCACCACGTGCGACAGCCGCACCGGGACCGTTTCGCCCTTCTCGATCTTGCGGTGCGCGCGGACCGCGACGCCTGCGCTTACCTCGACGGTCCGCCCCTCGTTGTCGAAGAAGCGGAAACCGTAACCGCCGCCGGGCGTCTGCATCGCGCCCGGGTCGCTGACCAGGCGTACCCCGTCCGCGGCCAGCCGGCCGGCCAGCGTGTCCACGTCGGCGGCGCTCGCCGCGCCGAACGCGAGCAGGTCGACGCGCTTGTCGCCGGCCTGCCGCAGCCGGACCACGTACTGCTCGGGCGAGCCCTCCGCGGCGAGGAACGCGAGGCCGGAATCGGTGTGCTCGGACTTCAGCCCCCACAGGCCAATGAAGAAGCCGAGCTGCCTGCCGAAGTCGGGCACCGCCAGGTCGATGTGCCGCAGGTGGGTGATGAGGCGTTCAGGCATGCGCGGTGCTGCTCCTTCGTTCCGGTCAGGCGTCAGGCGGGCTGGCTGAGCAGGACGGCGATCCGGCCGATCAGGCCGGGGACGTCGCCCGCCACATGGTCGAGCAGCCACTGGCCGAGCTGGTTGGACGCGTCGACGACGGTCTTCGCCCGCTGGTAGCGCCGGGCGGTGAACTCCGCCCACAGCTCCTCGTCAAGCGCGGGCCGCGACAGCAGCAGCTCGGTGAGCACGGCGGCGTCCTCGAGTGCCTGCGCGCCGCCCTGGGCCAGGGTGGGCGGGCAGGAGTGGGCGGCGTCGCCGATCAGCACGACCCGGCCGCGGTGCCATGGCGCGGGCACCACGTGCGTCTCGAACCAGGTGTAGTTGACGAGCGACGGGTCGGTAAGACCGGGCCTGATGTCGTCCCACGGGCCGTGGTAGGAGGCGGCAAGGCCGGTCATCACGGCGAGCCGTTCCTCCGGGCCGAGCGCGCTGCGGTCCTGCGCGTCCTCGACGATGTACGCGTACAGCGTGTCCGGCCCGGTGGGGCAGAAGCCCGCGATGTAGGCCGCGCCGCCGTAGATCAGGTCGGTGCGGGTCACGCTGGCGGGCCGCGGGCCGAACGCCCGCCAGATGCCCATCCCGGTGGGCCGCGGCGCGGTCTCGATGCCGAGCATCCGGCGGGTCGGCGACCTGACGCCGTCCGCCGCCACGACCAGGTCGTAGCGGCCTGCCGAGCCGTCGGCGAAGGTGACGCCGACGCCGGCCGCGTCCTGGCGCAGCGCCGTGTACGAGGTGCCGAGCCGGATCGTGGCGCCGGCCTGCGCCGCCCGGTCGAGCAGGATGCGGGCGAGCGCGGGACGCGGCATGCCGCAGGTGGCCGGCAGGTCGGGCCCGCCGCTGCGCGCGTCCGGCACCTCGGCGAGCAGCGTCCCCGCCGGGTCGGGCGCGCGCAGCCCCACGCTGCTGAAGCTGTAGCCCGCCGAGCGGACCTGGTCCCAGACGCCGAGCGCGCGCAGCTCGCGCAGCGCGTTGCCCTGCAGCGTGATGCCAGAGCCGAGCGCGGCGGCGGTCGCGCTGACGTCGATGAGGTCGACGGTGACGCCCGCCGCGGCCAGGTGGATGGCGGTCGCGGTGCCGGCCAGGCCGGCGCCGGCCACCAGGACGTTGCCGATTGCCGCCATACGACCTCCACGCTCTCGTTTCGACCACTATGAAGGCAGCGTCGTGATTTGGGAAATCGATTGTTAGGATGACATCATTCATGTAGCGAATACCTTGTATTGTCCGCCGTGACAGGCGCGCGTGACGGGGGAGATGACGCCGTGAACCTGGCCGGCCTCGACATGAACCTGGTCGTCGCGCTGCGCGCGCTGCTGTCCGAGCGCAACGTCACCAGGGCCGGGCAGCGGGTCGGCCTCAGCCAGCCGGCGATGAGCGCCGCGCTGGCCAGGCTGCGCCGTCACTTCGGTGACGAGCTGCTTGTCAGGAGCGGCTCCGGGTACGAGCTGACCGCGCTCGCCGTGGTGCTGCTCGACCGCGCCGCCGCCGCCTGCGAGCTGCTCGAGCGGGTGTTCGCGAGCCAGGCGAGCTTCGAGGCGGCCGGCGAGGAACGTGAGTTCGTCATCCTCACCTCGGACTACGCCGTTGCCGTGTACGGAGCGCGGCTGGCCCGCGAGGTGAACGCGCTGGCACCCCGCATCCGGCTGGTCTTCCGCACCGTACCCGCCACGGTCGCCGAGAGCCCGGAGGCGCTGCTGTCCACCGTCGACGGGCTGCTCATGCCGCACGGCGTGATCAGCGGCCTGCCCGCCGCCGACCTGTTCCGCGACACCTGGGTCTGCGTGGTGGCGGCCGACAACCCCCAGGTCGGCGAGCACATCACGCTGCGGCAGCTTGCAGAACTGCCCTGGGCCGTCTACCAGCGCGTGCTCGACGCCTCCGTGGGCCGCCAGCTGTCCACCCTCGGCATCGAGCCGCGGGTCCAGGTTTCCGTCGACAGCTTCCAGCTGCTGCCGGCCCTGGTCGCAGGCACCTCCCGCGTCGCCATGGTGCACGCCCGCCTCGCCCGCCACCTCGGCCTCGGCCCGGCGGCCGGCGTGCGCCTGCTGCCCTGCCCGTTCGATGCGGTCCCCGTCAGGGAGGCGCTGTGGTGGCACCCCGTGCACACCCGCGACGCCGGCCACATCTGGCTCCGCGACATCGCCACCCGCGTCGCCGCCACGCTCGGCCCGGCCCCGGAACAGGCCGCCTGACGCACACCGCCGTCCCGCTCGCCGTCCCGCTCGCTGTGCGAGGCCCTACGGTGT
>Ga0335078_10001770_pt1 | contig 32619 bp, 16 predicted proteins | sample Lox_Sample_32_FD_206711 | JGI IMG/M metagenome (GOLD analysis project Ga0335078, IMG submission 206711) | Soil microbial communities from Loxahatchee National Wildlife Refuge, Florida, United States - Lox_Sample_3.2 | ecosystem: Environmental > Terrestrial > Soil > Wetlands | place: USA... | reverse complement strand
AACCGTAGCATGATCTCATGGAACATCCAACGTTCTACCACGACGCCCATCTCACCCTGGATTTCGACAACAAAACGGTGACCCTCGATTCCAAGCCCCTGCCGTTGACGCGCAAGGAATACGATCTTCTGGCGCTGCTCGTCGCCTACGCCGGCGTGATCATTCCACGCGCCGAGGTGTTGATGCGTGTCTGGGGATACAGTAGCGAGATCCGCACGCGTACGCTCGATGTCCATATCCGCCATTTGCGCCGGAAATTGGGCGCCTACGCAGACGTTTACATCGAAACCGTATTCGGCATCGGCCATCGTTTCCAACCCTACGGATCCTCCCTGCGCCTCCAGCCGCCGGCCCTGGAGCCGCCGATGATGGCGATGGGTGCGTAACCCGTGACCTGAGACGCGTCGCTACCTGAGCTGCGGCCGGGAGGGAGCGGCGCCTTTCGCCGGCGCGTTCCCGCCAACCTGAATCCATAACATCGCGCCCGACGTATTACCGGTTGAATGGCCCACGTCTTCATGACCGGCGGTACAGGGTTCCTGGGAGGCAGCCTGGTTCGATCGCTGCTGTCGCGAGGCCATCGCGTCCGCGCCCTGGTCCGCGCGCATTCGAAAGGGCGTGTGCCGGCCGGGTGTGAAACGGTCGAGGGGGACGCGCTCGATTGCGCCACCTATCGCGATGCCATCCGCCCCGCCGATACGTTTGTACAACTCGTGGGCGTCAGCCATCCGAGCCCGGCAAAGGCCTCATTGTTTCGCAGCATCGACCTGGCCGCCGCGAAAGAGGCGGTCAACGCCGCCACCCATGCCGGTATCCGTCATTTCGTTTACGTCAGCGTGGCTCATCCGGCGCCGGTCATGAAGGAATACATCGCGGCGCGGTCCGAGGCGGAAGAATTCATCCGCGCGTCCGCCCTCGACGCCACGATTCTGCGCCCCTGGTACGTGCTGGGTCCGGGACGCCGCTGGCCTCTATTATTGACGCCGGTCTTTTGGGCTCTGGGAGTGCTGCCTCCAACCCGCGATTCGGCTCGCCGGCTCGGGTTGGTGACTCGCTCGCAGATGGTCGAAACCATGGCGCTGGCGGTGGAGCAGCCGCCTTCGGGCGTTCGCGTCCTCGAGGTCCCGCAAATTCGTGCGGCCTCGCTGGAGGGTGATTCACACCAGTTGGTTTTGGCGCGATGACCAGGTGTCGCGCCGGTTTGCCGGCCAGGATTCTTCAAAGGGGGAGAAAAACGTTATGAAATTCGTTATCGAGTGGACCATTCGTCCCGGAAGCACCCGTGATGCCGTGGAGCGGTTCCTGAGCACCGGCGATCCGCTGCCGAAAGGGGTCAAAACAATCGCCCGCTGGCATCGCATCGACCTGCAATCGGGCATCCATGTGGTGGAGTCGAACGATTCGCGCGCGCTGGCGCAGTACGCGGCTCAATGGACCGATCTGCTGGCGCTGGAGACCTATGCCGTCGTAGAAGACGCCGAGGCCATCGACGCTTACAGCAAGATTAGCGGCGTTCAGGCCACCCACGCCACGACGGCGTCTTAGGATCTGGCAGGAAATCACTGTTCCCGGCCAGGTGCCGGGTAGGTTCCAGCCGCTCGGCCCAGCCCCCTCCCGGAACTTTTTGCGTCACCTTGCGGTGCGCGCGCCGTATTAAAAGGTATGCGCTACGCCGTCCGTGCCTTGTCAAAAACCCCCGCCTATACCCTGATCGCTCTCCTGACCCTGGCGCTGGGAATCGGCGCCAATACCGCGATTTTCAGCGTGGTGAACCAGGTTCTGCTCAATCCGGCGGGCGTTTCCGATGCCGGCCGCGTGGTTGCCCTCCGTGTGAAATACGACAAGCTGGCGCTGCGCAATATCGGCGTCTCCATCCCCGATTTCGCCGATGTGCTCCACAGCACGCAGCAGTTCGCAGCGGCCGCGCTGCTCAACGCCGGCGATTTCAACTACACCGCCGCCGGCCTGCCCGAGCGCCTCAACGGGGCGAGCGTGACGTATCGCTGGTTCGATGTTTTCGGAGCGCGCCCGCTGGTGGGCCGCACATTTCAGCCCGAGGAGGACAAGCCGGATGCCAATCGCGAAGTGGTGCTTTCGTTCGCGGCGTGGAAGCGGCTGTTCGGCGAGGACAGGGGAGTGGTGGGCCGCTCCATCGAGCTGAATCAGACGCCGTACCAGATCGTGGGCGTGATGCGCGACGATTTCCGCTGGCCGGCGGGAATCGATCTTTGGGTGCCTCTGGGGCTTGCCGGCAGCCAGTACAGCGAAAACAACCGCTTTAACGAAAATTACCAGGCCGTGGCGCGGTTGCGGCCGGGTGTGCCCTTCGGCGCCGCTAATGCCTTCGTGGGCGTGCTCAGCGATCGCGTGAAATCGGCCGGCGACCGGCACGCGGCGTATGCCAAAGACTCGGCCTGGGGGATGTTCCTGCTGCCGTTCACCGATTTCGTCGCGGGCGATACCCGCACGCCCATGCTGGTGCTGGCGGCGGCGGTTGGGTTCGTTCTGTTGATCGCCTGCGCCAACATCGCCGGGCTGATGCTGGCGCGCGCTTCGGGGCGGACGCGCGAAATTGCCGTGCGCGCCGCGCTCGGCGCCAGCCGCTGGAATCTCATTCGGCAGTCGTTCTGCGAAAGCATGGTATTGGCCGCGGGCGGCGCGGTGGCCGGGGTGGGAGTGGCGCTCGCCGGTGTGCGCGGCCTGCTCGCTCTGGCGCCCGAAGGCTTGCCGATCGCGGTAAGCGTCCACCTGGATGCGCCCATGCTCGCGTTCGCCGTGCTCGCCGCCGCCGCTGGCGGGCTGGTTTTCGGCGTGGTTCCGGCGTGGCAGGTGTCGCGCATGAAGCAGTTCGAACTCCTGAAGGAAGGCGGGCGCGCCAATTCAGCGGGGCGGGCGCGGCAGCAGTTGCGGTCGTCGCTGGTGGTGGCGGAAACTGCGTTGGCGCTGGTGCTGCTGGTGGGCGCGGGATTGTTTTTGCGCAGCCTGGCGGCGCTCGAAGACGTCAATCCCGGATTTCAGAGCGCCGGCGTGATTACCGGCGGACTCACCCTGCCGCAGACGCGCTACGATTCCGACGGCAAGCAGCTTGCATTTTATCAGGCGGTGCTCAATAACCTTTCCGCCACGCCCGGCGTTACCGCGGTAGCCGCAGGAATCCCGCTGCCGTTCAGCGGAAACGCCGCCTCGGCGTCCTTTGACATCGATGGCCGCCCGTCGCCGCCGGGAGATCCCGGACCGCACGGCGATCTCGGCGCCGTGAGTGCCGATTATTTCGCCGCGCTCAGAATCCCCCTCCGGCAGGGGCGCGTGTTCACCGCCCTCGATCGCGCCGATACGCAACAGGTCGCGGTGATCGACGATGTGCTGGCGCGGCAATACTGGCCGGGACAGAATCCCGTGGGCCAGCACATCCGGCGCGGCACGAATGCGCCTTGGGCGACCATTGTCGGTGTGGTCGGGCATGTCAAACATTCCGATCTCGCCGGCGAGGACGTGAAAGGAAAATACTATTTCCCACTGCCGCAGTTACCCGTGCCATTTATGAGCTTCCTCATGCGCGCCCCCTCCGATCCCGGCCGCCTCGCCACCGCCATGCGCGATGCCGTGCGCGCGGTCGACCCCACCCAGCCTATTTCGCAGGTCCGCCTGATGAGCGATATGGTGAACAACTCGCTTGCCCCGCGCCGCTTCGTGGTAACGGTGCTGGGCGTCTTCGCGGCGATGGCGCTCGTTCTCGCGCTGATCGGGCTTTACGGCCTCATCAGTTACACCGTGGCGCAGCGCACGCAGGAACTGGGCGTACGGATGGCGCTCGGTGCGCGGCCGGCGGAAATCCTGCGGCTGGTGCTGGGGCACGGGATGAAACTCGCCGGCATCGGCGTGGCGGCGGGTCTGGCGGCTTCGCTCGCGATGAGCCGATTCCTGCGCGGCGAACTCTTCCACGTGAGCGCGTTCGACCCGCTGACGTTCGTGCTGATGGCGGCAGCCCTGATCGCCGCCGCGCTCGCGGCGAGCTACATTCCGGCGCGCCGCGCCACGCGCGTCGACCCCATGGTGGCACTGCGGTACGAGTAAGGTGGCCGCGCCGATGAGACGCGGCCGCCAGGCTCGTGCCCCACTGTCCATTCGGGAAGACGAATCCCTGCGATTCTTAATGGCCGCATTTCTAAGACAACTTGTCTCGAAAAGCGCCGCGCTCGCGGAGTCAAGGACAATTCCGCGCCAGTTTCTTGATCCAGGCCGAGAGGCGGGGCTGCTTCGGCCACCGGCATGCACTGCGCTCCTGCCCCCTCGCGCCGGCGAACGCCAGCGGCCCCGGCCGCTGCTTCTACCCCGAACAGGTTCAGACTGACGCGTTCCTTCTGCGCGCGCGCAGCGAGTTGCGCGTGCAGGGCCTTTGTCATGCGAAACGCGAAACGGCAAGGCGCGCCGGTCCCGCCAGACTCATCGAAAGCCCCGACCGGCGCCGGCCAGCGTCTGTGTGCCTCTATTTGCCCGACGCGTCGGCGAGCACCTTGACCGGCCGGTATGCCGCGACGCGGACCTCGGCGGGCGTCGACTGCCCCCGCTTGGGCGGGTCCGCAAGGCGCTTCAATTCGGCATTTTCCTGCGCCAGCCAATCCGTCATGGCTTTTTGCGCCGCGGCGCGCGCCTCCTCTTCCGCCTTCTTTTCCTTGCGGCTCAGCTTCTTCGGCTTCGCCCCGGCCGGCGGAGGAGGCGGCGGCGTCAAGTAATCCAATAGCCTGATTCCCGCTTCGCCAAGCGCCGATAGTTCCTGGGAAACCGGCTCGACCTCCGCGAGCAGCTTGTTGTTCTCCACCAGCGGCTCGAATTGCGCATCGTTCGCCGCCCACGTCTCAAACTGCCGGCGCAGGATTCCGGCGTCGGCCCGATCGCCGGCAGGGTCCGCGGCAAATCGCTTCGCCGTCAGTTCCAGCCGCCGCGCCAACTCGCTTTCCGGCAGGCAGGCATCCACGAAACGATTCACAGGAGTGACTCCGAACGGACGGCTGGAGCGCCCCGAACCCAGCCCATAGGCTTCCGATACCTCGGCCAGCACGCGCAGCGCGTCCGCCGGCTGATCGCCCGCGATGCGGTCGAGCATCTGCTGGAAATACGCGCGATGCATCGCCCCGGTGAACTCCAGATTGCGGCTCACCTGTTCCAGGCGCGCATACATCGAATCGACATCGGTAACGCCGGCCGGCGACCAGAAGCGCTCCGCCATCGCCGCGGTGCGCGGCCACACGCGCGCGTCCACCGTCTCCGGCCCTACCAGTTCCGCCCACATGCAGGCCTCGCCTCCCAGAATGCGCGCTGCCTGTTGCGGCGTGAGCGCAGCCGCATCGGGACCGCCCAGCGGGTCCACTCCGTAATGGAATGAAGCCGGGCTCAAATGATCGAGATAATATCCCCAGGAGAGAATGCCGCGATATCCCTTCGCCGCCGCCTCGGCCAGCGATTTCTGCCCCCGCCACGATTGAATCACCGCGTCGGTGGGAAGTCCGGGCACCAGAATCTCATCCCACCCCACCATCGTCTTGCCGTATTTCTGCACGATCTTCAACAGGCGCTGGTTGAAATACACCTGGATCGCCGCCGCGTCCTTCAGCCCGTGTTGCTGGGCGAACGCCTGGATGGTTGCCGACTGGTTCCAGAAGCGCGGACTCACTTCGTCGCCGCCGATGTGGAAGTAGGGGTCGGGAAAGAGCTGGGTCATTTCGCCGATGAAACCATCGAGAAACGCGTAGGTGCTTTCCTTCGACGGGTCCATCACCGATCCGCCGCGATCGGTGGGAACGAACGGGCCGGGCGACGATGCCAGTTCCGGATAGCCCGCGAACCAGGCCGTGCTGTGCCCCGGCATGTCGAACTCGGGAATCACGCGGATGCCCAGACCGCGCGCATATGCCACCACGCCGCGAATCTCGTCCTGCGTGTAGTAATTGCCGTTCGATCCCAGCTCGTGGAGGCGCGGATAGCGCTTGCTCTCCACGCGGAAGGCGTCGTCTTCCGAGAGGTGCCAGTGCAGCACGTTGAGCTTGACCGCGGCCATGGCTTCCAGATTGCGCTTGACCACTTCCACCGGCATCCAGTGGCGGCAGACGTCGAGCATCAGGCCGCGCCAGGGAAACCGCGGGCGATCTTCGATGTGCACGCCGGAAACCTGGAAACCATCCGGTCCGGGCTGGACGAGCTGCGCAAACGTCGCCAAGCCATGGATGGCGCCTTCCGCGGTGGCGGCTTTGATGCTGGCGCCGGCATCCGACACATCCAAAGTGTACGATTCATCCTCGCCCAACGTGGGATATTCCGGGCCGCCGCCGCAATCGATGGTCAGCCGGTGGGCATCGGCCGCCGCCGGCGGCACGGGGGCGTACATCACGCCGGTCTGGCGCGATACGCGGGCGAGAAACGAGCGCACCGCCGGCGCCAGTTGCGCATTCGCAACACCCACCGTTTCCACCACGAAGCTGGCATCGATCACCAGTCTTCCGGAAGCGGGTTGCACCGTTACCGGAAGCGGCATCAGCGCCGGCGTAGCGCCAAACAGAGCCGGAGCCGCCAGCGAAAAAAGGAGTCCATGGAAACGCATAGTATGCCGCCAATGGTAACAAAACGAGCTTTCAGCAATCGGCATTCAGCTTTCAGCTTTCAGCGGGGGGACCGCGCGCGGCCCGGTCCATGATGGTTTGAAACTGGCGCGCAAAATCGCCGCGCCTTTGCCGTCGCGACTCGTTAACACGGCGTCTCGACATACATGCCCGGCTGATTGCCGATAGCGGAACGCGGTCTTAGCTGACTGCCGACCGCTGAGAGCTTGCCCCGGCATAGCTCTCCACCGTGGCGCTGAGTTCCGCCGGATCGATGGGCTTGGCCAGATGGCCGTTCATCCCGGCGGCCAGGCACCGATCCCGATCAGCCTTCATGGCGAACGCCGTCATGGCCACAATGGGCACCGAACTCAGTTGCGCGTCTTCGAACCGGCGGATGGCGCGCGTGGCTTCCAATCCGTCCATCACGGGCATCTGCACGTCCATCAGGATGACATCGTAGGGCGGCGCCAGCATCGCGGCTTCCACCGCCTGCTTTCCATCGCCGGCGATGGACACTTCGTGACCTCGCTTCTCGAGCAGCCGTTTCGCCAATCTCTGGTTTACGGTATTGTCTTCCGCCAGCAGGATGCGCAGCCGCCTGGGAGGCGCAGCCGGCAGTGGGTCAGGCGAGAGCGCGGGAGTGGTCACCGATTCCCGCGGCGCCAGCTTGCAGGGAATCGTGAACCGGAACTCGCTCCCCTGGCCGAGAGTGCTCTCCACCGAAATCGTCCCGCCCATGATCTCCACCAGGCGCGCCGAGATGGTGAGTCCCAATCCCGTGCCGCCGTACTGGCGCGTGGTCGAGCTGTCGGCTTGCCGGAAGGCTTCGAAAATCACACTTTTATGTTCCGGCCGGATGCCGATGCCCGTATCGAGGACCGTAACATCGAGCAACAACTGGTCGGAACCGGACGGGCGGGAATCCACGCGCACTTCCACGCGTCCGCGGTCGGTGAATTTCACCGCGTTCCCCACCAGGTTCGTCAGGATCTGGCGAATGCGAACCACGTCGCCAACGAGCGCATCGGGCGTCGCTGCGGAGATGTTCGTCATCAGTTCGAGCCGTTTATCTTGCGCCCGGTGCCGCACCAGTTGCAGCACGTCGTCTACCGCGCCCCGCAGCGAGAATGGCGCGCGGTGAATGTCCAGGCGGCCGGCTTCGATCTTGGAAACGTCCAGAATGTCGTTCAGGATGGCCAGCAGCGCGTAAGCCGAATTCTGCGCCGCCTCCAGATAACCCGCGCGATCCTCCGCATCGGTGGCGCCCAGAGCCAGCGCCTGCATGCCGATAATTCCGTTCATCGGCGTGCGGATTTCGTGGCTCATGTTAGCCAGAAATTCGCTCTTCGCGCGGCTTGCCTCGAGCGCGGCGTCGCGCGCGGCGAGCAGTTCCTCGGAAAGCTGCCGGTACCGCCGTTCGCTCTCGCGGATGGCCTCCGCCGCGTTCTTCTGCTCGGTGATGTCGCGCAGAATGATCTCGATCAGCGGCCCGCTGCGAACATGCACGTCACTCCCGCTGAACTCGACATCGATGAGGGCGCCCGAGGCCGACCGCAGCGTGCTTTCCCGCTTGGCGCCGATCAGCCTGGCGATGTCGGCGGGCGACGCCTTGCCGTGCTCGCGGCTTTCCAGGCACTGCAGGGGCAGAACCGAACCGGCAAACTGCTCCACCGGTCCGCCCAAAATCAGCTCGCCTTTGCGATTGGCATCCAGAATCGCCGCCGTTCGCCCATCGAGGATGAAGATGGCCTCGCCCGCGGTATCGATCAGATGGCGGTATTTCTGCTCGGAATCGGCGATCCGCTGGAAAAGCCGGATATAAGTAGCCCAGCCGGCCAGCAGCAGAAGCCCTGTGATCAGCGCGAAGATCGTGATCAGGAGCCGCTGCAGCCAGACCGCCGCATCCTCCACGCTGCGCGCGAACCGAGTGGCCACGGCGTCGAGGCCATCGCTCGCACGATAGAGTTCCGCCAGCGTCTGGCGGACGGCCGCCGCATCCCGTGTGGGTCCGGCGACCTGGGCATGAAGGCGCTGGCCGAGCCCCTGGAATTCCTCCAGTTGCCGGTCGCCTTCGCTCCACCACCGCAAGGCCTCGGCCACGTGCGTTTCTCTGCCGAATATGTGGTACCGCCGCACCATGCGGCCCCACCGCTCGAGCGGCACCCGGGCGACGGCGAATGCCCGCTCCCGGGCGGCGGGATCGTGCTTTTGCCCGGTAACCTGCAGCCGGATCTCGCGCAGGGCAAGCGGCAGACTGAGTGCTTCCTGGGCCTGCCTGAAGTCAGCTTCCCCGCCGGAACCGGCGTACCGTTGCAGGAAAATGACGGCATCCTTTTGCGCTTTTGCCCAATCGCCTGCGCTCTCGGTGTACTTGCGGGCGCCCACCAGGATATCCATGGAAAACCCCGCCAGAAAAACGATGACCGCCGCCACGCAGGCCAAGCCTCCGCACACGAGTAGCAGGTACAGACTCTGGCCGGGGCTGCTCCTCAACCGTGCGGATCTCACAATTTGCATTCCAAGGCGGCGTTGGACTTCCTCATGTCTTATCGGCGGGCGCACGGCCGGTTTCTACAGGACTTTTGGAGCTGCAAATGTCCGGAAACATCACCTCGGCACGGTTCGCAGCAGAGCGCTCGCGCCGTTCCAAAGAATTTGCACGCCGATGCACACCAGAATAAAGGAGGACAGCCGGATAATGACGTTCATGGCCGACTCCCCCAGAGTTCTGCCGATTCTCTCGGCGAATCGGTAGCTCCAGTAGACGGACGCCGCGATCGCCAGCGAGCCGAGCAGCATGCCAACGATCAGCGGCCAATGCCACTCCGATCCCTCCGGCCGGTTGGCGCCCACCGCGATCGCCACCGAAATGGACCCCGGCCCCACCGTGAGCGGCAACGTCAGCGGATAGAAGGCCTGGCGGGAATAACTGGCTTCGTTACATTCTTTGTTCGCGCCTCGTTGATCCGCATCGTCGCGGTCCGGCTCGCGCAGCAGCGTCCAGCCGGTGGAAATCACCACCAGGCCGCCGCCAACCTGCACCACCGGCAGCGAAATCCCGAAAAACGCCAGAATATGGGTTCCGATGAAGATCGACACCACGATCAGAACCAAGCCGTTGAACGCGATCATACGAGCCAGCGCGGCCCGCCCGGAGCTCGACAGGCCGCGCGTCAACGACAGAAAAATGGGCGTGTTTCCGATCGGGTTCACGATGGGAAACAGCGCTCCGACCACCAGCAGAGTATATTTTGCGACGGCGGTAAAGGAATCGGGCATGCGGGGAGACTTCAGCTTACCGCACAAATATTGCAAGGCTGAGCCGCGACTGCGCTTCGCCGTCGGCTGCAAGAGGCCGTGCGCAGGCGGCCCACGCGGTGTGCTCCGTCACCAGGCGGCTCTGCGTCTCTGCGGTGATCCGAGCGGGCCGTCTGCGGCTCTGCCGCGCTGCGTTCATCCGCGGCCAAGCTGGAAGTTCCAAAACTGGGCGGAGTCTGAAGTGTCGCGAACTCGTCGGCTGCAAGAGGCCGCGCGCAGGCGGCCCACTCGGTGTGCTCCGTCACCTCCGTGTCCTCCGGTTTTGATTTTGACCGTTGTTTTCTCCGTGGCTCCATGCCTCTGTGGTGATGATTGTTTTCCCTCTTTCCCGGCGGCTCTGCGTCTCTGCGGTCATCCGAGCGGGCCGTCTGCGGCTCTGCCGCGCTGCGTTCATCCGCGGCCCAAGCTGGAAGCTCCAAAACTGGGCGGAGCCTGAAGTGTCGCGAACTCGTCGGCTGCAAGAGGCCGCGCGCAGGCGGCCCACTCGGTGTGCTCCGTCAGCTCCGTGTCCTCCGGTTTTGATTTTGGCCTTTGTTTTCTCCGTGGCTCCGTGCCTCTGTGGTGATGATTGTTTTCCCTCTTTCCGACGGCTCTGCGTCTCTGCGGTGATCCGAGCGGGCCCCGTCTGCGGCTCTGCCGCGCTGCGTTCATCCGCGGCCCAAGCTGGAAGCTCCAAAACTGGGCGGAGCCTGAAGTGTCGCGAACTCTCGAAACCGCGATTGTTTGGGCACGGATGAACATGGATGCACACAGATAGAACCAATTCCTTGCAGGGGTATCGTCGAATTTCGCGCCCACCTCTTCCTTGCGCCGCTCCCGCGCGTCACCTAATATATGTATTTCAGCTCAAGCTCCTGCTCCTCACGTGACCGTTCCACACGAGCGAAATTACGAGCCGCTCCTCCGCGAGCCGCTGCGATTGCACGACGACACGCAATTCGCCGCCGGCCGTATCGCCGTATTCCAGTATTCGGTGGTCCTCCTCTTCCTGTTCCTCATCTCCGGCTTTTGGAAACTTCAGGTTCAGAATTCCGATTACTACGCCGAAAGAGCGCAGCAGAACCGCATCCGTTCGCGTCCCCTGCTCGCGCCGCGCGGGCGCATTTTCGACCGCGACGGCCGCGTGATTGTCGATAATCACGTCTCCTCGGCGCTCCTGCTTTTGCGCGAGAACCTCAAAATGGAAGACCTGGCACCCATCGCCGGCGGCCTGAACCTCGACCTCGCCGACCTCGAGGAAAGAGTCCGCCACAAATCGCGCGAGCCGAAATACGAGGCCATTCGTCTGAAAGACGAGCTCTCGCCCGCCGATCTGGCGTTCATCAATTCCCACCGCGACGCTTTTCCCGAACTCGACGTCATCCAATCGCAGCCGCGGCTTTATCCGCGGGAAGGGATGATGGCGCACGTCATCGGCTATACCGGCGAGATCAGCGCGGCGGAGCTGGAATCGCCGGAGTTTGCCCGCTACAAGCCCGGCGACGTCATCGGCAAGTCCGGCATCGAGCGGCAATACAACGACATGCTCATGGGCGGGGATGGCCAGCAGCGCGTGGAGGTCGACAACCGCGGCCAGGTGCGGCGCGCCGAACAGGAAAAACCCGCGGTTGCCGGCAAGGACCTCACCCTGACCATCGACCTGGATTTGCAAGCCGTAGCCGAACTCGCCATGGCAGGCAAGAATGGCGCCGTGGTGGCGCTCGATCCGCGGTCGGGCGAAATCCTCGCCATGGTCAGCCGGCCCACTTTCGACCCCAACAAATTCACCGGGCATATCAGCGCGCCCGATTGGGCTGCCATCAACGGGAACCCCGATCATCCGCTGCTGAACCGGGCGATCCAGGCGCAGCAGGCGCCAGGCTCGACCTTCAAACCGATTGTGGCGCTGGCCGCCCTCGAGACCGGCGCCCTTACCGAACAGACCGCCATACACTGTCCCGGCTACCTCGCTTTGTACGATCACACCTACCACTGCATGGAACGGCAGGGACACGGAACCCTCACCCTGCACAACGCCATCGTGCATTCGTGCGACGTCTTCTTCTTCTCGGTGGGGGTGAAGGTGGGAATCGATAACCTGGCCAAATATGCCGGCATGGTGGGATTCGGACATCCCACGGGGGTCGATTTGCCGGGCGAAGCCGAGGGACTCGTGCCCTCGCCCGCCGAGAAGGCGCGCAACGAGCGCCAGCCCTGGTACGCGGGCGATACCCCTCCCGTAGCGGTGGGACAGGGCGCCCTGACCGTCACGCCGCTGCAACTGGCACGCGCCATCGGCGGATTGGCCATGGGCGGCGTCTGGCATACCCCGCACCTGGTGAAAAACGACGCCGTCGCGGCTCGCCAGACGGAAGCGCAGTTCGACGCGGCGCACCTTCAGGCGGTGATCGACGGCATGTGCGGGGTGGTCAACGAAGGCGGCACAGGAGCTCCCGCCGCGCTTGCCGGCATCGAATTGTGCGGCAAGACGGGCACGGCGCAATTAGCGTCGATCGATAAGGCCAAGGCGGAAGCCGCGCGCCACGGCTTGAACTTGAAGGAAAACGCCTGGTTCGTGGGCTTCGCTCCGCGGCGCGCTCCGGAAATCGTGGTGGTCGCGCTGTTCGATCACGGCGGCGTGGGACAATACGCCGCGACTATCGTCCGCGACGTGGTGAAGTGTTACTTCGACAAGAAGACGCGCCTGGAGACGTGGCGGCAGGATCGGTCGACCGTGGTGGCGGGAGGAGAATTCCTGCGCCGATGAAGGCGCGCGAACAAGTCCTCTGGCCGATGTGGGGCGGACGCCCTCGTCCGCGCCGGAGACATCCTTGACACTTTAGACCGGGGACATGGTTTACGCTTTGCCGTTCAAAGCGGCGTCTCTACCGCGGCGCCCCTCGGACGCCCGATGAGATTGTGTCCGCAGGAGCCGCTCCGGTAATGAGATACGCGCGTCCATTGCTGCCGTTGGCGGCGATTTGTCCGGCATCGTTGATCGCGGTAGCTTCCACCAGGACCGCGTTGGATGCCAGGCTGACAAGGCTGTTGAGGTCCACAATCTGCCCCGACTTCCAGAGGACGGCGTGCTGCTCGCCGGCCGAAGTCATCGCCCAGCCCACAATCGAACCATCGCGATTGACGGCGTCCGCCTGGCTGTTCTTCCCGCCGAGCGTGCCCAAGTCCGTCATCGACCATCCGCTGTAGAGAAACGCGTGCCGCGCGCCATTGCCGGTGGTTTCCGACCATCCGACCACTTGGCCGGCGCTGTTGATGCCGAAGGCCACGCTGTTCGTTCCCCCCAGTGTGCCGAGGTCCGTAAGAGCCGCGCCGCTGTAGAGGAAAGCGTGCATCGCGGAATTCCCGCTAAGGTACGCCGATCCGGCAATCTGGCCGAGGTCGTTGATGGCGGACGCCTGGCCGCCGGAGCCGCCGAGGCCGCCGAGATAGGTCACGGTTCCGGAGTTCCACAAAAAGGCGCCGGCGGCGCTGACACCCACCACTTGACCGGTATTGTTGATGGCTTCCGCCTTGCTGTCCGGCGATAAGGGCGTGGCTGTTCCACCGGCGTACCGGAACGCTGCCGTGTGCTTGTCCGGATCGAAATAAACACCCGCTGCCTGGCCGGAATCGTTGATCGCATAGACGATGCTGTCGCGGTCGGCAGGGCCGAGATCCGTCATACGGCCGGCTTCCCAAAGGAAGGCGTGAAGAACGCGGCGATCCGGCAATCGGCCCGTGTCCGATTCGCCGACTACCTGGTCGAGATTGTTGATTCCGCGGGCGGCGGCGAACGAACCGCCCAGCGTTCCGAGATCCGTGAGGCGGTAGGACGGCCCGGCAATTGGGATGCTACCGGTGGAGACGGCAGCCAGCGACACTGTCCTTTGCCGCCGTAGCCGCGAGGTGGCGGTAGAAAGCGCTCCCACGCTCGCCTGGCAGACGCCATTGTTCAGCGCGGCAGAGATATCGATCTCGATATCGACGACGTTCACCACGCCGTCCAGATTCAGATCGTCCTTCGGCTGGCCGAGGCCCAGGGCTTCGTTGATCAGGAGTTGCACGTCGGTGGCGTTCACCTGGCCGTTGTTGTCGATGTCGCAGGCGTTCGCGGGGTTGATGCTCAGGGTCGCGCTCGCGGTCACGGAGGAATCGGAGAGCGAAGTTACTTTGACGGTAACGGCCGCGGTTCCGGCGCCAGTGACGGTCGCGTTCAACGGGAACACCGAATTCCCGAGAGCGGGAATGGGGAATGACGCGATGGATTGTCCCCCATTCAGAGTGGCGGTGACGGGGCCGGTAACACTGGTGATGGTGGCCATATAGGTGTCCGGCACGTTTCCGGTATTGGTGGCCTGGAACAGCAGGGACGCCGATCCTGGGCCACTGGCGGTCGAGACGCGGAGAGGAGAAGGATTGATCGCCGCGGATACGCCCTTGCCTCCGGATACGGTGACAGTCGCGGTGGCATGGGCCGAGACGGCGGAGTTCGCCTGCGATACCGCCTTCACCTGCAAGGTGTAATCGCCAGGGGAGAGAAAATCGACCGCATGCATGGTAATGGGAAGAGCCTGGCTGGCCCCGCCGGATACGATGGGGCCAACCGTCGATTGAATGGCAGCGGCTTGCGCCAGGGGACCCTCAATGGAGAGATTATAGCTGTCGCTGACGATGCCGGCATTGGTTAGCGTGACGCCGTAGTTGGTGGACGGAGTGCCGCTGCCGGGGCTTACACTTGCCGTCACGCCTGCGTTCACAATCGTGACGCTCAGGGGGAGATTCACCACGCCAGTGTCGGACTGCAACTGGATCACGATGGGATAAGTGCCTGGCGCAGTGGTGTTGGCATTGGCGCCGGGAAGCGACAGCGCGCCGGTCACGGTGTAAGTATTGCCGAGGCCCGGTGCGACTAACGGAGAGGCGGTTGGCATATAAGCGAGAGACCAACCGTTGTAAGCGTTGGTGCCTTGGAAAGTGGGTGACGGATTGACCGAAATCCTGACCGCCTGGTTCCCGGTATTCGTGATCAATATTTGGAATGCGGCCAGTCCATTCTGACCGATGGTAATGGAGCTTGGATTGAGGCTGGCGGTGAAACTGATGGCCGTGGAGTTGGGATTGCCGCCGCCGGTTGGGGGTTGGCTGATGACATAGAGGGACCCTCCCACCGACGCCGTAATGCCGCCCGCGGTGGTGACCACTGCGAAGAAATTGTAGTTGGCGGGTACCGCATTCAGGGGCGTGGTCAGGACGAGGGTGTATTGCTGGCTGCCGCCGGCCGGGACATTCACGCTGGCCGGCTGCTGGACCGTCCACGACGAAGGAATTCCGAGGGTGGAAGGCGTGAAGGTCTGGGCCGCGCCGGTCGGATTGCTTACGGTCACCGTAAAGTTCGCGGAATTGCCGGCGTACTGCACGTTTTGCGAAGCGGGCGAGATGTTCAAAATCTGTTGGCAGAGGACCGTGAGCGGAGGCAAGACATAAGTTCCCGCGCCCAGCGAAGGCAGGGTGTAGTCCATTTCGCCGCCGTACACCACCGTCGGAACGTCGCCGGGATTCACTCCGGCGACATTCACGGTAAAAGAGATGGTGTCTGGCAACGGCTGATTCCACTGGTAGGTATCGCTGCTCCTGCCGGCGGTGCAGCTCGTGGGCGCCGGGTTGAAGGTGTTGTTTTGGCAGTTGGCGGCGGGCAACTGAAGTTTCACGGTGAGTTGCGGGCCCGTGATCTCGCTCAGTTGGAAAACGGAAAGCGAGTTGACCGTGGATGCCGGAGTGGAACTGAGGGCGAAGAAGTAGTTATTCTGCGCGATGGCCGGATTGGCGACGAACGCCGCGTCGTAGGGAACATAGCGTAGGGCGGTGGGGACGCTGGCGTCCACCAACACGAGCTCCGCTTTGCCGTTGAGCGTGGTGTTGCCCACCGCGAAAGTATTCGTTCCCAGCGGCACGATAAAGGACCCGGCCGTGTCCGCCAATTGCGTGGTGACGGAGTTGAGCAGCACGGGGCTTCGGGGATTGGAAATATCAAAGGAGGAAACCACCAGCGTCCCTACATACCCCGTGTCGATGTTGAGGACGCCGCGGGAATCTCCGACGGCGACGGCGATATTGCCTTGCACGGCAATCCCCGTCATGAATGCCATGGCCGGGTCGGGGACGCTAGTGAGAATGGCAGGGGCGGAGGGCGTGGTGGTGTCGACCACCAGCAATTGCCCGGAGATTTGCGGACAACTGGGATTCGCCACGTCGCCCTGGTTGGCATTCGTGGACGCGAAGTAGGTAGTGGTGTTGTTGATTGCGGTCCCGCCGGCGATCCGGTAGGGCCCACCGCGAGTCTGGTCGTTGGGTATGGGAGTGGTTCCGTTGGCCGTGCAGTTGCCGGGAGATCCGGTAGCGGCCGGCACGTTGGTCACGTCGCTGCATACGCCGCCGCTGAAAGTGCCGCAGGGATAAATATCATTCAGATAGGCAATTACTCCGTTAGCGGGGACGTTCGTCAAGTCTCCCGTCCAGACATCGCCGAATTCCGAGATGATGGTGGCACAGCACGCTTCATAGGTAGTGGTGGTCTGGTACAGCAGCGCGGTGTTGCCGGCGACGAACAGCCCGGCGCTGTCGCCGCGATTGATATCCACAACGCTGCCCACCTGACTGGGGCTCAAGGGATTCGCCAGGCTGAAAGTGGCGAAATGGGTGGGGATCGGCTGTGACGTCACATTCCCGTCGTAGCGGCTGTAGCTCACAATGAGATTGTGGTTGTAAACAATGCAGCCAACGGTCTGGAATCCCGGAACGCTGGAGCTGTTTTCGGCGGTCAATAAACTGCCCCCAAACGTGCCTGCGGCCGTCGGTTTCGCAGGGTTGGTGACATCGACGATGTTGATTACGGAATCGGAACAGACGTAGGCAAGCTGCTGCGCGCCGTTCTGGTAGAGCACCATGGTTCGCGGAATGCCGCTCATGGCCGCGGTGCCCACCAGGCTCGAGACCGGATTCTGCACGGACGTGTCCCGGGTAATGTTGAGCGCCACCTGCACCGCGCTCGTCCCCGGCGGAACGGTAGCGGGAGGAGTGGAATTGGCGTTGGCCGTCAAAGTGCCAGATAAGGGAGCGCCCACCAAAAAGGAACCGCTCGCCGTGGCGCCCGCCAGGAACTGGTCCACGGCCAGATTGAAGGCTTGGACCGCCAGCGTGTAGGGTCCGTTGGCGTAGCCCGTCGAATCGATAGTGGCGACGGTGATGGTTTGCAATGGGGACGCGGGACCCAGCGTAAATTGGGCGCTGTTTACGGGACCGTACACCGTCTGTCCGCCGCTGTTCGTCACGGTCAAAGACAGATATGCCGGAATATTTTCATTTACTTCCGCGAAGACTCGCGCGGTAATCGCGAATTGCGTACCTGCCGGACCGTAGGCGGGAGTGGCGGTCAGGTTATCGATGCTGATCTGCTGCGGCCGAACCAGCAGGCTGCCGGGAGCAGAGATGGCGAATTCGGGCGCGCCCACCGGCGTGGCCACCACATTGAACGTGAAGGGCGCGGTGAAAGAAGCGCCCGGGGTAAGGGTGAGGATGGGCGGGGTGGCGAGGCCGTTCGAGTTGCCGGTTTGGCTGCCGCTCGGGCCGAGAGTCACCGAGGACACATTGAATTGCGCGGCGACGCCATTCGGGACGCCGGTGACGCTCAGGTTATAAACCTTCATGGTGTTCGAAGGGTTGTTGAGAACCAAGGAGAAAGTAGCCGCCTGGTTCGGTCCGGTCACCTGACTATTGGGATTGAGGTAGATCTGGGTGTTGTAGCTGCTGGCCTGGCTGATGGCATTACCGGCGGGGCAGATGGCGGCGTCGAGATTGTCCAAAGCGGCAACCAGGGTCGCGGGCGTCGCCGCCGCCACCGCGTTGCCGGCCGCCGTGATAGCCGGAACAAACGACGGCAGGTACGACACGTTGTTCATCGAGTTCACGATGGTCGTCAAATCGATGGCGATCCGCGCCGCAAAAGCCGGGTTGGCGGGAGACGCGGCGGCGGAATTCATGTCGGTATCGAGTTGTGCGAGGATGGTCCCGAGGCCGGCCATGCCTGCCTGGTTCGCATAAAGAGCGGCATTCAGGGAACAGGCGCCCAGAGTCTGGACCGTCACCGGCACGCTAAAGCTCCGCGTTTGAGTTCCACCGCCCGCGGTATAGGAAGCTGTCAGCACCACGTAGTAAACGTTGGTAGGCGCGTTCGCGGCCGCGGTGAAACTGACCGCCTGGGTGACCGCTCCGGTCTGCGGAACTGCGACTGGCGAAGTCAGCCCCTGAATCGAGATATTGGCATCGGCGGCAGCCGTCACACTCACCGATCCGGGACTGGCATTGCCCAGCGAACCGAGAATCAGAGTGGCGTTCACGGATTGGCCGGGCAGCACGGTAAGCACCTGCGGATCGACTGTCAGGGAGAGCACGGGGATGGCGGGAACGGTGTACCCGGTCGAGCCCTGTGCCGTCGCGTTGCTGGTTGGGCTGGTGGCAGTCAACTGAAATTGGCCGGCGGCGCCGACGGCGGGGAGCGTCACGCCGCTCGCGTCGCTGGGGACGGCGCAGACATTCACTTCCCCCTGCTGGCCGGGCTGCAAAGTAAGGGAGTTGACGGAGGGGCTGACGTTGAAATGGCCCGACGTATCGGAGGCGCTGAGCCGGAACGTGTCGGTGGCCGGCCCGGTATTGATAATGAAGGCGTCGTAGACCGGCAATTGATTTCCGTTGTAGGGGTAGGTGTAGATTGGGTCAGTGGCGAAAGTGACGGCCACACCCGGAGTGTTGCCGGGCGTCACGCCAGCGGGCAGCGGGCCGAGCGGCGTAGTGAGGAATACCGAAACCGGGGGATCGGACGGCAAGTTGGCCTTTAGCCAGTTCTGCGCGAATTCTATACCTTGCGAGAGGCCCTCGGAGAATTCGTCGATCAGCGAAGTCCCCAGCGGGTCGGGTTTCGGCAGGCTCTCATCGAGTTTCTCCAGGATGTCGTTGAGGTTCTTGTAATAGTCCGCAAGCGGGCTGGAGACGCTGACACCCCCGACGCCGTTTTTCGCCGCTTTCAAAATGTCGGAGAAGGCGGCGTTCTGGTTCACGGCTTCCAGGATGGCGCCGGCGAACGCGTACCCGGTGACGGCGATGCCTTCCACTTGTCCGATGAACCTGGCGATGGGTGCGTTAAACGCCTGCGCGAAATCGTTGGCGCCGGCGTATTCGCCGATCGCCTGGTGGTTGCCGTTGGGAAAGTGGCTGACGGTATGGCCGTACTGATCGGTTTCCCACCAGCCCACGGTAGTAACGCCGTTGACGGTCACCATCCGATTGGGAGCGAGGACCTGGCTGCCATTTTGCACGGCGTTCAGAATCAGAGTTTGCGCGTCGGCCGATAATGTGGTGGAACTGAGCGAGAGAGAACCGCCCAGCGAGTAAGGGTACTGCGGTCCGAGCGCGATCATCTGATTGGGATCGCCCAAGGCACCCATCACGGTCCCGATATCGATGGCGGTGGCGGCACCGGTGACCTGCGACAGAATGTTCGCTTCCATGGTGGATTCGATCATTCCGCGGGCCACTTCTTCGTAACCGGTATAGTTCGTATTGGTGACATTGCGATTCTGGCCGTAGCCGTCGATCACGAACATGTCGTTCTTGAGAACGTCGAGATAGAACAGTGGATTGCCCGAGGAATCGAGCGAGCTGTGGACGACAGTGATGCGCGGCGCGCTGGGGTAGATGCGTGCGTAATACCCGGTGTCGAGCTGGCTGGCCAGGCGGTCCGCCGCGCCGTCATAGGCCATGGTCGCCATTTCGTTTTCGGCGATGATCACGTATTTGGAGAGAGTCGCGGCCTGCTGCGCCACAAGCTGCTGAGCGGGTGTGAGCGTGCCCGTAGTGGGAAGCGCCTGAAACGCGGCCTGCGCAGCGTGGTAATTCTGATAGGCGTTGTGGAGGCGCGTTTGTTGCGCCTGGAAGGTGTTGAGGTTCAGGCGCGTGGGAAGAATGTTGAGAGTGGCGATGTCGAAATCGGTTACCGCGGGCGCTGGGGTAGGCGGCAAGACGACCTGGGCGGCGGCATTGCCCTGGCGCACCGCCGGCCCAAGGCGGTCGAACAAGGTGTGGGTGTAGGATTGCGATTGCTCCTGCCACGCGTCGTTGGCGTCCACTTCGACGAAGATTCCGGTCACAATCGAGTTGCTCAGCGGGAAATTCGAGTAGAGTTCCTGGTAATCCGTGCCGGTAACGATAGTGTCCTGGGTGACGTCGGGACCGCCCGAACCAATAAAGAGGTATGGAGTGTAAGTGAACGTGATCGCGGCCAGATCGAGGCCGCCGGCGGGCGTAGATTGCACGATGTTGCCTGCGGAGACGATGTTGCCAACCAGTTCCCAGGTGTAAAAGGATTGGGACAGCACCGTGGTGGTGAATGGTCCCAGGCCGAACAGGGCGCTCGCCTGGTTGTACTGCTCGACGTTGATTTTGACGGTTACCGGCTGCCATTCGGCCACGGGAATGGTGGCGTAGGTGGCATCGGCGGCCTGAATCGTTTGTCCCGGTTGACCGCCGGGAATGTTGGGATCGAGGTCGATGTTGCTGGGACCATATTCCACCCAAAAATAGTCGTTGGCCCAGTTGCTGGCGGCGCCGTTACCGGCCGGATCGTCGGCGATGGCGTTCGCGGGGAGGCACCCCAGCAGCACGGGGGTTGGCGGAAACATGCCCCGCAACAGGTTTTCGAGCGCCGCCTGGCCCGCTTGGGTATTGGTCGGCGTGGTGTGCTTGTACTGCGTAGTGTAGCCCGAGGCTTGCAGCATGGCGGCGAGCAGGGCGGCCTTATCGATGGTGTTGCCGGCTCCGGCCCACAGTGCGCCGCGGGCGCCGCGGAGCGCTCCGGGGTACGCTTCGAACCGGATTTGGTCGCGCACGAACGCAAAGATCTGGTTCGGCTGGTAATCGAGCGCGGCTGCCTGCGCCGCTATGAACGGGTCGGTGGGATCGTCCGGCCCCTTGGGGGAAGCGACGCTGCCGGCCGGTCTCGGATGGTGGGCCTTGCGCGGCGGTTGAGCCAGCAGCCGCGGCTGGGGCACGATCGGCCGTAGTTGTTTGCGGGGGGCGGCGCGGATGTGCGCGGATTTGTCCCCGCGGAGGCCGGCAGGGTGCAGGCACAAAAAAGCGAATGCCACTCCGCAGAGGAACTTGAATGGAAAGCTTGTCTGGCGCGGCACGGTCTCGTCCCCCCCAAGCCCGGAAGTTCTCGAAATCGCACTTCCGGTTTTGAAGACTATATCAGTTTTTTTGCCCGGTTCTGCACTTTTTTGACAGAGCAGTACTGGCGCGATGGCCGCCTGCCTCACGCCCGCTTTCGCTGAGGACGCGCTCGCGGGGCCAGGCGGTTTCGCCTGCCTGTCCGCCCGCGGCGGCCCGATGGCCGCTGGCAGACGAAACCGCCTGCCCCACCTCTGCGCCGCCGTGGCTGGTCCACCAAGTAAAGTGCAGGCCTCTGTCCGGACCTTGACGGCCGCTGCATAAGTCCTGCAACCGCGCGCCCCGTGAGCTTCCATCCGTGGCTATTTTTGTTTTGAGTTTTTCGCCATCCTGCTAGAATAGAAAACGAGCGTGGGTTTCGCGCTGTGATTGTACCCCCAGCCGACCGAAATACCGATCCCAACTTCCCGGAGCAGCCGCAGTTGCACGACGATACCCGCTTCGCGGTGGGCAGGGTGGCGTTTTTCCAATACTCCACGGTGGTCATTTTCCTGTTCCTGATCTCCGGATTTTGGCGTTTGCAGGTGCAGAATCCCGATTACTACTCCGAACGCGCGGAACAGAACCGCATCAAGTCGCGCCCGCTACTGGCGCCGCGGGGACGCATTCTCGACCGCGATGGCAGGGTGATCGTGGACAATCACGTGTCGTCCACGCTGCTGCTGACCCGTGAAAATCTCAAGCCGGAAGACCTCAAGCCTATCGCCGACGGCCTCGATTTAAACCTGGCCGATTTGCAGGCGAAAGTTGCGCGCAAAGGTCCCAAGTATGAGGCCATCCGCTTGAAGGACGAACTGTCGCCGGCCGACCTGGCCTTCGTCAATTCGCACCGCGACGCTTTCCCGGAACTGGATGTGATCAGCTCACAGCCGCGCCTCTATCCGCGCGACGGGATGATGGCCCACGTCATCGGGTACACGGGTGAAGTGACGCAGGCGGAACTGGACTCCGCGGAGTTCGCCAGGTACGCACCGGGCCAGGTCGTGGGCCAGTTCGGCATCGAGAAGCAGTACAACGACGTCTTGACAGGCAAGGATGGCCAGCAGCGCGTGGAAGTCGATAACCGCGGGCAGGTTCGCGAGGAGTTCAAGAACGCCGAGATACCCGCGGTTCCGGGCAAAGACCTCCAGTTGACCATCGATCTCGACCTGCAATCCGTCGCGGAAATCGCCATGGATGGAAAGAATGGCGCCGTGGTGGCGCTCGATCCGCGCAACGGCGAAATTCTGGCCATGGTCAGCCGCCCGACGTTCGATCCCAACAAGTTCATCGGACATATCAAGGCCAAAGACTGGAACGAGATCGCTTCCAACCCCGATCATCCGCTGATGAATCGCGCCATCCAGGCGCAGCAGGCGCCGGGTTCGACCTTCAAGCCCATTGTGGCGATGGCGGCGTTGGAGACGGGAACCATCGACGAAAACACCCCGGTTCATTGCCCCGGGTATGTGGTTTTGTATGGCCACACCTATCACTGCTGGACGTGGAACCACAGAGCGCCGCACGGTACGCTCACTTTGCACGGCGGCATTGTAAACTCCTGCGACGTCTACTTCTATACCATCGGCAACAAGACGGGCATCGACAACCTGGCCCTCTACGCCGACATGGTGGGCTTCGGACATCCCACCGGCGTAGATCTTCCGGGCGAGGCGGCGGGCGGTGTGCCCTCACCGGCGCAGGTGCTGCATACGTATCATCGCAAGTGGTATGCGGGAGAAACGCCCTCGGTGGCGATCGGGCAGGGCGACCTCAGGGTGACACCCATCCAACTTGCGCGCGCCATTGGCGGATTGGCGATGGGCGGCGTCTGGCACGTCCCGCACCTGGTGAAGAACGACACCGTGGCAGCCAAGACCACCACTTGGCCGCTCGATCCGCAACATGTGAAAGACGTGGTGTCGGGAATGTACGGAGTAATCAACGAAGGTGGAACGGGCGCGCAGAGCGCGATTCCGGGGCTCGAATTCTGCGGCAAGACCGGGTCCGCGCAGTTGGCGTCGGTGGATGTGGCCAAGGCTTCGGCGGGCAACGAACTCAAGGACAATGCCTGGTTTGTCGGTTATGCTCCCTGCTACGCGCCGGAAATCGTGGCGGTGGCGCTGTTCGAACACGGCGTGCACGGCAACCTCGCCGGACCCATCGTGCGCGACGTGGTGAAGGCGTATTTCGATAAGAAGGCGCGCATCCAGACCTGGCTCCAGCAGAAGACCGCGGTGACATCCGGCCTGGCGAACGCGAGCACCCTGGGGTTGCCGGAGGCACCGTCGCGCAACTGAATATGGCCCGCACGCTTTCCTCCCGCGACATCGATTGGACCCTGCTGATTATCGTGCTGCTGATCTGCGCGGTGGGCGTTCTGCAAATTTACAGCGCCACCCTGGGCACCGACGCGCACAGCGCCTGGTGGCGGCAGATCTTCTATGTTTTCGGCGGGCTGGTGCTGATGTGGCTGGTGATCCCCTCGGATTACCATGCCTTTCTGCATCACGTACCGATGATGTACCTGGCCGGCACGGTGGCGCTGTTGGGCACCTTCGCCATCGGCGAGCAGACGTTCGGTTCCCGACGCTGGATTCCCATCGGACACACGGGAATCCACTTGCAGGTATCGGAATTCGTAAAGCTGGTGATAATATTGTTGGTAGCCCGCTACCTGACGGACCTGAAAAAGGACGAGTTGGATTTTACGGAGATGCTGAAACTGGCGGGCTTGGTGTTGGTTCCCGCTGCCCTGGTGCTGGCACAACCAGACTTGGGAACGGCCCTCACTTACGTCGCAGTTCTGGCCGGAGGGGTGTTTATCGCGGGGCTGCACTGGAAGTACCTGGTGATCGCGGTGGTGGGCGCGGGCCTGATGGTCGCGGTGAGTCCGCTCTTCATGAAGGATTACCAGAGGGCGAGGCTGACCAGCTTCCTCGACTCGGATCAGGACCCGCAGGGCGCGGGGTACCAAGTCAGTCAGTCGAAAACGGCTATCGGATCGGGCGGCATGTTCGGAAAGGGAGTTACCAAGGGCAGCCAGGCCCAGCTCCACTTCCTTCCGGTGCCGTATAAGGATTTCATCTTCTCGGCGTTTGCCGAGGAGCACGGATTTGTCGGTGTAGTGGTTGTGTTGGCGTTGTACTTTGTGATGATCATGCGCATCGTTCAGAATGCGCAGACGGCTCCGGAACGGGCCGGGATGTATATCTGCATGGGAGTGGCTGCGTTGCTGCTCTCGCACATCCTGATCAACGTGGGGATGGTAGCCGGCCTGATGCCGGTAACCGGTATCCCGCTGCCGTTCATGAGTGCCGGCGGTTCGAGTATCTGGACGAGTTTTTTGGCTTTGGGGCTGGTAAATAACGTCCGCCTCAGAAGGTTTGTGAATTAAAGGATTTCAATCGGGAGCCCGTGGGAGATCCGCCGGCGGCGCTGAGGGCGCTTCCCCGAGGAAGAGTAGTAGGTTCCCGGCCGGGTGGTGTATGAGCGAGCTACTCCACCCCCGGCCAGTGTGAGATGGAAACGAGTTTTGCGTAAAGTTCCCGCAATACGCCGGGAACCGGAAACCTCGGGGGCAACTCACCTTCCTTGTACCGTCCGGCTCTCCACGCTCCGTGGAGGAGTGGAATTAGATGTCGAAAGAGTTAGTGATCTCAGCGACGCGCCATGAAACGCGCGTGGCGATGATCGAGGACGATCAGGTAGTAGAAATTTTTCACCAACGGGAAAATGAATACTCGTTGGCGGGCAGCATTCATAAAGGCAGGGTGACCCGGGTGTTGCCGGGCATGCAGTCGGCATTCGTCGATATTGGCCTGGAGCGCGACGCCTTCCTGTACGTTTCCGATTTCTTCGAAGACAACGAGGAATACGACAAGATCGTGACCGGCGTAGAGGAAAAGGTCCTCAAGCTGGACCGTACCGGCCAGCCCGTCAACGGCGGCGCGGAGGCCTCCGCGGCGGCGGCTTCCGCGGATGGAGCGCCAGCCGCTCCTGCCTCCGAAAGTGCGGCTGCCGTTGCCCCGCCGCCGCCCATGCCGCCGCCCATGACACCGCCGCCCCAGCACCAGGGCCCATCCGAATCGCGCCGCGACGATCGCGATCGCGGACGACGGGGACGGCGCCGCCGCGGCGGGAGAGGACGCGGCGGATTGCCGGAATCCAAATTCTATTCGCCGGGTCAACGGGGCGGCCCCGAATCGCCCGGGCCCGCCGCCGGAATCCCCGAAGCCGCTCCCCAACCGGATGCCCAACTGACGCCTTCGATCGCCTCGTTCGCTCCCGGCGATGCCGATTTTCTGGTGCTGCCGGGCGAATCGCTGGCCAAATACACTTCTCCGGCGGACGAGGTCGAAGAGATCGAAGCCGATCCTCAACGCGAAGAGGCGGCGGTCGAAGCCGCCGCGCCGGTGGACGAACTGGAGGCCGAATTCGCGGAACCGCAAGCCGAAGACCCGGCCGAGGAGGCGGTCGCCGAGGAGCCCGCCGTACCCATCGCCATTGAGCCGGAACCAGAACCCGAGCCCGCGCCATGGGCCGTGGAGCCGGCACTCGCAGCCGAACCCGAGCCCGAGTTGGAAGAGCCGCCCGCCAGCGAGGCGGCCGAAGCCGAACCGGAAGAGGAAGCGGAAACCGATCCCCTCACTGAGGCCGAAGCGGCGGCACTCGAAGAGCAAGCCCCAAGCGGCGAGGAGCCTGCCGTGGAGCAGAGCGAATCCGGCGCCGAAGCCGAAGAAATCCCCATTGTGGAGTTCGAAGGGCCCGAACCGGCCCGCATTCCTACCAGCCTGACCGCTACCTTGCGCGAGCAGGGACCGCGCTATCAGCACCGCCTCTCGCGCCGCATGCGCCGCAAAGTCCGCGGCGAGCGCGGAGCTCCCGGCGGTGTGGCGGAAGCCGTTCGCGCGCCCGAACCGCGGCCGGAAGCACGCCCGGAACAGCGCACCGCGCCCGGCAGAAACGCTCCCGAACCGCGCGAAAAGAGCGCTCAACCTTCCATCACCGATCTGTTGAAGGAAGGCCAGGAAATCATCGTGCAGATCGCCAAAGAGCCGCTGGGTCAGAAGGGCGCCCGCATTACTTCGCACATCGCCCTGCCCGGACGATTTCTGGTCTACATGCCGACCGTCGATCACATCGGCGTGTCCCGCAAAATCCCCAGCGACGACGAACGGCTCCGCCTCAAGCGCATTCTGCAAGCCAACCGCTCCGGCATCCCTGGCGGATACATCGTCCGCACCGCCGGCGACGGCCATTCGGAAGAGGAACTGCGTGCCGACATGATGTTCCTCTACAACATGTGGCTGGACATGAGGCAGAAGGCCGAGCGCAAGCCCGCGCCCCTGCTGATCCACCACGACCTGAACGTGGTGGAGCGCATCCTGCGCGACCAACTCACCAGCTCGTTCAAGTCCATCTGGGTGGATAACGAAGATGTCTACGAGAGCGTGCTGCGTTTCGTGCAGCGCTTCCAGCCCACCCTGGTCAGCCGTGTCAAGCTGTACACCCGTTCCACGCCGGTGTTCGACGAATTCAATATCACCTCGGAACTGGAAAAGGCGTTGCGGCCCAAGGTGTGGCTGAAATCGGGCGGCTGCATCGTCATCAACCAGACGGAAGCGCTGGTGGCCATCGACATCAACACCGGCAAATACGTCGGCAAGTCGAACCGGCTGGAAGACACCATCGTCAAAACCAATACCGATGCCGTGAAGGAGATCGTGCGCCAAATCCGCCTGCGCGACCTCGGCGGCATCATCGTGATCGACTTCATCGATATGGACGAGCGCAAGAATCGCCAGAAGGTGATGCAGGCGCTCGAAGAAGCCATGCGCGCCGATCGCGCGCCCTACAAAATCCTCCAGTTTAACGATTTCGGACTGGTGGCCATCACCCGCAAGCGCGTCAAGCAGAGCCTGGAGCGAACCCTGTGCGTGCCGTGCTCCTATTGCGAGGGCGCCGGCTATGTCAAGAGCCCGCAGACCATGGTCGGCGAGATCCTACAGGAAGCCCACAAGATTGCCCGCGCCGTGGAAGGCAAGGACGTGATGCTGCGCGTTTCGCCGGAAGTTGCCAAACTGCTCAAGTCGAACCAGAATACCTACCTTCAGGAATTGGAGGAAGTCCTCGGGCGGACGGTGATCGTCAAGAGCGATCCGCTGCTGCACCAGGAGAAGTTCGATCTGGCGTAGGCGCGACAGGCACAATCGCAAACGCAGTGCGGCTTGTGGTTTTCTCCGTGTCTCTGCCGCCTCTGCGTCTCTGCGGCGATCCGAGCGGGCCGGAGCCCCATTTCAAATGGAGGCATCGCATTTCTCTTGCCGAACCGGCAAGGAAAGCCTTTCACCACGTCCAGCGCGGGAATTGGGTTTTGGGCTCGCGACCGCGCTTTGCAGTCGCGGCGCCGTGTGGTAGCTTTCCACACTCTCAACGCCAGCTTTCCGATCCGCGGCCACAGGGAGCCGGTGAAAAGGCATGTTTGCGCCGGAAGCTAGCCGCTGATCGCGTTCCTACCGCCCGCTCAGCCGCAGGAAAAGCATCGACCCGGCGATCGCCACGCTCGCCGCCGAGACCAGGAACGCCCAGACGTGGCGCATGTTCACCACAATCCGCCTCCGCCGCGCTTCCGCTGCCACCGGCACTGCGCGCACCAGCATGAGAACGCGCGGCCCGCGCGGTCTGGATTCCGGCACGGCCTCGACGGGTGCGGGCCGCTCCACTCGTCGTGCCGATTTCAGCACCTGGAGCGCCAGCGACACCTTCTTTATGCGGCTGCCCGGTCCGGCATTGGCGTTGGTTTCGGCAATGCGCTGGAGCGCCCTCCATTCGGCGCGCGCCGCCGGGCTGCCGGCATCGGCATGTTCGAGCATCTCCCGCAGCAGGGCCGCGAACTGCGCGATATCGTCCGCCGCGGTGGCGGAAGTATCGCCCGGCCGCGGCGCCAGGTTCGCCTGCGCGCCCAAAACGAGGATGTTGGCGGCGGTCACTTCCCCGTGCACCTGCCCGCGTTGGTGGAGGGCGCACAGTTCGGCGGCGATGGCCGAGCTCCACGCGAGCACCTCGTCCACCGTGACGCGCCGCTGTTCAAGGCTTTGGCTAAGCGAAAGCATGTTCCTCCTTTTCCGTGGCGAAGCTGCCTGCCGGCACCAGATCGCGCATCGGACAAATGGCCAACTGCCCCGATTCCCTTAGCCGGGCGGCGCGATCGAAGATCCGCCGCAAGCCGCCGATCATGGCGTCCACGCGGCCCGCGAGATCCGTGGGATGAAACCAGAGATGAAAAATCTGCCGCCGCCGAACCGCCTCATCGAGCCCGCGCCGCGCGCGCAGGACCCGCATCCACACCGGCAGGTATCGTCTTGCGCCATGCGATGGCGTATACAGCATCGAGCCGGGAATGTTCCAGATGCCGCCTTCCTCGCGCGGCATCACCGCGGGAGGCGTCCTGGCCGCGAGGATTTCTAAAAGATGGCCCATCCGCCGGACGGTCCGCCGCCGGTCCGCGTACCAGTGCGGCTCCGGTCCGCGATAGCAGGCGAATCCGAGGCGCTTGAGAATATCCAAATGGCCCACCAGGTTGCGCGGAAAAATGAACGTCTTCATGTCGATGTTCCAGCGCGCCGCCTGCCGGACGCATTCCGCGACATCGGCTTCCGCCCGCGCCCGCGGGCATTCGCTCTCCATCATCTCGATATGGTGAAAGCTGTGCGACCCGATTTCCTGCTCCACCGGGCAGCGCCGGATGCGCTCGATCAGGTCGGACGCGTAATACAGCTCCGGGTTCGCGCGGCTGGTCACGGCCGGCTGGTCCAGAAACAGGTGGCCCACGATGGCCCACGTGGCGCGAATCTCGTATTCTTCGAACAAACCGAGCAGGCGATCCACCACCTCGCGCCGTTCCGTCTCGCAGAGACGCCGCAACCTGGCAGCGTAAGGACGGTCGGCCGTCCCCCAGGCCAGTTCGAAATCGATGCTCACGGTGAATATAGCTTTGTTCGAGTCCATAATTTCCTAATGCGGATTGGCGCTCGACGCATCCAACCCGAACGATTGCCACTGCGCAAATGAGAGGAACACTCCGTCGGACCGTTTGAACCGGTTCGGCCCGGCCGAATAGAAAGTGTTGAAATTAGATACCAACAGGCCATCCTGCACCGCGTCGTTGATGCGGATGAATCCGCGATACTGATCGTCGGTGGCGGTGCTGAAGGTGAACACGTTGTGCCGGATCGTCCAGGGCCCGTTGCCGCCCACTTCCGCGCCCATCCCGGTAATGGCGGGATCGTCCACGGAGAGCAGGTTTCCCTCGGCGAGCCCGCTGCCGTTGGTGATGCCTCCCAGTTGCCGCAGCGCATTATTCCAGAAGATATTGTTCGCGATCACGATGCTCAGAGTAAGGTTGACGTCGCCCAGATACACTCCCGCGGACGCGTTCCGGTAAATGTGATTCTTCACCACCGTGACCGAGCCGTTAAAGCTGCCCGAGATGCCGCGGCCGGCCTGGTCCTGGCTGGGATTGCCGTTGTGAAAGATTTCGTTGCCGGTAATCAGCACGCTCGAGATGGTAGGGATCTTCGATCCCGTGTGGCCCAGATAGATTCCGTTGGCGCCGTTCCAGCCTTCGCCGCCTACGTTATCGTGGATGGAGTTATTCGAAATGACTACGTTCGACTGCGGCGGCAGGTCGCCATCGATGGCGATTCCGGCATAACTTGCGCCCAGACTCAGGCTGTTGTGGTAGAAATCCGAGTGGTCGATTACGATGTTATTGCCGTTGAAAGCCAGAATGCCGTTGAACTGGTTGTCGTGCACCGCGCAATTGCGGATCTCGAGGCCGTCCGCGAGATAGGGCACGATGGCATCCGCCGCCGAGTGGCGAATGTCGAGGTCGCGCAGCACGAAGCTGGTCTGCGCGTCGGAATTGACCAGGCCCTCGTGCACCGGAATAGTCACGCCCGTGCCGTCGATTACCGGCGCGGAACCCGTGGCATAGGCGCCGTAGGTGACCGGCGAACCAGGCATTCCCGAGGACGTGACGATCAGCCGTTCGTTCCACACCTGCCCGCGAGCGAGGAGGATAAAGTCCCCCGGCTGAAACGCCGCCTGCCCCGCACGGGCGAGCGATTGCCACGCCGCCGCGGGCGATGTCCCCGCATTCTGGTCCGACCCGGCCGCACGGTCGATATAGTAAGTCGCCGCCGATGCCGTGGCGCACAGCCCGCTGACGATCAATAGTAGTACCTTGACTGGTGCAGGCTTCAGCATTCCGTACCCAAAGGCACCGCTCCCTGGCGGCCGTGGCTCAGTAACCGCAGTCGCTTCAGCGCGTGGAGAGTGAGCCGCGCGCGCAAGCAAGCGGTTTCCCGCCGATTCTGCGAGTGCCTCTCGAGTCCGGACCGATGTACCTGGCCTAATAAGCTCCATAACCCGTTACCACTACCTTTACTGTGCGGGCCAACAAATAGATATCGAGCCAGGGCGACCAGTTGCGGACGTAGTAATTATCCAGTTCCACCCGCTCGCGATAGGTGGTGAGATTGCGGCCCGAAACCTGCCACAGCCCCGTCAGCCCCGGAATGACCTGCGTGTAAAGCCCGAACGACTCGCCATATTTTTCGATCTCGCCCTGCACGATGGGGCGCGGCCCCACCAGGCTCATCTCCCCGCGCAGCACGTTGATCAATTGCGGCAGCTCGTCGAGGCTGGTCTTGCGCAGGAAACGGCCGATCCGCGTAATTCGCGGATCGTTCTTCAGTTTGTGATCGCGCTCCCATTCCGCGCGCATCTCGGGGTTGGCGGCGAGGCACGCGTTCAGCGCCTGGTCGGCATTGGACACCATGGAACGGAATTTCCAGACGAAGAATTGTCCCTTTCGCAGTCCGATGCGGCTCTGCCGGTAGAGTGCCGGCCCGCGCGATTCCAGTTTGATGAGCGCCGCGATGACCGCAAACAGCGGAGCCAGCAGCACGAGAGCCGCGAAAGAGATCACCAGGTCGAGCACCCGCTTGGCGGTTCGCGGGCCAGCCATGAGCAGGCTCTTGCGAAGTTCCAGCGCCAGGGTGCGGCTGACGTCGCGAATTTCCACTCCTACGGACGAGAGGCCGCTGAGCCCCGGTACCACGAAAACCCGCGAGAAGATCTTGCCATGGTGATCCAGCAGGCGCAGAATCTCCGCGGGAGGCGAATCGGGCATGGCGATGATGGCGCGCGTGATCCCCTCGCTTTCCGCAAAGGCCGCCGCCGCTTCCAGACCGCCCACCACGGGCACCCCATGCAGGTAGCTGCCGGGCGCCAGGTTGTCGTCGAAAACCGCCACCGCGCGCAGGCCGATTTCCGCGTGTTCCATCAGCGTGCGCACTACCTCCGCGCCGTTGCCGGAACCTCCGATCACCGCGGCGCGGTAACCCCACCACGGGCGATCGCGGAGCGCCCAGCGCAGGAAGGCGCGTGTCAGGGGCAATATAAATAAGGATGCCAGCCACGCTCCCAGAAACGCCGCCCGCGAGTATGTGAAGGGCGTTCGCAAAACGAACGTGAGCGCGCTCAGCACCAGAAAAACCAGCGTCGTGGCCGACGTTGTGGTGCGCAGTTCGGCGATGGGGCTCATGGCGATGCCCGGATAGAGGCCGAACAGCGCGTAGGTAACGCCGAAAAGTCCCAGCAACGGCCACAAGCGCCAGTACGACCCCAGTTCGAATTGGCCGTTGAAAGCCTGCCGCGCGACCACCGCGAGCACAATCGTGGTTGTAATTGCCAGCAAGTCCCCCACCGCCATCACGGTTCCCGTGAAGCACGGGCGCGGACCGGGTGCGGCTGCGTAAACTCTTACCGCAGCGGTTGCCATTCCATTCTCCTTTGCCGGGCGCTCGCGACCGGAGCGCCCGTGATTTGCTCGTAAACCGCCAATGTTTCGCCGAACATCCGGCCGAAGGTGAACCGTTTCTCGTACGCGCGGCGTCCCGCGGCGCCGAAAGCCGCGCGGCGGAAGCGATCGCCGATCAGCGATGCGAGCGCCGCCCGCATGCAATCCACCGATTGCCGCGGAACCACGTATCCCGTGCGGCCATCGCGCACGGCCTCGGAGACGCCGCCGACGTTCGACGCGACTACCGGCAATCCGGCGCGCATGGCTTCCAGAATGCTCCGCGGAAAACCCTCGGAGCGCGACGACAAGACGAAGATCTGCGCCTTCGACAGCGCGCCCGCGGCCGACCGTACCGCGCCGCGAAAACTCACGCGGCCGGACAGCCGCAGCGTCTCAGCCAGCCTGCGGACAGCCGCCTCGCGCGGACCGTCTCCCACAAGTTCCAGGCCCCACGGAAGATGCCGCAGACCGGTGAGCGCGTGGAGCAGAGTGGCGTGGTCCTTGGGCTCTTCGAATCGCGCCACCATCACGATGCGGCACGGCTCCCCGCAGGGATCGGCGCGCAGTTGGCGCGGGATGTCCGGCATCCCGTTGTGAATC
>Ga0335078_10001769_pt1 | contig 32628 bp, 31 predicted proteins | sample Lox_Sample_32_FD_206711 | JGI IMG/M metagenome (GOLD analysis project Ga0335078, IMG submission 206711) | Soil microbial communities from Loxahatchee National Wildlife Refuge, Florida, United States - Lox_Sample_3.2 | ecosystem: Environmental > Terrestrial > Soil > Wetlands | place: USA... | reverse complement strand
TAGTGGCATCGGGAATGCCCATTCCGTTAAGGGTGCTCATCATCTCGGACCGGAACGACGATGCGCTGCGGCTGGTCGACGCGCTGCGCGCGAGCGACTATGTTCCATCCTGGGAGCGCGTGACCAATCCGCCGGCTTTGCGCGAGCTTCTGGCGCAGCGTTGGGATTTGATCCTGGCGTCCGATGAGAGCGCCGGACTAGGCACCTTGACCGCCCTGGAGATTCTTCGGGAAACCGGCGCGGATGCTCCGCTGGTGGCGATTTCCGGAGGGGCGCCGGAGGAGTCCGTGCTGGAGGTGCTGAAGGCCGGCGCGGCGGATTGCATCGCGCGCGATCACCTGTCCCGGCTGGGCGTCACGGTGAGCCGCGAGATGAGCCAGGCCGAAGGCCGCCGCGAACGCAGCCGCCTGGAGCAGCAATTCCGGCAGGCCCAGAAGATGGAGGCGGTGGGCCGCCTGGCGGGCGGTGTGGCGCACGACTTCAACAATCTGCTGACGGTCATCACCGGCTATGCCGAGCTGCTGCTGGCGGGCCGCGGCCTGGAGACCGCGCAACGCGCCGCGCTCGAGGAGATCCAGCGGGCCGCGGAGCGCGGCGGCGCGCTCACCCATCAACTGCTGGCCTTCAGCCGGGGGCAGCCTTTCACGCCACGCACCGTGCAGTTGAATGGACTGATCGTGCGCATGGGGCAAATGCTCTCGCGGCTAATCGGCGAAGATGTCGAGTTGATCCTGTTGACGGCCGCCTTGCCGGCTACCGTCCGCACGGATCCGGGACAGCTTGAGCAGGTCGTCATGAACGTGGTGGTGAACGCCCGGGACGCCATGCCGGGTGGCGGCAAGCTGATCGTCGAAACGGCCAATGCGGAAGTGGATCAGACCTATGCCGGACTGAATGTGGACCTCAGGCCCGGTTCATACGTGGTGCTGGCGATCAGCGACACCGGCATGGGCATGGACTCCGAAACCGTCACGCACCTGTTTGAACCGTTCTTCACCACCAAGGCGCCCGGCAAGGGCACCGGCCTGGGCTTGGCCACGGCGTACGGCATCGTGAAACAGAGCGGGGGCGCCATTTCGGTCTATAGCGAGCCGGGCCGCGGCACCACGGTCAAGATCTACCTGCCCTCCGCAGTGGCCAAGGCGGCGGCGGAAGTGGCGGAAGCAGAGCCGGCGTCGGCGCTGCGGGGCAGCGGCACCATCCTGGTGCTGGAGGACGAGCCGCGCGTGCGCAAGCTGGTCTGCGAGGTGCTGGCCGGACGCGGATACCAGGTGCTCGAAGCGGTGCGCGGAGAAGAGGCCGTCCGCATGGCGGCGGAGCACCATGGCCGCATCCACCTGCTGCTGGCGGACGTAGTCATGCCGGAGATGAGCGGCCCCCAGGTCTTGGAACAGATCCGGGCGCGGCACCCCGAAACAAAGGTGCTGTTCATGTCCGGCTACACGGACGAAGCCATGGCGCATCACGGAATTCTGGATTCCGGCGCGCCGTTTTTGCAGAAGCCGTTCCTGCCGGAGACGCTGGCGCGCAAGGTGCGGGAAGTGTTGGCCTCGCAGGCGTCGGCGGGGTGAAGCTTGGACGGCCCGTTCGGACTCTGCTCTCATCGAACGGCTCGAGTTGAGGGGACCGCGCGAAGCGTCCCCCAAGTGCGCTTCAACGAAGATCGGCTATTGTGGCTGCTGGTAGCACACCGTTCCCGAATATCTCAACACCAGGGTGTTCTTGGTGAAGTCGGCCATCCCGAAGTAGCTGATCGAGCCGGTGGCGCCGGTGTATTTTCCTGTGCCGCCGGAGATTGCGCTGATGTAATTCCCCCACGGCACAGCCACGATGTTCATGTTGGATGGAACCGGGTAGGTTGGCGTCAGGACGGCCGGCTTGAACAGGATCGTGTCACCCGAGGTTGTGACCCAGTAATGTTGAAGGGTGTACGTAGTGGACGTACTGCTGACGATGTTGGCCGCCACGCTGCCTTGCAGATCGCCAAAGACCGGCCCCAGGTTGTAGACGCCGCCGATGGCGCCGATATTGGTAATCAGCACTCCGCCGACAGGCACGCACGGCCCGGACTGGGCACAGATTGGGAGTATCGCGACGAGTGCGATAGTCAATAGCAAAACGAAACTGCGAGTTTTCATACGAAGTTACCTCCACTGCCTAAGTGCCGTCATTTTTGACGCAATCGCAACGCCTCGGATGTCCTTTTCGACGGAAGAAAAGGTCCCGCGCCAAGTGGCGGAAAACACATGAGATCGGACAATTGTGCCCGCGGGAACCCGCCGGATTTCGAGCTTTACAACGACCGGCTGGCGCGCTATACTCTCGCACGGGGTTTACGAGTAACAACAACCAGATCCGTTTCGGCGCTTTTCAGGTCTACTGGGAAGCGCGGGAACTGCGGAAACACGGCGTCCGGGTCAAGCTGGAAGACCAGCCATTCGAGCTCCTGACGGCGTTGCTCGAAAAACCCGGCGACATCCTCACCCGCAGCGAGCTCCAAGCCAGGCTCTGGCCGGAGGGAACCTTCGTCGATTTCGACAAGAGCCTCACCAAAGCAGTGAACAAGATCCGCACCGCCCTCGGCGATTCGCCGACGGCCCCCCGCTTCATTGAAACGCTGTCCGGCCGGGGCTATCGGTTCATCGCCCCGATTGAGGTCGTCGCGGACCCCGTGCGCGGCCTCGGACCGGACGGAGCTGCCACTGTCCAGGCTGGGCGCCCGCGAAAGCCGTCGTTACAGGGCTGGTGGATCGTCGCGGCGGTCTCCTGCGCCGTGGTGGCCATCGGGGCACTTTTGTTCGCTCTCAACGTGGGCAGCCTGCGCGACCGCCTGCGGGCGACCCTCGACTTGAAAAATGCGGTGGCCCCACCGGGAATTGAATCCATCGCTGTCCTGCCCCTTGAAAATCTGTCGCGCGATCCCGACCAGGAATACTTCGCCGACGGCCTGACCGATGACCTGATCACCGACCTGGGCAAAATGATCACCCTGCGCGTGATCTCGCGGACCTCGGTGATGCAATATAAGCGCACCAAGAAACCGCTGCCGGAAATTGCCCGGGAGTTGAATGTGGACGCCGCCGTGGAAGGCACGGTGCAGCGCTCCGGCAGCCGGGTGCGAGTCACCGCGCAGTTACTTCAGGCGCGGGTCGACAAGCACCTGTGGGCGGAGACGTATGAGCGCGACTCCGCGGACGTCATCCCATTGGAGAGGCAAATGGCCGTGGCGATTGCCCACGAAGTCACCGGGCGGCTGAGCCAGGCCCAAGAGACGCGCTTCGCCCGCGGCGGAACAGCCGATCCGCGGGCATACGACGCTTACCTGCGCGGCCGTTACTTTTGGGGTCAAAGAACTCCGGAACCTACCAGGGCGGCAATCGGATACTTCGAGCAGGCGCTGCGCGAAGATCCCCATTTCGCGCTCGCTTATTCCGGCCTCGCCGATTGCTATGCGGTGGGCTGGTGGCCAAAGCAGGACTTGGCCTTGGCGGAGAAATACGCCCGAAAGGCGTTGGCGCTCGAGCCGGACTTGGCCGAGGCACACGCATCGCTCGGAATCATCGATACGTACCTGCACAGATTCCCCGATGGCGAGAAGGAGCTGAGACGAGCGCTCGATTTGAACCCCAACTATGTGATGGCCCACCACTGGTGGTCCCTTGATCTGCTATTCCTTGGCCGCCTCGAAGAAGCCCTGGCAGAGAACGACCGGGCGCGCCAACTGGATCCGTTCTCACTTCCGGTCAATAATCTGCGCGAGTACGCCCTTTTAGGCCTGCATCAGTACGAGCGCGCGCTGGAGCAGGCTGAGACAGAGGCCGCAATTGCACCCCAGTGGCCCGATCCCCATATGCAGATGGCCCGCGCGTACTGGATCGAAGGCAGAGTTCTGGATGCCCTGGCCGAAGAAAGAAAAGCAGCGGCCTTGGCGCAACTTCCGGCGTGCCTGCACGACGTGGACGAGGTGGCTGCGGTTTTCGCCAGATCGGGCCTGCGCGCTGCGCAAGTGAAGTCCGCACAGCTCAAAGAGAAAGACTACAAAAACGCTTACCTTGCCCTCGACATCGCCCGTCAATACGGGATAGTCGACGATAAGGGCAAAGTGCTGGAATGGTTGGATCAAGCGTTCCGCGACCATAACGGCTACGCGGAGTTCTCCGCAAGAACCGCTCCCGAGTTCGACTGCGTGCGCTCCGACCCCCGCTTCCACGACCTGCTGCGCCGCGTCGGCCTGGAGCAGTGATCACAGGGAACCCGGCAGAACCGCACTCGCCCTCACGCATCGCGCAGCAACCACAACAACACACCCATCAGCACCGCCAGCACCGCGTCGGTAATCTCCGGCGTGCGGCCCGGCAGGTACACCTGCACCCATTCCAGCACGAACAGCGCCGCGGCGGCGACCGCGGTGGTCCACGCCAGGCTGCGTCCCGAGGCGCGCCATAGCCACACAACCGAACCGTACCGGAAGCTCTTGCGGAACAGCACCACAAAACCATCCTGCCAGTCGGTGCGGAAGAATCCGCGGAAGGGCACCCAGTTGAACGCCCGCGCGCTTTGGAAGTGGAACGGCGAAAGCTCGCCCATAATGAGTGCGCCGGTCAGCAGCAGAGGCACCGCCCGCCGCACCCAGAGCCGCGGCAGACACACCCACGCCGCATACGCGGCAACCGCGCCCACAATATCGGACCACGCCAGCGTGCGGCTCGCCAGGATCAAGCGGAGCGGCGCCAGCAACAACAGCAGCGCCAGCAGTCCATTTGTCTTCGTCTTGCGGAGGCTCTCCAGCAGGCAGGCCACCGCCAGCCATTCCGCGCAGACCACCAGGGTGTCGACGGACAAGACTGCGTCGGCCGCCCGCAGCGCCGCCAGCCTGTGCATCACGTTCGTCCTGCCCCACACAGGGAACAGCGGAAAGAGTTGGTATCCGAGCCAGCAGGATAACAACAGCAGGGCCCCGGAGGGGCGTAGCAGTAAAGCCGTGTCCTTCGCCGCCAGAAAACGCTGCAACCTGACGCGATAGAGCGCGCCGAGAGCGATGCCCATCGCCGCGCCCGTGACATTGGAAACTACGTCGGAACCGCTGCACTGCCGCGAATCGTCGAAAAGCTGGAGCATTTCGATCGACGCTGAAAGGGCCAGCGCCAGCCCCAGCGGCGCCAAAATCCGCGCCATCCGGGGCGCGCGGGCACTCACCGCCAGGTACCCGAAAATGCCCAGCGGCAGATACAGCGTGATGTTGACGGCGATGTCCCAAACCAGGTAACGGCTGAAGACCGCCGCCGGCCATGCGTGCAGCAGCACCCAGAGCGGGTTGTGGCCGTAATGCCGCGCGTGGAATTCCCACGGGTATAGCGACCCGTACAGGATCAGCGCCACGACGATAGCCAGGATGGGGCGGTGTGGAGCAGTCTCGGCACCCACCGCCGCGGAGCTCACGCCAGCCCCGATTCGCGCAGGAACCGGGCCGACTCCTCCGGCGGCGTGGGATTGATGTAGAAGCCCGTGCCCCATTCGAATCCCGCCACCTTGGTCAGCTTCGGAATCACTTCGAGGTGCCAGTGATAGTGCGCCAGGTGATTCTCCTGCAACGGCGCACTGTGGACGATGAAGTTGAACGGCGGATGTTCCAGCACCTTGTCGATCTTGCGCAGCGTGGACCGCATCACCCAGGCCAGGTTCTGCAAGGTGCCGGCATCGGTCTGCTCGAAGTGCGATTCGTGGTGCTTGGGCAGGATCCAGGTTTCGAACGGGAAGCGCGGCGCCCACGGCTGCAGAACCAGCAGGCGGTCCGTCTCGGTGACCACGCGCACGCCCGCGGAGGTCTCCTGCCGCAGAATGTCGCAGTAGACGCAGCGCTCCTTGAAATCGAAATACACCTTGGCGCCGTCCAACTCCTCTTTCACGCGCTTGGGAACCACCGGCAGCGCGATCAGTTGCGAGTGCGGGTGTTCCAGCGTGGCGCCGGCCGCCTCGCCGTGGTTCTTGAACAATACGATGTAGCGGAAACGAATATCTTTCTTGAGGTCGTTGACGCGGTCGCGGAAGGCTCCCAGCACTTCTTCGATCTGGCGGTCGGTCATCTCCGCCATGGTCAGGCTGTGATCGGGGTTTTCGATGATTACCTCGTGCGCGCCGATGCCGTTCATCTTGTCGTACATGCCCTCGCCCTGGCGGTTCAGCTCGCCTTCGATGCCCAGGGCCGGAAACTTATTTGGCACCACCCGCACGCTCCATCCGGGCTGGTTCGCGCCGCCGCCCGGGCGGTAAGCCAGCACTTCGGGCGGCGTCTTCTGTTCGTTGCCGTAGCAGAAGGGGCAAAGGCGCGCGGCTGGAGGCGGCACTGGCTGGCGAATGAAATCCGAGGGACGGTGCGCGCGGTCGGTCGAGATAACTACCCAGCGGCCCGTGATGGGGTCCTTACGTAATTCCGGCAAAGTTGAGGTGCCTCCGCAAAATGAGATTATGGTAAACTGCTTGGCGCGGAGAAAGTATTATAGCGTCCGGCTGACGGGAAAGGCATTCTGGATCCATTCTATTTCCGGCGGCTCGGTCAGGACGATGTTCACCAGATCGAAGCGCGCCTGTTCCATGACAGCGCCGGAGCGCCGGAGATACTCTCCGGCCGCCCGCCGGAGATCTCTTTCCTTATCCGCTCCCACGGCTCTGCCGGGACTGCCGAAGTCCGCGCTGGCGCGGGTTTTCACTTCCACGAAAACGAGGGTCTGGCGGTCCCAGGCGACCATGTCCAGCTCGCCCCTGCCGGCCCGCTGGTGAAAGTTGCGCGCCACGATGGTGAGCCCCTGGCGGCGCAGGAAGCGGTGGGCCAGATCCTCGCCGCGGCGGCCATGCGCCTGTTCCAGCGTGGAGTGGCGGGCGCGATAATGGTCGCGCGCGGCATCCGCCAGACGGTAAAAAGAATTAACCACGGATAAAAACCTGAGCGGCATCTGCGTCCATCTGTGGTTTCATGACCTCGAATTCGAAGTTCATGACTTTGCCGCGCACCACGTAGCACAGGTAGTGCTCCCAGAACCGCCGGTAGCGCGGGAAGCGATTCACCAGGAATTCGAATCCCAGCCATCTCCAGAACGAGAGTAGCTTCACCTGGACCGAAATCTCGCGGAATCTGGCATTGGTGTAGTAGCCGAACCCGCCATGGTCTTCGCCGAAATAGCGGAACGAAAAGCTGTTCAAATGGCTGCGGTGGGTGGGATCGCAAAAGGAGCTGAAATCGGTGTAGTGCGGTGTTTCGATGCGCACCGTGCCGCCCGGCCGCACCAGGCGGTGGAACTCTTCCATGGTGGCCATCACGTCCGCCACGTGCTCGATCACGTGGATGGCCAGCACGCGGTCGAAGGAATTGCCGGCGAACGGGTACGGCAAGCGGTCGAGATCGCAGAGGACGTCCGCGCGGCTGGCGGGATTCCGGTCGATCCCGATGGCTCCCGGCTGCTTGTGAATCCCGCAGCCGACGTCCAGTATTCTTGGTCTTCGCGTCTGACCAGCGTTGGGCACCCTTTTAGAGTATCCGACGCGGGACCCGGTTGGCCGCCCGGCTTGCCTTTCCAGCCGGAAGCTGCAAAACACTTCGCCAGCGTTAGCGAGTATACTGTGGAAGGAAGTCCACAGATGGAAACTATACAAGTTGTCCTCGATACGAAGCTCCGGAGAGCCGCGGATCTGGCTGCGAAGCGGCAAAAGGTCAATCGGTCGGCCCTAATCCGCCAGGCTCTTCAGGATCACCTGAGGCGCTTGCGCGAATTGGATCTGGAGGAGCAGGACCGGCGCGGGTACATGGCTCAGCCGCAGCCTGAGGACGAGATGCGTGTCTGGGAGGATGCCGCCGCATGGCCGCAGCACTGATTCGCGGCGAGGTTCGCCTCGTTCGATTCGCGTCTCCGGACACGCAGCGGCCGGTGCTGGTTCTAACGCGCGACAGTGCGATCGGCCATTTGGCCACGGTGACGGTGGCGCCGATTACATCGACCATTCGCGGTGTGCCTTCCGAGGTCGTGCTGGGCATCGATGACGGGATGAAATTGCCTTGCGCTGTCAATCTGCACAACGCCGTCACGGTGACCCAAGCACGGGTGGGGCGGCGTGTCGCCAGCTTGAGCGCGAGCAAGATGCAGGAGGTTTGCGCGGCTTTGCGGTTCTCGCTCGGGTGCGGTTGATCGCCCCTTTGCCCGGCGTCAAACTGGATTCCTGTGTGCGATACTCTCTGAACGGGAGGGACCGGGCGAATGGATGCGGAGGATTTTCGACGGATGGCCCTGAGTCTTCCAGGGGCGGAAGAGAGTTCCCACATGGGCGCGCCCGATTTCCGTGTGGGCGGCAGGATATTTGCCACCCTGGCATCCCAAAGCCAGGGTTACGGGAACCTGATGCTCACGCCGGAACAGCAGGCGGCGTTTGTCGCGGAGTTGCCGGAGGTGTTCCTGCCCGTTGCCGGCGGATGGGGAAGGATGGGAGCAACCCATATCCGGCTGGCTGCGGCGAATGCGGATTTGCTGGCCGGCGCGCTGCGCACGGCCTGGAAGTTGCGGTTCGAAAAGAACGCCAAGCCAGGCCGCAAAAAACAGGCCGCCCCCGAGAGCATCCGCGCGCCAAAGAAAACGCGCCTGAGACCGTGAGGCTCGCCCGCGCTACTGAACCAATCGCGCGTTTCTGCCGATAGTTCAGATGTGACATTGTCACGAGGTAAAGCCGGATTGCGCGGCGCGGCCCTCCTGGTCTGGGTAGCCGCTGCCGCGGCCGTTCACGGGCAACAGTACCGCTTCCGCTACTACGGAACCGAGGAGGGCCTCACCAACCTGGCAGTCAAGGTTCTCTTTCAGGATCGTACCGGCTTCCTCTGGGCGGCCACCGAAAACGGTCTGTTCCGGTACGACGGCCAGCGATTCAGGCCTTATGGCCCCACCGAGGGCCTGCCCAAGGAAGTCGTCTTGAGCCTGGGCGAGGCCCCGGACGGCAGTCTATTAGCGGGATCGCGGGCCGGTCTCTACCAGCAAAAGGGTGATGGTTTCGAGAAGCTGGCCATGCCTGGCTCCGGAGTAGTGGATATGTACAGTGGAATCCAGTACGACGGCAAGGGCCTGACCTACATCGCCACAAGTAGCGGCCTGCTTGCTGCGCACCAATCCACGGTTGACGCCCATCTGGTCTTTCATCTGCTCGCGGCGCCGGCGGCCGCCGGAGGCCGCGACGCGCACGGCGTCCATCTGGAGCCGGGTATCGTGTGGTACGGTTGCGGCACGGGCCTCTGCCGCATGGCAGCGGATGGCCCCATGTTCTTCGGCGAAGCCAGCGGCCTGTCTCGAGGAAGGTGGACGTGTATCCGCCGCGACGGCGGCGGAGATCTCTGGCTGAGCGACAAGCGGCGCTTCGCGGTCATGCGTCATGGCAGCCAGCGCTTCGACACATCGATTCCTTCATTTCCGGCTACCGCCGGATCGGGACAGTTTGCCGTCGAGGCTGGAGGCCGGCTGCTGGTGCCCACTGTCGACGGACTGGTGATCAACGAAGGGAAACGATTCCGCACGGTGGGACCACGCGAAGGCTTGCGGGGTGCGGTCTATTCGGTGCTGCAGGATCGGGACGGGGCCATTTGGGTGGGCTTAGCCGGCCGGGGCCTGGCGAGATGGCAAGGCTACGGCGAATGGGACGGCTTCGCCCCTGCCACCGGATTGGATAGTGAACTGATCTACGAAATCCTGCCTCTCGGTGATGGCAGTGTTTGGGTGGGCACTGAGAACGGGTTGTTCAGCGGCCGCAAGACGGGAGAACAATGGACTTGGCGACGGCACGCGGGCGTTGGAAGAATCCCCGTGCACGCTTTGCGCAGGGACCGGGATGGCAATCTCTGGCTTGGCACGGAGGGGTATGGGGTTGGCCGGATCGACGCGCGGAGCGGGGGAATAGAGTGGTTCAAGTACGCTCGCGGGCTCGCCGCGGAATCCCCGTATTCATTGGCGCTGGATCCATCTGAGCGGCTCTGGGCGGCGACTGAAGCCGGGTTATTTGTGGCGCAGCTTCCCCAGGGGCGTTTCCGGCGCGTCGCGGAAGTTCCGCCCGTGCGCTGCTGGGTGGTAGCCGCGGGGCCCGGCGGCCAGATCCTGGCGGGCGGCGCCTCAGGTCTCTATCGGTTTTCGGCGGGCAGATGGCGTCACATCTCGACGGCCGACGGCTTAGACCATGATGTCATTTTGGCGGCGGCGGCCAACAAGCCGGATGAAATCTGGGTCGGCTACTGGTTTTCCGGCCGGGTCACCCGCATCCGCCTGGACAGCGAACACCTCTCGATGACACACTTCGGACGCGAACAGGGTCTGCGTGGAGAAATGAGCTACTTCCTCGGCTTCGATGCGGCCGGTCGGGTTTGGTCCGGATCCGACCAGGGCGTGCGCGTATGGAATGGCGAGCGTTGGATGCAATACGACCAGAGCGACGGTCTGATTTGGAACGACTGCGATCTGGGCGCCTTTGCGGCGGAGCCCGATGGCGCCGTCTGGATCGGCACCAGTGGCGGCCTGGCCCGCTTTCAGCCAAGCCGGATGGAGCGCGCGGCGCAGCCTCCTTCGATTGTATTCACCAAGCTCATTTTGGGAGACCGCATGGTCGAGGCCAGGCGCTACGTTTCTATCGGTCATCGATTGAACTCACTCACCGCGCAATACTCCGCGCTGGCATTCGCCCACGAAGCTTCTATCCTGTTCCGTTCCCGTCTGGTACCGCTGTTTGGCGATTGGCGGGAAACGCCTCTGCACGAGATGCAGTTTCCCGGGCTGCCGCCGAACGATTACCGGCTGGAAGTGGAGGCCCGCGACATGGAAGGCCAATGGAGTAAACAGCCAGCCGTGTTCGCTTTTGAAATCCGGCCGCCGTGGTGGCGCTCCTGGTGGTTTTTCGCTCTCGGGGCCACCGCGGCCGTGGCGTTGGTTCGAATGGTCTGGCGCTGGCGCACGTTGCACCTGACGCGCCGCCAGAAGGAACTGGAGCGCGTGGTCGCCGAACGCACGCAGGAACTCCGGCAGGAAAAACAGGACCTGTTGGTAGCCCGCGAAGAGCTTCGCGAAAGAGCCATCAGGGACGGGCTGACCGGACTGTTCAACCACCGCGCGTTTTTCGACCTCCTGGAGAGGGAATTTGCCAGGATTGCGCGTCAAAAGGGCCCTCTGGCGTTGATTATGGCGGATCTGGACCTGTTCAAGAAAGTCAATGATACGTACGGGCACTTGGCCGGCGATGCGGTTCTGCAGGAGTGCGCCCGCCGTATTGTAGCCTCCGTGCGGCCCTACGATAGCGTGGGGCGGTACGGAGGTGAGGAGTTCGCCATCCTAATGCCCGAGTGCCGTCTGGAAGAGGCTGCCGAGCGGGCCGAACAAGTACGGCAAGCTATCGGGCAGCACTCTATTGCCACGCCGGCGGGCGTCTTATCGGTGACCTGCAGCTTTGGGATCAGTGCGGCCGGCAACCCGGCATCCAAGCCGGAGGAGTTGGTGCAGTCGGCTGACCTGGCGCTATACCGCGCGAAAGCGCGTGGGCGCAACTGCATCGTGACTTCTTCAGCCTGCGCCGTCCCTGTCGAAGTGGAAGAGAGTCACTGAGCAAGTTCGCGCATCGCGAGAGCCAGGCACTCTTCCAGCGTATCCAGCGCGAAGTCGCACTGGTCGCGCGTAATCACCAACGCTGGGCTGAGCCGCAGGGTATTGTCGCCGGCCCCCAGAATAAGTAGTCCGCGCTCGAAAGCCAGGTTCACCACGCGGTCGCGTAGCTCCGGCGCCTTGGTCTTGGACTGCTGGTCGCGCACTAGCTCGATGCCCAGCATCAGGCCCAAGCCGCGCACCTCGCCCACCACGGGGAAGCGCGCCGGCCAATCCCGCATGCGCGCCATCAGGTGCGCGCCCATGCGCGCGGCGTTGTCGATCAGGTCCTTCTCCAGCAACTCGATCGTCACCAGCGCCGCGGCACAGGCCACCGGATTGCCGCCAAAAGTGGAGGCGTGCGCTCCAGGCGTCCAGCGCATCAGGTCCGCACGCGCCACCGTGGCGCCCAGGGGCAGCCCGCTGGCGATGCCCTTTGCCACCGTGATGATATCGGGCGTCAGGTTGAAATGCTCGGAAGCCCACATCTTGCCGGTCCGGCCCATGCCGGATTGCACTTCGTCGCAGACCAGCAAAATGCCGTGCTTCTCCGCGATGCGCGCCAGCTCGTCGAAAAACTTCTGCGGCGGCACGATGTAGCCGCCTTCACCCTGCACCGGCTCGATAACAATGGCGGCCACTTCCTCGGCTGGGGCAATGGTCTTCAGCAGCGTGTCTTCGATAAATCGTGCGCACTCCACCGCGCAGTTGGCGGGCGTCTGGCCGAATGGGCAGCGATAGCAGTTGGGATAAGGCGCGTGCACCACGCCCGGCACCAGCGGTCCGAAGCCGCGGCGCTGCACCGCCTTGCGCGCGGTAAGCGACAGCGCGCCCATGGTGCGGCCGTGGAAGGCGCCCAGGAAGGCGATGAACTTATCGCGGCCAGTCGCGTAGCGCGCCAGCTTCATGGCGCCTTCGACGGCTTCCGCGCCCGAGTTGCAGAATGAAACGCGCCGCTCCACGCCGCCGGGCGCGAGCGCGCCAAGCTTCTCCGCCAAATCCACCAGGGCTTCGTAATAGAAGTCGGTTCCCGACATGTGGATCAGGTTGCCGGCCTGCTCCCGGATGGCCTGCACTACACGCGGATGGCAATGGCCGGTAGCCACCACGGCGATGCCTGCGTTGAAATCCAGGAAACGGTTGCCGTCCACGTCTTCGACGATGGCGCCCTCGCCGCGCTTGGCTACCAGCGGATAGCCGCGCGTGTAGGACGGCGAAACGGAACGATGGTCGCGCGCAATCACTGCCTGCGCGCGGGGTCCGGGCAAAGGAGCGATAAGCTGTGGCAGATCGTGCCGCATCGGGCGAAGCGCCGCCATTTCCGGATTGGCGGTCCTGGTCATACGCAAACCTCCTTACAACTGAACTCACTTGGGCCAACGGGTGCAGGCAGAGGCACGCGTACTAATCGGAGCCGAATAGACCGGGGCGGCAGATGGAAGGCCGTGCGAACACACCTTATTGTATAACGGAAGTGCAGGGCTTGTGCCTTGCCAGCGTAGCGTTCATCCGGTCCTCGGCGTATTTGCGGTTTTTCGCGCCGAGTTGCAGGATGCGGACGCAGCGCGAGAACTCGCGCGAAAGCCGGCCGTGATAACGGCACAGCTTGTCGAGCAGTTTGGGGCCTTCAAAATCGCGCAAGTAAGCTTGCCCGAGCGCCATATCCGGTGTGACGCCCGGACCGGCGCAGGCTTCCATGCCCTGCTTCAGGATTTCGGTGTCCAGGTACAGGCAACCGCGGACGCGGCACGCGAGGTCGGCCATAATCTCGATGATCCGGACCTCCGGGCCGACCGGATTCCACTCGGCGCGAAGCTCCTCGACCAATGCGGCGTACCTGTCGGGTTCGGTGCGGAGGAGCACGTCCGTAACCATGTCGTGAATGGGCGCATAGCGCGCCGCGATGCTTCTGTCGTTCGTCCAGTTGATTGGTAACTCTTGCTGGAGTTTCTTCATCATCTGCCTCCCGATTCGATTGTAATTGGCTGATGCAACCATGGCCGCCCGCCAGAGGCTGTTTTTCCGCTGGAAGCCGCTGAAATCAAAGGCTACCGGCTTTTCTTTTGGCGCGTGTGACCAAGGTCCCCGGGTTTTGCGATATCCTCGAGTTTATGGCGGAACGTCGCTTCAACGATGTGGGCGGGACCTCCGGCGGACTCGGGGACTTCCTGCTGGGCTTCGCGCTGACCTGCGTCGGCGGATACCTGCTGACCAATCAAGTGACCGTGGCTGGCTCCTACTGGAATTTCTGGGGCGGCAACACTTTCGGCATCACGTTGATTCCGATGCTGATCGGCGTCGGCCTGCTGTTCCGCAACGGCCGCAGCCTGATCGGGTGGCTGTTGGCCGCCGCCGGCGCGCTGTTCATCGTGGCGGGCGTGCTCGCCAACATGCACATCTATTTTCAGCCCACCAGCTTGTTCAACACCATCGTCATGCTGGTGCTTCTGGTGGGCGGCCTGGGGCTCATTGCGCGGGCCATGCGGCCGCATCCGACAGGTTGAGCGCCACTCCTGTAATCGCAACAATCGAAAGCCTTTCCAGGATAAAGAAAAAGAACTATACCCCCTGTGTAATGGCGCACCGTATAATGAAGTTATGGCAAGAGGTTGGGAAAGTAAATCGGTCGAGTCGCAGATGGAGTCGGCCGAGACTCAGGTCCATCCCTCTTTCGACGGGCGGATTCCGCCGGAAGAACTAGAATTGCTCCGAAAGAGGGAAAGTTTAAATCTTTCTCGCACCCGGGTCCTGCGGGAACTGGAAACGAGCCAAAACCCCCGATACCGGAATCTAATGGAGAAGGCGCTGGCAGATCTGAACGCCGAGCTAAGACGCTTGGAACGCGGTGCCGTACGCACGGCTACGGCGTAAGAGCGCAGCAGGATAAGCACCAGGTCCGTTACGGACCGGAAGGGCGACGCGTCCCGGCATAACCGGTCGGGAGGGAGTGGGTTTGCGTCTACGGCCGCGCGTTTGCGTGCAACAAATCGTCTCGTCGATGGGCCGCCCGCGCCTGCGGATCCCGGCGCCCAGCTTCTTCTTGGCTTATTCCAAGCTGCAGGTCAATGAGTCCCAGGTTACGGCTTGTGCACCATTTGAGCCTTGAGCCGCAGCGCCGCGGAGACTTGCTCGGGTGTCAGCTGTGGGCTCTCCTGTTCCACCAGTTCCCGGGCTTCGGCCTGCCCTTGATCGGCCGCCAGTTTCAGCCAGGCAATGGCCTGGACGTAGTCGCGCTCCCGCCGCTCGGGAACAGCCAGCAGCAGTTTCCCCAATCGAACCTGGCAGTCCGGATGCCCGGTAGCGGCGAACAAGCGGAAGTTGCGGCGCGTGCAGGGTAACTCCCCAGATTGGCGCCGCCGATCAGGCGCATCCGCTTCTCTGCGTCTTTCGGACCGCCCTTGCCCTCGCAATGAGCCGTCCCTACGTCGAACAGGGCGGGCCCGTGATGCTTATCGTCTGCTTTTCGGATCAGCAGTTCCGCGCGCTCCGGGTCTGGCGCGACGACAGTTCCCGCTTCCGTAGCGCTTTACGTCTTGGCCCCTTAAACCCGCGAGCGCGACATTAACCGCACGCGGCGATCCTCCGCCTGGTTATCGTAATACTGCCCCTGCAAGCGGAAGTTTACTTCGATGGTCGCCAGGACATTGACCGGTTTTCCGTCCTTGCGGCCTGGTTTAAAGGCCACTTTTCGATAGCTTCCTGCGCCCGCTCGTCCAGCCCGAATCCCAGAGGGCTGAGCTCCGAGATACTGGTGAGCCTGCCCGTAACACCAACCACGACCTCGAAGACGGCAGTCCCCTGCACGCCCGCGTTCAGTGCCTCGCGTCAATACTCCGGTTCGAACCTGTATTTCACCTTCGGAGGCGTGACTCCCGGCCCGACCCTGACCACCGTGCTCAGGTCAGCCGAATCGTCGGGCAGACCTTGGCCGGTCACCAGGAGCAGGACCCCGGCGATTCGCAGGAAACGAGCTAATCGCATGCCATTTCGCGCGCCCACTTACCCGCGCCAGCGGATCCCGGCGCCCAGCTTCTTCTTGGCGTACTCCAGGCTGCGCTCCAGGTCGACTCGCTGCTGCTCTTTGAGGGCCGCCTCCAGCGCGGGCGAATTGTCGGACCATTGCCCGATCACCATGTTCCCCAGGAACGGACGCCCGCTTTTCGCCAGCGCCACGAAGCGCGCAAACTCCCAGGCGGGCGTCTTTTGAAACGCTTTCCAGAAGTCCGGCTCCAAATATGGCAGCACCTCCGGCGGCCTACCGGTGATGATCTCGAGCTGCATGGATGCGCCCGGGCACAACTTGCGATACAGTTCCACAAAACGCGCGAAATCCACTGAGCCGTCGCCCAGCGCGACCCACTGCGCGGCCGCGCCGCGCGGATGCTCGAAGACGGCGCTGTCGCGCACGTGCGACGTGGCCACGTAGGGCGCCAGCGTCTCCAGCGTGAGCACCGGGTCCTCCACCACCCACATGGGGTTGCCGGTATCCAGACAGGCGCCCACGAAGTCGGCGCCGGCCGCTTCCACCAGCGCCTTCAGCTCGCGCGCCTGCATGTCGCCCGCATGGTTCTCCACCGCGATCCGCACCCCCGCGTCGAGCGCCCGCGAGCGCACCGCACGCAGCACCTTCACGGTGTTTTCAATGTGGGCTTCCAGCGGCACCGCGGTGCGCCGGTTGTCCCGCGTGCCCATGTAACAGCGCAGCACCCGCGACCCCACTGCATGCGCCACGCGCAACCCGCGCGCGACGTACTCCGGCGGCTCGCCTTCCTTCTTGTTGTAGGCCGGCGACGAGGGGCAAATGCAGCCCATGCCCGCGTCGATCTCGACGCCCACGCGCGCGGCATGATCTTTCACCTTTTGCAGATAGGCCGGCTCCAGGCTCTCGTAGTCGCCCAGGCTCGAAAGCTGGACGGTGTCGAGCTTCAGCCCCGCCGCGTAGTCCAGCAGTTGGATGGCTTTCCACTGGAACGCCCGGATCGAGTACGAATCGAAGCCCAGCTTAATGGGAACGGCTGCCGCGGCCGGACTCATGGCTGCCACCGCCGCCGTGGAGACCGTTTGCAAAAACGTGCGCCTGCGCATAGGAAATGTTGTATCACGGTTTGTTAAACGCTATCCCCGCGAAGCTGACCACGCTCTGCGGATCGATGTTCCACTGCTCGTAGCGCAGCAGTTCGCCGCGCGCGCCCGGCAGGGTTTTCAGAAAAGTGTAGAGCGGCGCTGAGCCGCACCATTTCAGGTCGTCGCGCTTCTCCTGCACCAGGCTCCAGAAGCCGCCGCTATCCGATTCCACCACGCGCGCGATGCGCTGCCGGTCGCGCTCGGCAACCTCCGCCATCACGCCCCGGTCTGCATAGGCCGGAAACTCGTCCTGGTAACGCGCGCCCATGTGCGCCATGTCGATGCCCAGAATCCAAAACAGCCGATCGCCCTCCCGCGCCGCCATTTCGCCCAGCGCTTCCAGGAAGCGCCGCACGCCCGGGTCGGCTTCGGGCGCGCCGCCCAGGTACAGGCTGTGCCCGTATGGGCCGCAGAGAATCGGGAGAATGCGAATGTCCGGACCGTAGAGATGTTGCAGGAAGACGACCTGTAGTTCGACCGTGTGCTCGAACGAGTGGCAGTAGTCTTCCATTACCACCGCCGGACCGCCGTCGGCCTCCAGCCGGTCCACCAATGCCGTGTCCGTCGCCGTTTCCCCAAGCGGAGTCACGAACGTTTTGCGGGTCAGTCCGAAGCGCTCGGGCGCGCCGTAGTGAGAGGTCGCCAGGATGACGAACGTGCGATCCTTCAGTTCCGGTCCGAGCGTCTGGTACGCGGCGCGATAGGATTGCCATCCGCCCTCCGGACTCACGTGCGGCGCGGCGATGCCGATCAGCCCGCCGGAAGCAGCGGGACGGCCGGCGGCCCCGTCCATGTAACGCGCCATCGTGTCGCGCAGTGCGGCGACTTCCCGCGGATATGCGCCGCCCGCGTGCGCCGGCTCCCGTTTGGGTGCCTCCGCGAATTCCCGCTCGCGGCCCGCTTTCATCCGCGCGAAAGTTTCGTCCTCCAGAAATCCCGCCGAGGTGAAAGTCTCGATCAGGTGCTGTTCGAGTTCGCCGACTTGCAGATCGCCCGTGATGCGGACCAGCAAGGCGCGCAGGTCCAGGTCCGTCTGGCGGCCGTCAAAACAGCGCAGGCACTCGCACAGCGGCGGCGGGATGATCAGCATCGCGTCGGAGTAGCGATACGGATCGCGGATGAACAGCCCCGGCCGGTCGGGCGCCGGCGAGGGCATGATGTCCAGGGCGTTCCTGAGACGAGCGAGTGGTCGCGCCACGCTTCATCGTAGCAGTTGCGCAACGGGCAGCAGCGCAGCTCTTTCCAAGCCGCGACGTCGCATCCACATCGGTCCGGCGTACCTGCTATGCCCGTGGGCTGTGTTTTCGAAGGAACGCCTTTTGCATTGTGGCTACGGGCAGGAAGAGCGCACGAAGCCGGCTGAAGAGCGCGCTGAATCCCTGGCGCTGATAGAATGCCACGGCATGATCGTTCTTGGCATCCACCAGGATGGCGAATGCAGCGGCGTCAGCCCGCATCGTGCGGCGACCTGCGTCCCCTACAATCGCGGTGCCCAAGCCGCGGCTGCGGAATCTCTCATCCACGGCCAGCCTGCCGATGCGCACAGCGGGCAGAGCGGGGTAACGCGGCAAGTGTTTGATGTGTTCCGGCGGCAGGTCGACTAGCGGAATACTCGCGGCGGATAAGGTATAGTAGGCGGCTAACCTACCGGTCGCAATTTCAACCACGACGAAACAGTTGGCGACGTTTCGGCGAATATCCTGCGTGGCTTGCGTTTGCAGGTAGTGGTCGAGGGCATCGTCGCCGCAGCGAAACAACTTGCGCTCGTGCCCCCCGCCAAGAGGCTCAAAGCGAAACGCCCCAGGCGTCATTCCACGCCGAATAGCTCCCGGTACCGGCGCACGGCCTTGAGCAGCGCCGGCGTCGGCTTAGGAGGGTTGATGATCGCTTCGGCTATTTGCCGTTGGTCCTCAACGGAGAGGCGAATAATTTCAGTTTGCTCGATGGCACGGCAAGCGGCTTCATCGGCCGCCGCCACTACAAAGTCCGTGAGTGTACGCCCCTGAATTTCGGCGGCGCGCTTCAAGCGCTCCAGCACCTGGATGGGAAGCCGCGCTTCCAGCCGCGCTGTCGTTCTGGTCTGCTCTTGCATGCCTCAAATATGCGGCAAACTGCCGTACGAGGTCAATGAAAGAAGGAGCAGCGCCTATCGGCAAGCCTTAGTGCCGCGAGCCGCCGCCCACACTGCCGCCGCGCGCCACACCCACCGAGGACACGGGGCTCACACTGGGTCCAGGGCCTGCAGCGCCCAAAGAAACCCTCCCCGTAGAGCCCACTGAGGGCGCGTGACCCAAAGCGACCGACCCGATCGAACCACTCGAACGCGAGGGCGCTGGCACACTCTTGTAGTTGATCGAGTTATAGGCGTTGCCGTAGCCGTAGCCGTTCCCGTATCCGTAATTCCCGAAGTAAGCGGGATAGTAGTAGAAACCGGGCATGTACGCCATATACACGTCGAACGGGCTAAAGAACGGGTTCCCAAATGGACTGTAGAACATCCCACCCATGCCCGGAACGTAGCTATACATCCCGAAGAATGGATTCCAGTACCACCCGCCCATAAACGGGTTGTTGCCGCCGATTCCGGCGAAGGCGGATGTGCGCAGTGTGTCCGCGGCCCCTACATTAGCCATGGAGACATAAGAGTCGCGGCGCTCGCTCCAGCGGTTCAGCGCATCGCTGACCGTCTTGTCGAACTTGCCCACCGCCAGTGTATCCAGCGCGATCAGGTGGCCTTCCTTCACCTCCACCGTCTGGCCCCCCGCGGTCACCTCAGCCAGCCCGTCGTAAACGCGCAACTCGCCGGTGCCCGAGTCGAACCGGTAGACGCCTTTCTTGGTTGGGTGAACGGTGGCGTCCCCATAAACCACCGTAACGGAGTTGTCCTTGGCGATGTCTTCCGCCTCGACAACCGCGGCGCCCGTCAGGAACTCCAGGCGGGTATCGATCAGGCGGTTGGTGATCATGCGGAACGAGCTGTTTTCGCCGAGCCGCAGGAAAACGCCGGGAGTCAGCAGCACCTCCGCGCGCCCTTCCTCGGTTCTGAGTTGCTGGTTTTCCTTCACTTCCGGGAAAACGCCGAATTTGGTTTCCACCAGTTGGTCGCCCACGTACACCTGGCCTTCCACGTAGTGGATTAGCCCGGAACGGGCCGAAATCACCGCCGATTGGGCCAAGGCGGCCATACTGCCAGCCGCAACGGCCAAAACGCCAAGAGCCAATCTCCCTGCCGGTCGCATGATTTACAACTCCTTAATAAAAGGATCTGCGCAATTTCGACGTTTGTCAATCGTTTCGCGTTACTACAACCGCACAATGTGAGCGGAATTCACACCTTTTAGCGCATTGCGCGTGTCCACGATCAGGCGCGCCCGGGCGGCGATCCGCCGGTAATCGAACGCCGAGTGGTCGGTGATGATGGCGGCACAATCCGCTTCCTCCGCCAGGGCCTCCGGCTGGGCCTGCAACTCGACGCCATCTATGTGAAGCTGCGGAACATACGGATCGCTGTAGGTGAGCCTGGCGCCGCGCCGCTTCAGCAAAAGCATGACATCCAAGGCCGGCGACTCCCGCAGGTCCTCGATATCTTTCTTATATGCCACGCCCAGAATGTGGATGTGCGATCCCTTCACCGGCTTGCCGGCGTCGTTGAGCGCGTTCTGGATCTTGTCCACCACAAAGTGCGGCATCTGCCCATTGATATAGCCCGCCAGTTCGATGAACCGGGCCTCAATCCCGGCCTGTTTCGTCTTCCAGGAAAGATAGAACGGATCGATCGGAATGCAGTGGCCGCCCAAGCCCGGGCCGGGATAAAACGGCATAAAACCAAAGGGCTTGGTGGCGGCCGCCTCGATTACCTCCCAGACGTTGATGCCTATGCGGTCGCACATTAGCGCCATCTCGTTGACCAGGCCGATATTGATCATGCGGAACGTGTTTTCGAGCAGCTTCACCATCTCCGCCACTTGCGTCGAACTGACCGGCACCACGGTACCGAGTGCTTGCGAATAGAACAGCCGGCCCATTCTGGTGCACGCCGCAGTGGTGCCGCCCACGACTTTGGGGATGTTGGCTGTCTGGTACTTGGGATTGCCGGGATCGACCCGTTCCGGAGAGAAGCACAGGAAGAAATCCTGCCCCGCGCGCAGGCCGGATTTTTCGAACATGGGAAGCAGCAACTCGTCGGTGGTTCCTGGATATGTGGTCGATTCCAGGATGATGAGCATGCCGGCATGGAAATGCTTGACGATTTCCTCGCACGCCGACACGATGTAGCTCATGTCCGGGTCCTTGGTTTTGCGCAAGGGTGTGGGTACGCAGATGTTGATGGTGTCCAGATCCCGCACCGCGCTGAAATCGGTGGTGGCGCACAGTTTACCCGCCTGCACCACTTCCGCTAGGACGGCGCTGGGGATGTCGCCCACGTAGGAATCGCCCGCATTGACGCGCTCCGTCTTGCCGGCGTGCAAATCGATGCCGGTGACTGTAAAGCCGGCCTTGGCGAACTCCACCGCCAGCGGCAGTCCCACATAACCGAGCCCCACGATTCCCACGCGCGCGCTGCGCGATACGATTTTCTCTTCCAGAATGCTGGCGGCGGTTTGCGGTTCGACGGTTGTCATATACCTATCATACAGGCGATTATCGCCGATTGAACGTTGTCCGCGGCGGCTGCGTTAACATAGGTGATAGGAAAAGGGTCCCATGCGCTTACGCCTCTTCGCCGCCGCAATGATCCTCGTCGGCTCGCTCTTCGCCGCCGACCCCGGACTCCTCAGCCTGGCCATACCCAATGCCCAGGTGATCGCCGGGATCAACCTCGAGCAGGTGAGGCTTTCACCGTTCGGCCAATATCTCCTGTCGCAAGGCGGGCCACTTCCCGAAAAGGATCTCCAGAAGTTGATCGAGACCACGGGTTTCGATCCGCGCCGGGATTTGCGGGAAATTCTGGTGTCCTCGGACGGACAGCCGGGCGGCAACCAGGTGATTGCGCTGGCGCGTGGCGCCTTCGACATTGTCAGAATCCTGGAGGCAGCCCGCGCCGACGGCCAGACCATCGATTCTTACAAAGGAGTATCGATCATAGCCAGGGCAGCGAACGGAACCCTGGCGTTTCCGGATTCCACCTTGGCCATGATCGGGAATGCCGATGCCGTGCACGCCGCGATCGACCGTATATCGGCTCCGGCGGCCCTCGGCCCCGCCCTGGCACTGCAGGTGAACGAGTTAAGCACTACCGAGGATGTTTGGTTCGTCTCTTCGGCGCCGATTTCCCGGTTCCAGCCGCAAGCGCCGGGAGCAACCGGAACGGGCGCGGGTCCATTCGCCATGCTGAACAAGGCGCAGCAGGAGAGCGGCGGCCTGAAATTCGGAGCCAATGTGGTGTTAAATCTACAGGCGGTGATGCCCACCGGCCAGGATGCCGCGGCGCTGGCGGCCGTGCTGAAGGCGTTTGCCGGCATGGGCGACCTCTATTTTAGAGACGTCTATGCGCCGGCAGGTTCGCTGTTGAAGAACTTGAACGTGACATCCGACGGGCCGGTTACCAAAGTTTCGTCGAGTGCGCCGGAGTCGCTGATCGAGGAAATGATCAAGGCATCGCATGTCAGCGACACGAATACCGCCAACAATCCGCAGCCGAGGACGCACGCCGCGCAGCCGCCCGCGCTCACTCCGCAGCGCATTCGCGTGGGGAGCAAGCTGCAGGAGCGCAAGCTGCTTCAGCATTCGGAGCCGGTTTACCCGCCACTCGCCCTGCAGGCGCGCATTTCCGGGGTGGTGCATCTGAACGCCATCATCGGAAAGGACGGTACCGTTGAGAATCTCACCGTCGCGAGCGGGCATCCCCTGCTTGTGCCCGCCGCCCTGGAAGCGGTGAAGCAATGGCTCTACCAGCCGACTTTGCTAAACGGTCAGCCCGTAGAGGTGGTCACCCAGATCGAAGTGAATTTTGCGCTAAGCCAATAAGCTGTGGAATAGGCGGGTGCCCTGCGGGCCCAAGGGTACGCCTTACCCCGCGGTGCGCCGCATCATCGCGCGCTTCACCTGCTCCAGTAAAGCGTGCGCGCGCGGAAGGCTTTCCACCGCCTGCCGCACTTCCGGATCGTTGCTCCAGTCCAGGTGGTCGGCCGCGCGTTTATCAAACGCCCGCGCATACAGCTCCACCTTGATCTGATCCTCCACCCAGGCGCGATTCTGGGCGAACTCCTCATCGGTGAAAGTCGTGCCCTGCTGCCGCAAATAGTCGCGGAAGCGCCCGACCACCGCTTGGTCCGGCGACCAGCCTTGCGGCAAGTGCGGCGTCTCCGCGCCAAAATACACCGAGCCAAAGTGGAAGAACTGGCCAGGTTGGGGGAAGCGCACGCGCCGCTGGAAAGCGTTCATCAGTTGCGGAGGGTATTTCTCGTCCGGCGTGATGCCGCCGCCGCCATACACCGTGCGGCCGCTATCCGTCATCTTCACGTCGTTCGAGTTCTGGGCATCTTCCTGCCGGTTGTGATAGTAGTAATCGAAAAACGAGCGGTGCGCATAATCGCGCTGGATGAGCCGCCCGCTGGGCGTGTAGTAGCGCGCGATGGTCAGCAGCAGCGCGGCGTCCTCAGACAGGGGGAACTGCGCCTGCACCAGCCCCTTGCCGAAAGTGTTCTCCCCAATCACCCAGGCCCGGTCGTGATCCTGTAGCGCCCCGGCTACGATTTCGGAAGCGGAAGCCGTATTGCGGTCCACCAGCACCACCACCGGATACTGCCGTCCGTGATTTCCGGTCTTGGCGCGGAAGACCTGCTCCGGTTCCGACCGGCCGCGGTGCGAAACCACCGTCTGGTCTTTGCGCAGGAAGTGGCCGGCCACCTCCACGGCTTCGTTCAGCAATCCGCCGCGGTTCTCGCGCAGGTCCAGGATCAGGCCGTTCACATTGTCCTCGCCCATGCGCCGTAAGTCTTCTTCCATGTCGCGGCCGGCGCTCTGGGCTTCAAAGGTCTTGATGAACACATACGCGATGCCCGGCCGCACCCAGAAGGCGTCCACCACACTGGGCGAGATTTCGCCGCGCGTGACCATGAAGGACACAAGCTTCGGCGCGCCATAGCGCCGCACCCCGACTTTCACCAGCGTGCCCCGCGGCCCCTTCAGCCGGTCCGCCACCGCGGCGGAGTCCTCGCCTTCCACATTGTGGTCGTCCACCGCCGCAATCGTGTCACCGCGCCGCAGTCCCGCGCGCGCCGCCGGCGAATCCGGAAACGCCTGCACCACCACTACGTGCGGCCCGTCCATCATCACTTCCATGCCCACGCCGTAATACTGCCCGCGCTGGTTTTGCTGCAGTTGGCGATACTCTTCCGGGTCCAGGAAGTTCGAGTGCGGATCGAGCGTGCGCAGCATGCCCGGAATGGCGCCCTGGTAAATGGCCTTATCCGCGGTGATGCTGTCCGCGAAGTTCTCTTCGATGAGGGCATACGCGGAAGCGAAAGACTTGACGTTGCCGCGCAGGTCGCCTTCCGATTGGCCCGTGGCGGTATGCGCGATACCCGTCCCCCAAAGACCGGCCGCCAGGCCACCTAGCACAATCGCCAGCGGCGCGAGTAATGCGGAACGGTTTTTCTTTGGTCTGTCGGAGTCTCGTGTCACGCGCCAAGCCCTCGTTTCCAACCATCATAACACTGCGGGCGCGGCGCGACGCGAATGCCGGTGCTAAACTTGCTCGTCAGCCGAAGGCCCGTACAGCGCCGGTACCGGTACGTCGTTGAGTCGCAGATAAACGGCGAGTTGGCCGCGATGGTGGATTGTGTGGTTCATCACCATGCTCCGCAACACGGCGATGCGCGGCATGGAAAAGATGGTCCTGCCGCCCGCCAGCAGGGTCCACGGCGCCATCCATTGTGCGTCGCTGGCCCCGCCGATGCCGGCGCGCGCGGCCGCCACGTTCTTGTCGAACGTCTCCAGCAGTTCGGCCCGCGAAGCCGCGGTCTTTGGCTGATAGGGAGGCGCACCCGGCGGCGCAAAATCAAACGATTCGCTTTCGAGGGTGGTCAGGACCCATTCGGTCAGCTCGGCCACGTGCGTGGCCAACCGGCCCATGGTCATGGATTTCTCGTGCGGCTGCCACCCGAACTTGTCCTCGGGCACACGCTCCAGCGCTTTGCGCGTGTTGGCCATTTCATGATCGAACTCGGGTAACAGGGCTTGGCTTATCGGCATGATAGAGACATTTCTAACATGCTGGCCAAAACCAGGCAACTGGAAAACGCGGTCGCGGTTGCTTCTTCTCCACGTGTTAAGCTGCTGGACGTGGCCGAACCTTCCCGCCAGGCGCCGAAGCCCCCCAAGGTCTCGGCTCTGGTGGTTTCCTACAATCGACAAGCCCTGTTACGGCGCGCGCTCGAGGCCCTGGAGCAGTCCGAGGCCCACGACACCCTCGAAATCGTGGTCGTGGATAATGGTTCCACCGACGGCAGCCAGCAGCTCGAAAGCGATTTCCCGCGCGTGCGGTTCATCCGCATTCCGCGCAATTTCGGCTTGACCAAGGCGCTCAATCTGGGCGTCCGCGGCTCCGCGGGCGAATACGTCTTTTTTCTGCATGAAGACACCGCGGTCTTCCCCGAAACCGCCCGCCTCCTGGCTGGGCTTCTTGACTCGCAACCCGACGCCGGAGCCGTTGTTCCGCTGCTGGTAGATGAGGCGGACCGCCCCGCGCCGCAATTGGGCAAGTTTCCGCCCGACGATACATGGCGCCCCGCCGAGCCCGGGCCCGATCCACTTCCAGTCGACTACCCGCGTGGCGCAGCCCTCATGATGCGCCGCTTTTTCTTCACCGCCATCCGCCAGATCGACGAGCGCTATGGCCAATTCGGCAGCGATGCCGACCTGTGCTTCCAACTCCGCCGCGCGGGAAAGAAAATCCTGTTACTCCCCCAGGCGCGCGCCCGCCACCAGGGGCGCGCCACGGAATCGGCCCTGCGCAAGGCCGATTGCAAGCAGGGCACGGCCGCCTGGATCGGCAAATACGGCGGCTTCTGGAGTGGTCTGGGGGCGCAGATTGGCGCGATTTTCGGCGCCCTCGGTTCACTTCAGTTAACCGTGCTTAAGTATCTATTGGCAGGGCAGAAGATCGACGGAAGTCAACAGGAGTAGATCCGAAAATGCTCCGAAACACAACAGTTTCCGGTATCATGTAACTAGTGGACGCTATTCTTTGGATACTGTTACCGGGCTTCGTGGCTGTCGGTTCCGGCTTGCTGGCGTTCTATATCATGCAGTCCCGCATGGAAGTCGCCCTCGCCCGGGAACGAGAAGCCATGGCCCAGGCGCGCGGCACGCTGGAAGCCGAGAAGAACTCGCTCGAACAAGCCCTGCGGGGCGCCAAAGACTCCGCCCGGCGCGAGGCTCTCGACGAGTTCCTGGCCGATGTGCATGTGGAGCAGCGGCACTACGTCAAGGATAACAAACTGCTGTTCCAGAACCGAAAGGCGCTGGTGTTGCAGGAGCGCATCTTCTTCCGCAATATCCCTCTTTCCAACTGGATCGAGCACGAAATCGTGCTGCAGGAAGGCGAGGATGTGGACAAAGCCGCCCGCAGCCTCACTTCTTTCGTGGATGTTGTCAGCGTCGAGCAGCAGGCCCCCAACGGTGCTCGCCTGTTGCGCTGATCTCACTTGCCCGTCAGCAGCATGCGCGCCGCCACGATTGCCAGAAACACGGCGTAGATCCGCCGGATCGTCAGGGGAGGCAACGCGAGTACGATGCGCGCGCCAAAGTAAGCGCCTACGAACAGGCCCGCTGCGATCACCAGCGCGTATTTCAAATTGATGTGGCCGCTGCGGTAGTATTCCATGGCGCCCAGCAGGCCCACCGGCGGGATCAGCGCAGCCAGGGACGTGCCGATCGCATCCACCTCGCCGAGCTTCATGACAAAAAGCAGCGCCGGCACGATCACCAGTCCTCCGCCGATACCAAACATTCCAGCCAGAACGCCGGCCGCCAAACCAATTGCGATGAGCGATAAGTAGGCCATGATCCTGCGAGTCTATCACGGCCTCAGGCTACCTCTCTAGCCGGAACGTTACCGCGATGGTCGTCACCACCTCCACCGGGACCCCGTTCAGCAGCGTCGGTTCATAGTGCCACTGCTTGACGGCGTCCATTGCGGCGCTGGCCAGTTCGGGGTCCACCGACTGATTCATCACTGCGAGGCCGAGCAGATCGCCCCCCACCGAAACGACCGCGCGCAGCAGCACCGTGCCTTCGATGCCGGCCGCCTCCGCCCCCGGCGGGTACACCGGCTTGGTCATAGATACCAGCTTGGTCGCCTGCACGTTGCCGCCCACGCGAATGCGGTGCGGCGTGCCTGTCTCCTGGGGCCGGGCGGTCTTGCCCACCACGTCCACCCCTTCGGTGACAGATCCGATGGCCAAAACGATCCTCGTGCTGGCGCCGGCAGGTAATACCACCGCTTTCTGGAACTCCGCAAAGCCCTGCGACCGCACTTGCATGGTGTATGATCCCGCGGGCAAGCTGGAGAATTTGAATTCGCCCGCGGCGTTAGTGCGCGCCGCTTCCTGGTGGCTGGTGTCGTTCTTCAACAGGATTAGCGCGCCAGGCACTACGGCGCCGCTGGGATCGTACACGGTTCCCGAGAGGGAAGGGGACGCCGTGGATCCCTGCCCGTCAAACGCCGCCAGCGGGACAATGACCGCCGCCATTGCCGCCACTGCCGTCCAGGCAGCGCGACGGCTAAGGCCGCCGCGGTTCGAGCGGGCGTCCAGCAGAGCGCGCACACGCCGCTCCAAGTCCGAAGTTGCCGCCATGGCCAGCGCCACCGTGGTCGCGCCCGCATGCGTGACGGACCGCGCCAGGTCCACCAGATGTTCCGCGTATGCCGACTGCTCCGCGCCGGCGCGCACCACTGCATCGTCGCAGGACCGCTCCTGCTCGCGGCGGAAGCGCGCGGCCGCCAGCCACGCCAGCGGATGGAACCAGTACAGCGCCACCGCCACTTGCGCCATCAGCCAGAGCAGTGGGTCTCTGCGGCGCGCATGCGTCAACTCGTGGAGCAGAACAATCCGGCGCCGCTCGGGGCCCCATTCCTCGGACGCCTCCGGCAGGACCACAAATGCCGCGAACACGCCGCCAGTGAGTGGCACATCGGTAACGCTGCTGCGTCGCAGCCAGATCGCGCTCCGCAGTCCGATGCGCTCAGCGGCCGCATCGCGCGCCGCAATCCATTCGGGTGCGCGAACCTCCCTGGCATGGCGCATCGCGACAGCCAACCGCAGGTGTCCGGTGGCCAGGCGCGCCAGCATGATCGCCACGCCCGCCAGCCAGATCGCGATGGGCCACCCTATGGCTGGCCTGGCGCGCGCAGGCCGCGCCGCGATCACGCCGGACGCGGACGCGAGTGCGGGGTCCGGGATCAACACCCTGCGCGCGGCGGAAGCTATAACCGGCGCTTTCATGCCCGGATTCCACCGCGGCAAAATCGGCGAAAGCGCCGGAATCGCCAGCGCAGCGGCCAGGGCGCACGTCCAGTTGAAATAGCGCACGGCCGCCGATCTACGGCGCATCGCCAGCGCCAGCAGCCACGCAGACGCCAGGATCACAGTCGCCTTGACGGTGGCATCCAATAGAAACGCGATCGAGGGCATTTCAAATTCCTCCTTGCTTGGCTTTTTCGATGAGCGCGGAAATCCGGTCCAGTTCGTCGCAAGCCAGCCGCCCGCCTTTCAGGTTCAGCAGCGCGGTAATGGCCTGTTCGCTCGAATTGTCGAAGAACGTCGTCAGCAGATGGCGGAGAGCGGATTGGCGCGCCCGGTCGCGCGCTACCGTCGGCAAATATACGTACCGCAGCGCCTGCTCCTCATGGCGCACGTGGCCCTTCTCTTCCAGCACCCGCAGTTTGGCGCGCACCGCCGAGTAGCTGGGACGGTCCGGCAGTTCGCCGTGGATCTCGGAGGCGGTGGCGCGCCCCCGGCGGTACAGGATGTCCATCATTTGCCGCTCGCGGCGGCTGAGAGTGGTTCCCGGCGCGGTGGTCATAATCGAGTATGCTGTAAAAGCAGCAGCATGCTTCAAAAGTAGCACCAGTGGCTTTCTCTGTCAAGAGATTTCACCGCAGCGGCTGCCGGCGAGTATCATTGTAGGTTCCTATGCCCATCCGCTGGCTCCTCGTTTTCTGGCTGTTCGCCATCAGCGCCATCTCGTATCTGGACCGCGTCAATATCTCCATTGCCGGCAGCTTCATCCAGCGGGAGTTTCATATCTCCGACCTCCAGCTCGGACCGGTGTTCAGCGCCTTCCTGGTGGGATACGCGCTGTTTCAAGCGCCCGCTGGCCGGCTCGCGGATCGCTTCGGACCCCGCCTCATCCTCATGCTTGGCACCCTATGGTGGGGTATTTTCACCGCCCTTACCGCCATGGTCTCGGCGGGCATGGCCGGTCTTCTTTTTCTGCTGCTCGCCGTGCGCTTCTCGCTGGGCGCAGGCGAAGCCGTGCTCTTTCCGGCCTCCAACCGGCTGGTCGCCAACTGGATTCCCTCCCGGGAGCGGGGCCTGGCCAACGGGATCATCTTCGCGGGCGTGGGCGTGGGCGCCGGCATCACCCCGCCGCTGGTGGGCTATATCGTTTTGCATTACGGATGGCGCGCCTCGTTCTGGATCAGCGCGGCCATCGGCATCGCGGCCGGCGCAGCCTGGTATTGGCTCGCCCGCAACAGGCCCGAGGACCATCCCTGGGTCACTTCGCAGGAGACCGCACTCATCGAACAAGGGCTGCCCGAACCGCCCTCCGAACTCGAAATCGGCAAGCCGCTGCCTTGGCGCACGATCTTTGGCAGCAAGGATGTTCTGGCCATCGCGTTCAGCTACTTTACTTACGGTTACGCCGCCTGGATCTTCTTCGCCTGGTTCTTCATCTACCTCAGCAGAGTGCGCGGCCTCGATCTCAAATCCAGCTTCTACTACTCTATGCTGCCGTTCATCGCCATGGCCGTGGGCTCCACGGTGGGCGGCCGCATCAGCGATATTCTCACGCGGCGCTACGGCAACCGCATCGGACGCTGCGGCATCGCCGTGGCCGGCATCGCGCTGGGGGCGATCTTTATCGCGTCGGGAACCCAGGTGGAGAGCGCGCGCCTGGCCAGCGTCGTGCTCGCGGGCGGCGCGGGAGCCTTGTATCTCTCGCAAAGCTCCTTCTGGTCCGTTACCGCCGACATGGGCGGCCGGTCGGCCGGTTCGGTATCCGGCGTCATGAACATGGGCGGCCAGATCGGCGGCATCGTCACCGCTTCGCTCACTCCGCTGATCGCCCACCAATTCAATTGGACGATCTCCTTCCTGGTGGCCGCCGCCCTGTGTGCCGCGGGGTCATTGGCGTGGCTGGTGGTGGATCCGGATGTAGAACTCGGCCGCCCGCCCGCCCCGTAATTTCATCAGACGCCCGTCAATCTGTTACAGTCATCCTGATACCAAACGATGAAGCCCCCCACCCCGCTCAACGAGCACGCCCGCCTGGTTCTCTTGCGGGAATATGGTGTGCTGGACACCGCCTCGGAGGTGGTCTTCGACGAGATCGCGCAGCGCGCCGCCGAGGTCTGCCAAACCCCCGTCAGCCTGGTCACCCTCGTCGATCGCGACCGCGTCTGGTTCAAGGCAAACGTCGGATTGGGCTTCCGCGAAATCCCCCGCGACACATTCTTCTGCGCTTACGCCATCTGCCAGAACGAACTCTATGTCGCTCCCGATTTGCTCGCCGACGAACGATTCTCGCATAACCCCCTGGTGACCCAGAAACCGCACCTCCGATTCTACGCGGGCATGCCGCTCCTTTCGCCCGAAGGGCTCGCCGTGGGCACGCTCTGCGTCATCGATCGCAAGCCCCGTGAACTGACTCCGGAACAAACGGACAAGCTGAAAGAACTGGCCCGGGGCGCAGTCCTGCTGCTCGAAATCCGCCGCGTCGGCGAACGCCCTCCCGCGCGTCCCTAGAAAGGCCTGTTCATGTCATTCGACGGAATGCGCGTCCTGTCTCTGGAGAGCCGCCGCTCCGCCGGGATCGCCGAGCTGATTCGCAAACAGGGAGGCGAACCCGTGCTGGCCCCCTCCATGCGCGAAGCGCCCCTCGATCGCAACGAGGCCGCCTTCCAATTCGCCGAGCGCCTCTTCGCCGGCGAGTTCGACATGATGATTCTGCTCACCGGCGTGGGCACCCGCCTGCTCCATCAGGCGCTCTCCACGCGCTATCCGCCGGAGCGCTTTCCCGAAGCCCTGCGCCGCATCAACGTGGTCGCCCGTGGACCTAAGCCCGCCGCCGTTCTGCGCGAGCTCGACGTGCCGGTCACCGTCACCGTACCCGAGCCTAATACCTGGCGCGAATTGCTCGCCGCCATCCGCGACCGGCCCGAGCGCCGCATCGCCGTCCAGGAATACGGACGCCCCAACGCCGAATTACTGGCTGCCCTGCGCCAGCGCGGCGCCGAAGTCACCACCGTGAGCGTCTACCAGTGGGATCTGCCCGAAGACACCGCGCCGCTCCGCGACGCCGCTCTCCGCCTCGCCGCCGGCGAACTGCACGTGGCGCTGTTCACCACTTCCATCCAGATCGAGCACCTCCTGCGGGTCGCCGCCGAGCGAGGAATCGAAGACGCCGTGCTATCGGCCTTGCGCAATATGGTGGTTGCCTCCATCGGCCCCACTACCAGCGAGGCCCTCCGCGAAGCCGGCGTCTACCCCGACCTGGAACCCACCCATCCCAAGATGGGATTCCTGGTGCAGGAAACCGCACAGCGCGCTGCCGAGATCCTGCGCGCGAAGCGTTAGAAGATGAATAGAAAGTTGCGCTGGTTTCAGCGACTGCCGGCTTCCACCACGACCAGCCACGTAAGCCCCCGAGCCGGCACTTTCACCGGCACTTCGGCGCGGTACGCCCGGTCCAGAACGTAGCGCCGCGGTTGGTCGTCCTGCTCGCGGATTAACGCGGCATGGGTGATGCCTGTGTAGTAAAGGGGCAGCGTGATGCTCGTCCGCACGTCCTGGTCGAGCGGGTTGTAGACGACGGCCAGTCCCTTTTCGGGCAGTCGCGGATTCACGTGCAGAATCGCGTCCAGGTCGCGTCCATCCGGCCGTCGCACGTGGATGATATCCGAATCGAGAATGCCGCGGTGGCGCTTGTAGAAATCCACCCAGCGCTTGACCAGGGCCTTGGTCTGGTCGGAGTCGTAGAGGCGCGGCCCGCGGTAGCAGGCTTGGACGCCGGAAGCGAAGTTCTGCGCCAGGTGCGCGCCGTAAGCCTCGAGGTGTTGGCTAAGGGGCTCCAGCGTGGCGGCCTCGCCGCCGCCTTGATACTCCACCAGCGGCACGAACATCCATCCCATGCTGGGCGTTTTCTCCCAGGTGCCGTCGAAGATGTTCTGGCGTCCCAGCAGAATCTGCCGCTCCCGGGGAAGCGACCAGTTCGTTTCGCGATAGCCCATCCCGGTCTTGTTGGAGCCTGCCAGAAAATACCAGTCGGGCACGTTGAGGTAGACCCCGCGCGCGCGGCACCATCCGTACAGATCCGTGATCTTCTTCCACTGCGCCCACTGAGAGTCATCGAGGCCGCGATGGCCAGGGTGCGTGGTGGAGGCGCAAATATCCCCGGGATACGAGCCGTCATGCTCCAGCACGGAGATCCCGGTCTTCTCAATGAACGACATGACCTTGCGGAAATACTCATTGCCCCAACGGCTCCCGAGACACGGCGAATCGCCGAAGATCGCACCGCCGGGCTTGCCTGTCGCCGGGTTGATCGCGTCATCCTCGGCGTCGATCTTGCGGCTTGCCAGCAGAGAGTAGCCGCCGAGTTCCACACCCTTGCTATTGCCGTATGCCAC